>WLWI01005784.1_pt1 | contig 10268 bp, 5 predicted proteins | sample 6701501 | NCBI WGS metagenome assembly WLWI01 (sample SAMN12718690, study PRJNA515312) | sponge metagenome | isolation source: marine sponge | host: Mycale hentscheli | place: New Zealand: South Island, Marlborough, Capsize Point | collected 2014-11-01
TTAGACACCTTCATTACAGAAAATTTACCACCTTGGGATTTTGTACAGCTAGGGGCTGAAAAGCTGGAGTGTCTTGTGTGTCCAAGCTTTTATAGAGAGAGCTGGAGTATAAGGGACATTTCATACACTCCCTCATGAGGTTCAGCTAGCCATGTGTCACACTCACCCATTGCTGTGCATGAGATCTCATTCCCAGTGTTGGTCATGTGTGTGAAGCCTCGGCCAGGCAGCGTGATAGCTAATGCACGTGCCCATGCCACTCAGATCAGTGCGTGCCTCTTGAATTCTAATTGTCTTGGTCGCAAGTTGAAATTGACTATGCTGTGTTATGTCAACTAAATTATTAATAAATTAGCACTGGAATTTGCAGAGTGTAAAGTGCCAGTAGGAAGGTGATCCATTGTGGGTGGGTGTTTATGCTAATTGGGGGATAATGAGCTGGCCTTTGTTCGTTTCAGTGGAAGAGTTTAGCTTAACAATTGCCTTCTTATTTCCCTTCATTATGTAATTATCATTTTTATGTGAGCCTAGACCCAGCTTGTTCAATACAGCCATGAGATAACACTATGTGATAACATGAGTTATCTCACGGGTCACGTATGTACCTGAAGATAACATTGTGAAGATATCTAGCGTGGAATATATATATATATATTGAGTGCATGCAATGTGGGCGTATGTGCAAATAATACAATTTTAGGAACGTTATTATAGGCTTCTAACACTCCCCTAATTAAGGACGCTACCCCAAACAGATCATCCTTCAGTTGTGAAATGCTAAAATTTATCCAAGAGCAGCAGGAAAGAATAACTGTGCAGAAAATTCCCGAGTAGCTGCCACAACTTCCACTCTTTAATTGCTTGCTGGACTCATGCAGATTGAGTGCCATAGAAAGCTGGTCTCCCTACCACCTTTTCCATTTCCCCCCCAACTTATTGTATTAATACATACATCGCCAATGCATCCATTTTACTCTCATTGCCACATGTTACAAGTATGTACATAACATGTACATGTGCTCCAATAATACAACTCCATTCAGTGCATGGTTTCATTGAACTATGGAAGTTTTTTTTTTTTACACAGGTAATTGCTTAGCTATTCGAAATAAAAGCTCGTGATATTTTTTTTTTACTCGACACTAGATTCATAATGACCATATTACAGCCAATGGATTAATATTTAAACATTTTGATTGTCAGTTGAGACAAGGTTTCGAAGGGAAGACCATAGTTAGCTTTTAACTACCATAAAATCATGTAACATTCTTACCTTGTGATAGTTGAACTGGTTCATCCTGTTAGACACCTTCATTACAGAAAATTTACCACCTTGGGATTTTGTACAGCTAGGGGCTGAAAAGCTGGAGTGTCTTGTGTGTCCAAGCTTTTATAGAGAGAGCTGGAGTATAAGGGGCATTTCATACACTCCCTCATGAGGTTCAGCTAGCCATGGGTCACACTCACCCATTGCTGTGCATGAGATCTCATTCCCAGTGTTGGTCATGTGTGTGAAGCCTCGGCCAGGCAGCGTGATAGCTAATGCACGCGCCCCTGCCACTCAGATCAGTGCGTGCCTCTTGAATTCTAATTGTCTCGGTCGCAAGTTGAAATTGACTATGCTGTGTTATGTCAACTAAATTATTAATAAATTAGCACTGGAATTTGCAGAGTGTAAAGTGCCAGTAGGAAGGTGATCCATTGTGGGTGTGTGTTTATGCTAATTGGGGGATAATGAGCTGGCCTTTGTTCGTTTCAGTGGGAGAGTTTAGCCTAACAATTGCCTTCTTATTTCCCTTCATTATGTAATTATCATTTTTATGTGAGCCTAGACCCAGCTTGTTCAATACAGCCATGAGATAACACTATGTGATAACATGAGTTATCTCACGGGTCACGTATGTACCTGAAGATAACATTGTGAAGATATCTAGCGTGGAATATATATATATATATTGAGTGCATGCAATGTGGGCGTATGTGCAAATAATACAATTTTAGGAACGTTATTATAGGCTTCTAACACTCCCCTAATTAAGGACGCTACCCCAAACAGATCATCCTTCAGTTGTGAAATGCTAAAATTTATCCAAGATCAGCAGGAAAGAATAACTGTGCAGAAAATTCCCGAGTAGCTGCCGCAACTCCCACTCTTTAATTGCTTGCTGGACTCATGCAGATTGAGTGCCATAGAAAGCTGGTCTCCCTACCACCTTTTCCATTTTCCCCCCAACTTATTGTATTAATACATACGTTGCCAATGCATACATTTTACTCTCATTGCCACATGTTACAAGTATGTACATAACATGTACATGTGCTCCAATAATACAACTCCATTCAGAATAATACAACTCCATTCAGTGCATAGTTTCATTGAACTATGGAAGTTTTTTTTTTTACACAGATAATTGCTTAGCTATTCGAAATAAAAGCTCGTGATAATTTTTTTTTTACTCGACACTAGATTCATAATGACCATATTACAGCCAATGGATTAATATTTAAACATTTTGATTGTCAGTTGAGACAAGGTTTCGAAGGGAAGACCATAGTTAGCTTTTAACTACCATAAAATCATGTAACATTCTTACCTTGTGATAGTTGAACTGGTTCATCCTGTTAGACACCTTCATTACAGAAAATTTACCACCTTGGGATTTTGTACAGCTAGGGGCTGAAAAGCTGGAGTGTCTTGTGTGTCCAAGCTTTTATAGAGAGAGCTGGAGTATAAGGGACATTTCATACATTCCCTCATGAGGTTCAGCTAGCCATGTGTCACACTCACCCATTGCTGTGCATGAGATCTCATTCCCAGTGTTGGTCATGTGTGTGAAGTCTCGGCCAGGCAGCGTGATAGCTAATGCACGTGCCCCTGCCACTCAGATCAGTGCGTGCCTCTTGAATTCTAATTCTCTCAGGCGTAAGTTGAAATTGACTCTAATTAATAAATTAGCACTGGAATTTGCAAGATTGTAAAGTGCCAGTAGGAAGGTGATCCATTGTGGGTGTGTGTTTAGGCTTGTTGGGGGATAATGAGCTGGCCTTTGTTCATTTCAGTGGGAGAGTTTAGCCTAGCAATTGCCTTCTTATTTCCCTTCATTATGTAATTATCATTTTTATGTGAGCCTAGACCCAGCTTGTTCAATACAGCCATGAGATAACACTATGTGATAACGTGAGTTATCTCACGGGTCACGTACCTGAAGATAACATTGTGAAGATGTCTAGCGTGGAATATATATATAATATATCTGGGTGAAAAAAAGTTTATTTTATTCATACATATTTCGTAAAACAATTTTAAAAAAAATTATTTACCTACGGACTGAATTAAAACAATCTTATTTAATATTTTATTCCACACATTCTTTGAGAATTGATAAAAAAAAAAGTTTTATTAAGCCTTTGACCTGTGTACACCAACTGAAATCTTGCCTGGCATTTGTATATCTTTTAAACACTAACTTTGTAAATTGATAGGCCCTTCCCACAATCATTAGGAGATAAGAAACAATTAGTGAGGGGAAAAAAACATTTTCCTGAATGCCAGTGTTGTTATAGTTATAATTGACTTTGTGTTGGACTTCAGCTGTCTAACATAGTGATATTGATTAGGCTATGCAAAGGTCACATGCCTGGCCGTGTATTAACCAGCTATCCAGTACAGGAGTAGTCTTACCATACAATAATGGTGTTCATAATTATCATTATTGCTTTGAGAATGCTACTACTATTACTCTATTAGGGTGGGTAATGTGCATATATGTGCGTGCGTGCGTGTTATAATATATTTCAGTAAGTAGATCAGATAACTATAAAGAAATATTTTAAATAATCTATCCACTTGCCCAGAAGCAACAAATAAACATGCTGTAAATACTTTATGTATTGGTGCTTATGTATCAATTCTGCTCTCCACCCCTCCCCCTCTCCACCCCCCTCCTCCCACTCCCGCTTCTCTGTCTTTTCTCCTAACTCCTCCCCTCCTTAGCGCTGGGATTGGTCGTACGGGTGTTTTAATCATGCTCGAGACAGCGCTATGCAAGATGGAAGCTCTGGAGGCCATCTACCCGCTCGACATTGTCAGGCACATGAGGGATCAGCGCGGGATGCTGGTACAAACTCCGGTAAGTATCATCAATGCATAGATTAAAAAAGATTATTATGACGCTAATGGTTACATACGTAAATGTGAATGTGCTGAGAGCAATTGGCTGTGGTATGGTTTATATAAGTTGGGAGGAAGGAAGTCCTTGCATGTACAAAGGATTGATTTGCGTGTGCATTGCCTGACTGTGCCAATGAATGGCACGTCTTTTTGTACGTCTTTGTAATCCAGCATGAGCTGATGACGGTGGAATAGGTAAAGGTCTCCACGAGTCATTGAGTAGAAAAGAATTCTCTCTCAATGATGCAATATCATACGGTATATAATCTTGCCCAATGGTGTATGACGACCCCATTCATTATAACAATGTAGAAAAAGTGTTTCCAGTTGCTATTGTTGAGGTGTTGTTTGTGATAGCTTGATTTTTTCTTGGAAGACTTTACTTTTTTTTTTTTTTTTTTTTTTTTTTTTTTTTTTTTTTTTTTTTTTTCCCTTTTTTTTTTTTTTTTTTTTTTTCTTGTACAGTTGCAATATGAGTTTGTGTGTGAGAGCATCCTCAAGGCTTATGAAGGTAAGCTACATTGTTCTGTTTATTTGCATATAATATTGTGTTTGAGATTTTACAATACATACTGTCTAATATATACTTATAAAGCTATGGTTATTTAGAATTTTTTTTGTACTTTTTATTTTTTATTTGTATCGAGGGATAGGGATAGATTTTATGCTGTAATGAGCAGGGAAAAGGTAAATGACAATATCTGATTTGTTGATGTCAGAATCTAATTTTAATCAAGCTCCTGAGATAGTATTCTGTAGTTCAATTCTTGGAGTGAGGGCTTAACCAAATAAGATACTAATGTATTGGGTTTAAGTGGGCGATGATATATGTTACTGAATATAACAATATAATTGCATCAATAATGGCAAGCATCAAGTATGGACACATATACTATTATAATTATGACTAGCCATATGCCCTGTGGTGATAGCTGATATAGATATATTGTTGGTTAGTCTTGCACATGTTTGCCAGCATACAGGGAACCCAGTATTATCCTGTATGCTTCAGTGTGTACTATAAGATAGGCGATATAACCAGAGGTCAAATGTGTTGTACCATCTTGGGCATGCCCACCTACATTGTGACAATATGGAGTCAGAGGTGTGGCTGATTTGCTTACCTGTGTCTCCAGTAGGTCTACTGGAACTAAACAATTGCTGGCCATTTGCTTGTTGACTTTGTGTTGATTGAGGTCGCCCCGACAGCTGTACTTCTTTTTGAAGATGGAGTCACCTGAGCTAGCAGTGTTGGCGATCAAATTACTTGAGCCTCTGGAGGTGTTATTGTTTGCGAGAATGATTATGTTTATGCTTTGCTGGTAAAGGTGACAGAGTTCAGTGCACACTTTGGCAGATGTTTGGGTCATGTGTCATGTGATAAGTTAGTCCTTTAAACCAGTTTCTTGGTGGGTTTTATTTATTGGTACACAATGTATCCCGAGGGCATAGACATTAGAAGTGGGAAATATTTTCCGTCTACTTTAGTGCTACGAAGCCTGCAAGAGCAAGCATACCATATTCTTTCTAATTAGGCTGTTGTCTTTGTCCTGTAGTTCTAAAACCTTAAGAGTTGCACAGTGTTAGTCTATGTGTGGTTGCTGTGTATGTCTGGCCTTTTTAGTGTGAGTACGGGGGGGAGGAAAGTCTGTGCCCTTGTCTGGCACTCGTAAAGCCTGGATGTTGACCCATAAGGGGCTAAGTCAGAGAAATGCAACTGGTTAGTATAAAAGGTATGGGATATATTTTGTGCCTTTTTTTTTTTTTTTTTTTTTTGTGTGTGTGTGTGTGTGTGTTGTGTGTGAAGGCTAGAACACCCTGCCCTTATAGGCATGCACAATCCATAGCTCATTAGACAAGGCCCATTATCTACACTAATACCTCCTAAATATGCAGCGTGTGCATATAATATCATAGATAAAGTCTAAAAGAATTTCATCTAAAAACCTAAAACAAAGAAACTGTGTGGAAGGACTTCTCACCTAAGGTGAACGATTAAAATACAATTGGAACTGTTCTAATGCAGTGATTGGATCAAGTTTCTCTAGCACCTGTGGGACTAATCTTCCAGTATATTGCCCTTATAGCCTTATAATCCAAACTAATTACTTCCCAGAACTTGCATTGTAACATTTCCAAGATCCTCCACCATCCCCAAACTGTTAATGAAGATCCAATTCATCCTGGAAGTTCTGGAGCGATGAGCTGTGGAATTTGTCAAATTAATATACTACTGTAGGGATGCCTGCTTCCACATAGCAGCCACCATCTGTTTGAGCTATGTCAGATTAGATAAAAAGAAGTCTTCTTAAATTGGTTGTGCATTATCCACCATGCTCCATTGGCAGTTGTAATGAGAAACAGAAGTATGGTTTATGATTCCAATAGTTCTGAGAAGTGCTTGTGAAGGGGAAGGCTGGAGACTGAGATATGTGCTGAGGTATGAATGTAATGAAGTGTTATGAGCAATGGAGGCGTGCGCAGAATTCTTATTTCTGGTGGGTGGAATGGGGATGAAAATTCTTAGAGATGGCTGGTATGCATATTTCAGATAGTGTAACATCCAACGGTGTTGGAAACTGATTAGTGGAAGAGTTTACGTGGTTACAATTTGCACTAACTTAGCTCTGTCTGTTTATGTAAGTGACAGTGTACATGTATTAATATGTAAGTGCCTGTAGAATGCCTTCTACATGGCAAATGTCTACATGTGATAACATGCTAATTTTATTCTATATCTATATATCAATTTACTATCTATCAAGCTATCTATCAGAACATAATTCTGAACCTACTCAAGTAGAGTTGTGCTCTGCGACATTGAAAGATTAGGTAAATCCTATGCTTGTTGCTACACTCTAGGCTTTACCATTACAATTTTTTATTTTTTATTTTTTTATTTTTAGATTTTAGTCGTTGTTACAATCTACAACAGTTAGATTTGGATATCATAACTCGGCAACATTTAGGAATCCTTGGTAAGCTGGGTCCACTAAAACTTCACTATGTACATATGCAGGATTAAATGTTGTTCACACCTTACTGGTTCCATACTCTGCCAGTGACCCGTGCTTGTGTTATGCTTCCACAGGGTTACCTCACAGAACTGATGGAAGTCTATTGGTTCACAGCCTCATAGCTAGCCATGCCACGCCCCTGTGTTATTATTTTCTCTTTCAAAACAAATGCCATGGAATATGCTTAAATTTTCTTGGAATACGTCTAACGAATAGAAAAATGCATCCTGCATGTGCTAAACTTGAACAAATGCCAAGTCAGTATGTCCAGGACATTTCCTACAACATCCACTGGACATGAACCGTGTAGTGTGCCCCACACACATGTATATGCTTATGTGTTCCAGTTCTGGTGATCTCACATCAAATTAGAGCGAAAGCCTCAGTCACTGAATAGTTAACCAGGGCTAGTGCATGCTCTGGGTTTTAATAGTTATAAAGCCATAATATCAGAGCTTTAGTATGGCAATCGAGGTAATCTTGAAGTTAGTAACTGGACTCGCTTTGCATATCAAAAATTTTAATGAGAACTCTACAGTATCAATCCCTTCATTATTTCAATCGTCTGATGTAGTATTGGAATTACAGAAGACACAGATTATGTGACACTTGATAGATATACATAATTTCATACTCTTTTACATCATCATCACAGACTGAAGACAGAGCACAAGTAGAAATCTTCTGAAGTCTGGCTCGTGTAAACCGCCACAAATGCCTCAAATGGCGTGTGCGCTCAGACCATTTGCTCAGGAGAGAGCGAGTGGGTGGGTGGGAGCTGTCGCAGTGTAGTGTTTCAAATCAATGCAATTATTCTATAATGCCACCTCCTCCTCCACTTTAGCCCAGGCTGATTGACTAATCTGGTTACAATGAAGACAGCTTCACGCCAGAATCAATGGACTAGCATGGTGCTGAGAAGTTTGAAGTAGTTTTGTAGGAGGGAGTGTGTCTGAAACTAGTCTACATGCTATATATATATATATATATATATATATATATATATATATATTATATATATAGTACTTATTTCATGAGTCTGAGTGTGATATGGTGAAATATTTCAAGAGCAGGCTTTCATGAGCAGGCTAATTTATTTTCATGAGCCAGAGGTGAGTGAAAATAAAGCCTGAGAGTGAAATATCTAGCCATATCACTCTGATGAGTGTAATAAGTGGTTTATTCCACACTAGATATCTTCACTACTGTAGTTTGTAGAAGGACTGGTAACTCACCAGATAAAGTTGGTTCTAGGGGCTCCCCACACCCTCAGCTGATATTTTAGTAGCTGCTCTAACCAGGTTGAGTAGGCTACACAAGGAAGGTAGCTGTAAAAACCTGTAAAAACCGGGGATAAGTGGCTAGTTTGGCGTGAAATATAGTGAATTTTCAAGGGTCTTGTACCTAAAGATATCATAGTGAAGATATCTAGGGTGGAATATATATATATATATATATATATATACTGCCTGTCAGTCCAGTCAGTCACTAGGTAATGCATGCTCGCCCTGGCGACAACTACGATTTTTCACATTTTGCCTTTTTGCTTCTCTCTAGATCCCTTTAAGTGAGAAAGTTTCAATCAAGAACATATTAGCTAAATTACGATTATTGTGAATCTGCGACATGAAGAAAGAATTTTTTTTTAAATCCACTCTAATCCTACCCCATTAATAAGCCGTTTATTTTACTCTTTATGTCCAATTTGTCAGCACATGGGGTTTCTGTTTCTGTCTAAGTGTTCAGCAGAAAAAATATATATAAAGAGAAAGTTATATAATATATGTGACCGTCTACAGGAAAACCGGGCACAACGCGGCGTGCGTAAATATCGAGAAAAGATTGATCGATTTCTTAAAAATGTATTGTTTCAAGCCGACGGAAGGGAACGGTTAGGTCTATTATAGTGGGAACGACTTAAGCTACGACGATAAAACTTGGAGAGCTCAATATCTGGACGCCGACAACTCTGTAAGTGCAAAAAAATTTTTTTCGAAGGGTGCCGCGTTGTGCCCGGTTTTCCTGTAGACGGTCACATTTATAGATCACATTGCTTGAAATGAATGTGACATGCAATACATTGCATTTTCTGCAAACAAGCTAAATTATTTCAACCATATTAAGTATTAGACCCTTTTGTGTACTGTTTGATCTTTTTATTAGTAAACTGTGGAAGGATTCACTCCAGTGTCACTACGAAGTAAACACCCATCCTGCCTGTTCCTGTGCTGATGGTAAGTGAGCACACAGGTACTATAGTTGCTGCATGAGTAGGTAATAATAATCATCAATGACATTTTAGTTCAATGTGATATAGCAAAGTAATTACCACTATAATGGAAGAAATCCAAGCAAATTCTTATATATTATTTTATAAATAAAACTATCTTACTACTTACCGAACAGAGCATGAGCAGCTGCTAGCAATAAGGTCACCCAGGTCAACAGAGGCTGGAAGCTACGGCAAATAAACAATCTCAAATTTTATTACACATATAGTTTGTTTCAGCTACTTACACAAGATTGTGCAATCCAATGAGTGAGGCGATTTACTTCACCTATATCAAACAACTCTAATATTATGATGAACATGTGTATGTGGGTGTGACAAATCTAAAATGATAGATGCATATAGGATTATGTGTGCATATTAGTAATCCTAAATGGGTACTTATTGACTATGCATGTGATCAATATATGTACATACTAGTGATGTGCTTGAGCACAAATGCGAGCGAGCCTAAAACTACACACTATTGTTAAATGATTGATTTGTACTTCTAACACTCAAGCTACTAAAAAAAAGTCTAGTTTTTAAATTACATACATACGATAAAGGGGATTCAATGCCATAGTAACTACTCCCCGCAACTGTTTGAATGAAAAAAAAAAAGCAACAACAACAAAAAACAACAACAAGTCGCGCTATTTAAACGTTTTCTTTGTGGTATTCATTTTCATTAGCTAAGTAGTAGCTGTAACACACAATACTTTCACACTTAACTGAATATAACTACACATGGCTTACCTTCGTGGTTAGTTTAGTGGACAATGAATTTTCAGTAAATAATGTTGCGTAG
>WLWI01005785.1_pt1 | contig 10268 bp, 7 predicted proteins | sample 6701501 | NCBI WGS metagenome assembly WLWI01 (sample SAMN12718690, study PRJNA515312) | sponge metagenome | isolation source: marine sponge | host: Mycale hentscheli | place: New Zealand: South Island, Marlborough, Capsize Point | collected 2014-11-01
GTAAGGAGGCCCTGCGCTGTCTTCCATTATATATATAGTTGTATGCATACAGTTGTGATTCTTTCTCTTATACTGTCAGATTTCAATTGTTTGCAATTATACTTAAACTCTGTCAATTAGCTTAATCGCTTGCATTTGCGCTAGCTCGTGTGGCTCTACTGTGCATATCACTCTTGCCAATATAAAAGTATTAAGAGAGGGAAACCATGCAAATAAATTATATATTATGCTACTGAATTCTTAATTTACAAATATTAGTACACCAAGTGCAAGGGAGTGGCAGGTTACTTGTGAGTAATCATAATCGGACAAATTTCTAACATACCTAACACCCGAAGGAAGAATATTAGATGCATTTCTGTAGACAGATATAATAACTGTGAAAGTTTCACCAACAGATAATGGAACATTGTCCAATTGAAGGTGAGCAGATATAAATGGAGGAGTCCAGCCCTCAATCTCACATGTTTCAATAGTAGTTAATAATGTGCTAGTCAAACTTTGTGTCAATATTTGTATTCCTAAAAAATTTAAGTAATTATATTGTGTTAGAAATGGCGACTTTCACTTGCCTATATTGTTATTAGAGTATGATATATCTTCTGCACACACCACAAGACTGTCCAGTGATTGCAGTAGAGTACTGCTTATTACTGAATTTCTCAATGTTTCATTCTATAAGTATAGCATTTGTAAAATGTTATAATATTATAGTTTAATGTTCTATTTATTATAGATTTATCAGGCTGAATATGAAACTATATACAGCACAACAAAGAATTTGATCTTATTGGCCTCTTCGGATGAGTTTAGAAAGAACTGAGAAAAATTGGCAGTTTTATCCTTTCTCTCTTGCCTTTGAAAAGTTAAATATCACTTTATTTTAACACAGGTTTTCAATTAAAAGTATAAATTTAAAGCTATATCCTTTGTCTGCTTATAACATACTTACAGATTGTTGATATGAAATTACGTCATTTCCAATATCTACAGCAGTCTAACAGACAGAAATAATACATATGTAATACTAATGTTTTTATGAAACATAAATGAACTAATTAAGATATGAAGAATATTATTTGTCTCTTTTAATTGCAACTTGTACTACACAAATAAACTTATATTTTTAAGATGCATACAGATTAAATTAGAGGTGTTACTGTAATTGAAAATACGTATTTTAAGTACCCTGTGCTTAAATTCATGGTGCATTTAGTAAAAACTGTTTAATTTTGTGCTTAATGTTATTATAATTACTCTAATAACTGCTGATACCTGAATAGTTTCATTGTCACAGTTAATGAAAGTCGCATTGTTCAGTATTAGTCCTAGAATATAGACAACTGCTAGACCATCTTCATTTGTGTCCGTGGAAAGACTTGACAATAGTGAGAGCTGCTCATTAACATTCTATTGATAATAGAATGAAATCATTGAGGTTATATATACATCTATAAAACATTAGTAACTTACAGTGCCACTTAAAATAATTTGTATAGTCTGCTCAATTTCTTTCTGAAACAACAAATTACAAGTAGATAAAAAATATGTTCCGGACAGCATGATCCATATTTTGTAGCTATCAAATTTTATAATGTTTATATAATTTATGCACTATTTTAATTTATCTTCACACTCGGTGAGAATCTGTTAGTAACATTATACATGTAGAACAATGAGGTTAGTTCTATAACTCACCATTACTTGAGTTTCTAGATGAATGACTGCTTCATTAATTGAGTTGGTAGTAACTAGAATATTATCAGTGGTTGTTGTGTTAAATATATTGTTTGGTTTTACTGCTGTTCGCTCAGTAAGAGGAGAAGAGGAAACTGGTTTATTAGTAGGTAGTAATGTAACTGGTATGTTGTTGGTATCATTACTTAGAGTAATAACATTAGTTACTGCATAATGACTTGTTATAAAGTTTTCATATGGAAGATAGTTGATACCTTCCCCAAACACTAGAGCTGAATTGTTACTTCCATTGGAACAAGTGGTAGAAATGTGTCCATTTCTAATGTTGGAAGAATTCCAATATATGTTGCTGAAATACAATCATTATTTTAATAATATGTTAAGGTTCTTCAACTGTAGCAAACACACACAATATAGCACATTGAATACCTTAAAACTTGTATTGATAAATTTTCACAGAAAATGAAACATCAGTGATACTGAGCACTACCACCACTTACTATTTCATAATGTGGAGAAAGATTAGGTCATTGAGTTCTAGATGTAATACTAGTATATTTTAGGCAAAATTTAACTTATTAAAATGGGACAAGATTCCTAATTATGTTTTTTATTTCATTAAGTTTTAGCTATAAACCACATTAAATAAAATAAAATATAGTATTATTTACTCATTAAATTCTAGACAATGCTTTATCAAACAGATTGAGTTCCTAAACTAGTGATGCGCTCTAATAGCACAAAATAGCGAAGCGAGCGATGCATGTTCCCTGTAATTGCAGCTATTCCATGCATTGTGAAGCTATTGCCTTACACGTTTGTTCCTCGCTGATTTTACCTACTTTTAGCTACAGTAATAGTCATTCAATTGCCTCTACCACTGACTGAGATGATGATTATTTAAATTCTAGACAATGCTTTATCAAACAGATTGAGGTCATAAATTATTCATAAATACACACATTGTCTGTAATCGTTTCTTATACACAAGAGCATTATTGGCTATAATATTAATAATACCATAATAATTCAGCCAAAGAGTAGGAAGCCAAATTGGATTGGTAACCACATCCTCTTAACCACTCCCACAACAACCATTTAACCTCATCGTCATGTTCATTAAATTAGAGAATTCAACCTATTAAAAAGGACAATTTTGAAGTGTTAGATCAATTGAACCAGAAAGTTCAAGCATATTATTTTGCTGTACTGCAATGCAAATGATTTTTATAAACAATGAGTAGGTTTATGTCAATTAATAACTTTTTAAATATAACTATAGAGTGTCTATACTGTATAGCTAACATAGCTACTTGGACATATAAAACAAACAACACAGTAAAAAAAATAAACTTAATAAAATGAAAAATTAGAACTTATACAAATGCCCGGTTTGCTTATGTGGCAGTTTTTGCTTTTTTCTTTCAACAATTTTAAGCATGTGTGGCAAAAAAAAACTACATCAGCTGATTCCGTATAAGGAAGATCTCTGCACTACGTTCGTTATTCCAAAAGATAGCTTTGAAAAAATACATGAAGAACTAGGCTAGTACGGAGTTCTGGGAATATCTCATAAAAAGGTTATTATTGGCCGTTAGTTTCCCCGCAGAAGACATTGCCATAAGAACGACGGGAAAAACCACGGGAGAGGGACTCTAGAAGATTATATGAGCCATGCCACTTTTAATTAAAATTTTGGTGCGGCAATGGCCGCTCAGCTGCACCTGTTCCGATGCCCCTGTACAGTATGACGATAAGAATTCTCATAGTGTATATGAATAATGTTGATTAACCAAAGGATGGTATATTTACTATCATGTGGCTACTTACACTTTAACAAATATGATCCAGGAAGAAGCAAATTGCTTACTGTACAATCTAAAAGAGAGGGCAATTGAGTTCTTATGCATAAACTTTGCAAAATACTTATAATTATAATGTTATTGTGCATTATAATCATTGAGCAATATAAAATGGTACCTTTATGTTATTAATTTTGTTTTGGGCATTGTAGATAATATTAATGAAAGACAATTTTTTATATACATTGTTATTTACTTCAGTATAGTATATATATAATACGTATCATATTATATACACTCTGACTAATAATAGAATGGTGTTAAACTCAATTAATTTTTAAATTAATATAGTTATACATTTAATAGTTAATAATTTGTTAGTAAGGCTTCAAGTATATAAACTTATTGAAAATTATTTTCGTATTATTAGGCTTTTTATTTTTGCTATTCTTGAGGTAATTAAAGCTATAAAATGCTTATGTATAATTGTATATTGATCTATAAGGTCAAGAATAGTTACAAATTATTTAAAATTCACTAATGTCATATTTATCAGTATGGCAATATTCACAATACCCTTATACTTCTAATTAGTAATGTGGACTTACTTTAGTATAGGATTATCAAAATTGTCCTTCATTAAACATGTGGAAATATTCCCCATCATTAATTTTATTTCAATGTCATCCAAACTCCACCTATCTTCATATGGACTATTACGGGCAATAATAGTAGTCGACATGAGCCAGCGTAGTTGTACAGACTCATTGAGGGGAAATCCACATATCTGAATATTCATCTTACTATAAGAATTGTAAGTTTCACGATCTTGATTAGCATACAAGGTGTCACTGTCTTGCACACAATATCCACGTCTGCAATTAGATGTTGTGTTTTCATTAATGTGTGTAATTGAAAGAGGAATCCATTCAGATGGATTAGATAATAATCTAATAGAGAATTCTAATACATCAGTTTTTTCTAGAGCATGACGAAATCCACATGTGTCTTGTGAAGAATAGATTCCATAAGATATCATTCTGAATAATTATAGTATTGATATTCATAATAGTATTATTGTTACTACTAATCTCAAATGTGTAGGGGTTATCAGATTGTGAATTTTGTTTTACTAAAGTAGCATGCAATTGAGCAGAAGTTGACTATTTAACATAATTCACCTGACAGTCAACAGCTAATAACATTAACTTACATTTTGTTGCTTGCTTCAGAACAATTAACACTAAATGGCAACATTTTGTTCAGTTCAGGAATTGATATTACTTCAAAATAATTGTTTGCACCATTCCAAGTGATGTGTGCGGTTCTAGGATTTTGGGGATTGCCACCACAGCGACTAAAAGCATATAATAAAGATAACATGACACTGTATGTTGAATACTACGTAAATTATTGATGAAAATGTCATCCAAACTTAATTCCTTTACATTAAATCCAAAGTGGTAATACTTTACATTTACAACTGATATTGCCATTAGTAGAATTACATTTATAATACAGTCATAAAATGTGGTTCTGATAATCACTCCTGTAACTCGCCCCGCCATAGGAACATAATATCAACTCACACAGATGCTTCTGAACTTTGAAAGATATGGTATGTTGCAACCAGAGTTACTACTCTTGAGTAGCCTCTGCTCCAAGTATTTAAAACTAGTATCTTTGCCGAATTCCTGAGCTGAGGTTAAGATTGTTTAGAATTACTGAAGTAATAAGCTGGCTACAGAATGGTGCAGTGTTACATAAATGGAGTAATGACTAAAATGGGCTTGCTCCAGGCCAGTATAAATATAACCAAAGCTAGCCCAGTGAGAGGTATTGAAAAAAAAATCAGTTTAAGCAGACCCAATGAGTGGGCATATGGCTTTCTTACTATTCACACCCACACATTCCAAAAAATATGAAGATGTATGTAATAAATGCACAGATGGACCACCACATAATACACACAAATATATAGTTGTATTGATTAACCAATTGCACATGCATAGGTTGCCTAAACCAGGTTGATCCTTTACCCAACCAGGTAAGTCAACATGCACACACACACACAAACACACAATGTCATAAGTATAAACAGAATGACATGATACAAATTATTAACTACACAACATTCTCTTCTCTTTCTTATCTTTGTTGATGAGTGGTCCAGCAACATGTATGAATCTTACTTGGTTAGCAAGTAGTCCCTAAATACAGTTGGCCCATTATTTGTCGATTAACAAATTGAAATATGAAGTGTGATAAAAGTTGCACTAAATAGATTTAAATATTGTGATACCCTACCATTTTTGAATGTATGGAACACAATGTATTTGCACAATGACAATAACTGAAAGTTTGTTATATTAATATATACATTTAAAGTAGAAGTATGTCATATTTTAAACGTAAGCACCACTGATGAAGCTAAGTTGACCTAAATTAGTAAGAAAATTAGTATAATAGATTATTCAAGTGACACAAATTCCCTTAATTATGTCCTATTTTAGTACGAATTGTTTACTTTCTGCAAATAACACAACTGTGGCGGTGGGATCAGTTTTTGTACAATTCAAATGTTGTAGTGAATCACGATGTACGATCTAGAATGAAATTAGTTCCATTTGATGTTGCTTCTCTTTTCACTAGTGTACCAGTAAAATGTGCTACAGAACTAGCACACCAAATATTATATAAATGATTCTATACTAGAAGACAGAAACAAAGGCAACTTCAATTTTATCTAAATTCAACATGTTTATCACATAATGGGGAAATATGTCAACAGATATTTGGAACAACAATGGGGAGCCAGGTTTCTGTAATAGTTGAATATAGTGGAAGACATATAGGTAAGGGCAATTTCTAGTGTTTGTTCACCATTATGTTGATAATATCTTTACTGCATTACCTAAAAATGTAGTCCTTTATTTCATCAACATTTAAATACCATCTAAAAAGCAATTAAATTTACATTTGAAATGAAAAGACAACTTTACACGGGTTATTCTGGATATCCACTGTCACACACCACTTAGATTATTTATTCACAATCACGGTAAAAAACAACAACAAAAGACACATACAGATAAAAACTTGTCCTTTGACTCCACCCCCCCCCCCATGTCACACATGACTACAGTTGCCAGGACACTATTTATTGAAGCAAACAAAATTTGCACCAATCCTCAAGAGCTTGAAGAAGAAATAACCCCAGAATAAGCTTGCTCTACAAGCAAGTGGATATCCATTCAAATATCCTCATAAATCTTTAGTTCGATCAGATACACAGCTTTGAGCAATATTGAACAAAGTTTTGTTACCGTATGTGCAGAATGTTTGTTCATCTATAAGAAGAATACTGGCATCACTTGACATCAGAACCTCCCTCAAACTACTGAGTACACTAAGAACACTCCTTGTCCATACTATTGATTAGTAACATATCTCAGATAGGAAAGCGATACTATCCAAATACATTGTTGTACTTATCGACAAACATCTTTTGTGGAAAAACAGGTCGTACACTCCATAACAGAATAAAAGAACTCAAGAAATTTGGTCTTTCAGATGTCACTTATTTCACTTCAGCAGTTGCAGGACATGCAATCAAGAACATCACATTATAGACTGGGACATGCTGAAGTCATAGACTCAAATACCATTATTATTTAGACACACAAGTTATAATGTAGATGTAGATGTTTCAGTACACTATACAGTGGCCCTCATAAGTATCAATATGATCGAAAAACTCAAGTAGCCAGTGAGTGACAAAAATAAACAAACACGCATCAGATATCACTTATGAAAAACACAAGCATAACTTGCCGCTACCACCATCAATAATAGAAAATTAACACCAGAACATTTATTAGACTTAACTACTACTGCCGGAATAGTGTCCATTGACAACAAAAGAAAATAGTAAATTAGTGTATAATGTGTTGACAACTAGTTTGTTAACCTCAACATACTTGTAATTTTTTTTGTTAACTCTAATTACCAATACAGTTTACGGATTTTGTATGGTATAGCTATTTCACATTTTTTTGAAAAGAGTCCCCATTAAAATAACCTAGATCCGCCCCATGAATGTGGAACTCCGATTCCAGCACTTCGATAAATCACTAAGAAAAGCAAAACTACATTGCAGAAAAGAAGTATTTGCTCATGTGATTACAGTGTGACCCATGGGGGTTGTTACTAATGTAAGCGTATTATAGTATGGTCAAAAATCCAGTACAACTTATTGATGCTTTTTTCAATCTTAGGGAGACCACAGGCCTCAATATCCGATGTTGCGTGACAGAATGATTGACTGATTGACTGACAGACAAGTTGAGTACAATTACACTCTCTATTAACTTGGTATTATACCCAAATAGTTAGGAAAATATCTTATTTGACTCATTCTTTACCTTTTTATAACCAATTTTGTAGTAACGGTCACTCAGTGCTTAATGCTGGGTGTATTTTATTGCATTGCATACAATACTATCAGGTTGAATTAACTTCTAGATGTGTTTGGCTAGTGTTTTTAGTTTCAAAGTTGCCAGGTAGCTCCAGTTCGGCTTATGTGGATAAATTACATTAGAATTTCCTTGTTTATATTCCTAACCTTTTTATTAAGGAAGATCCAGAGATATTGAAGCAGTGGCAACTTCCTCCTCCATGTTCAGGTTGTTCAAAGACAAAACTCACACTAGTGATATTTCTAGGACCAGCTCCTTCATAATATTGCAGTTCTGGCAGAGTAGAGTTGTAATTGACCCAAACACGGCAAGAATACCAGTACTCAATAAAGCTCGGTCTCCTCCAATACAGGAAAACTGATACCATTGAATGTTCAACATTGGCCGATTACTTTCACCCCCTACTGTTCCATACAGCACTACGAAGTATAGTAACAGTTTCGAGAACAAGACATCAGTAGCCATTTTTGCGCTCCGTAGAATTATTAAATCAGTCGCTCATCCTTAAATCTTCTATATTCTAGCTCTCAGTCGTTTATCTACGCGATAAGTGTACGTCCACCAAAATACGCGCAATGTTTCGCCAAAATGTCAATCGATGTACTTTTATATAGCGCCAATGACCTAACAAGCAATTTATACAACTCTACTTGCTCCCAATATTTCTTGGAAGACATTGTTTTCCATTAATAAATAGTCCAACACGGTGTTTGGTTGCATACGTTTATTGAAGTCATAATGACTAAACATTCCAAGTGTATTAGCTAGTGCTGTATTTATATAGAACAACTTTATGATTTCCTGTAATTGGAGCTATCCTGAATAGTTGTATAACAGGTGTCACTTGATACTTCAAATCTTAAGTTAATTGATATCTATAGTTTACTTGGCTAAGATACTCTGAAATGTAATTTATTACTCCTAAAATGTTCAAAGCTACATCAAACACTATATTATAAAATATGCTAGAGTAAGAAAATATCTAAAGGTTAAGAATAATGGAATGAGAAAAACGGTAATCACCAAACAAACCAGTAAAATGATCTATGGCTTAAGATGACCTTCATCATGCTATCTGGTTGTTTATATCAATTCAACCAAAAGTTTTTCAAATAAATTTTGTCATAGAGTTCTTTACACTTAGGTGTAACGAATGGTACAAGGAGAGCCTTGTTGTCTGTTTCTCAAGTACATACCATAAAATTAATGGTGCGCTCGATGGCATACATGACATGTGTATTACAGTAAATGAAATAGCATAGGGCTCCAGTAACTAAAGCAAGATAGTAATAAAAGTAATAATATAATCTTCACTAATTATATACTACAAAGTAACTCATTATCTAAATGTTTCCTTATCTGTTACAATAAATCAATAGATTAAAAGTATGTTTGATATTTGCATGAAACTATAAGTGCTGAAAGGACTTGGGTTTCGGCTTTAATAGTACATAAATTGCATGCTTTCAAAAGACACCTCCTGACTCCACTTTAGTAATTAAAAAAATTATGACATTATAATGATCAATATAGTGGCGATCAATATAGTGGAGGCTGGGAGTGGGGGCTAGGGGCCTTCACCCTCTCCAGTAGTAGCAGGTGGGGTCTAAACACCCTACTCCCCCTCCTGCCTCAAACCCCCACCCCCCCCGCCCCCCCCCCCCCCCCCCCCCCCCCATCTCTCCCCTTACTACGCCACTGTGCTATCAAAACAAACCTCTGATATGTGACCTGAAAGTATGGTCTCAAATTGTTCTCAGTTCAGAGATTCTACTTTTCTTGACCAAATTGTCACTAACCATATCTGGTTTCTTCACTTCACTTCACCCTTATAATACTCAAGCAATAGACTAGAAAATTTATACACTTTGTATTCCTCTGTAGATTCTACTGGTGAATGTGTTTGGAAACTAACACTGCCAGCCACAGCTGCAGACGCCAAGACAGCTTACAAGATCACGATCACTTCCGACAAGTATGGAACAACCGGGATGTCGGACGTTATGTTCGGAGACGTGTGGATATGCAGTGGTCAGAGCAACATGCAGTTTGCAGTGTCTCAGGTTAAGATCATCACACAAATATACAGCAATATGTAATGTCCTTTTTTGTATCTAACTGTAAACTGTGGGAGTGAGATGGGGGACACTGGGTGCCAGTGCACCTCAACTTTTTACTGAATGTACTGAATGTAGTGTGTAGTACTAATGAACTATTTCGGTAATTTAACATGCAACAGAGAATTCATAATTTAATTTAAAAAACCAGCTTCAATTGGGATGGTAAGTCC
>WLWI01005786.1_pt1 | contig 10267 bp, 4 predicted proteins | sample 6701501 | NCBI WGS metagenome assembly WLWI01 (sample SAMN12718690, study PRJNA515312) | sponge metagenome | isolation source: marine sponge | host: Mycale hentscheli | place: New Zealand: South Island, Marlborough, Capsize Point | collected 2014-11-01
GATCACGCTGCCCTGACTTAATGGACTTGGTACGGGCCCTGTTCTATGTGGCTGCTGATAATAACTTTAACGTAATGATTCGCCACATAGCTGGCATTGATAACTGTATTGCTGATGCACTCTCTCGTTTGCAGCTGCCCAAGTTTCGCTCTCTGGCTCCTCACGCGGACCTCCTGCCAACTCCCACCCCTGCAGCACCAACATTCCTCTAACAGCACATTTGAACCGGCTGCAGGCCGCAGGGGTAGCCCCTTCCACCAGGAGAACGTACAAGGTGGGCGTGTCCGCCTACCTGAGGTTCTGCAAATGCCAGCATATCCCGCCTCTACCAGCTTCGGAGCTCACTCTGCGGTATTTCTGTGCCCATATCAGCAAGAGGTTATCATACCAGACCATCAAGGTATATCTTGCTGGCATCAGACTGTATCACCTGGAGCATGGGTACAGCGACCCCACCACAGACACTCCGCTCCTCTCATACCTCTGCACCGGCATCAGACGCTCACTCAGGAAGAAAGCCAGAACAAGGTCGCCAATTACCTTCTCTAACCTGCGCGCTCTGAAGTCACAACTCTCCCTATCAACCTTCTCATCCCATGACAAACTCCTATACTGGGCCGCCTTTACGCTGGCTTTCTATGGGTTCCTCAGAGTCAGCGAATACTCTTGCCCCACCACCAGCAAATTTGACCAAGCAAAACATCTACTCCGTGATGACGTCACTCTCTCTGACTCCTCATTTTCCGTCACCTTGAAGTGCTCTAAGACCGACAGATTTGGCACCTCCCACACCATCTTAGTCGGTGCTACAGGCTCCTCCACTTGTCCCGTCAGGGCCATGTCCAAGTTCCTGACACTTCGTCAGTATGGCCCCTCAGGTCCACTGTTCACCTTGAGTTCTGGGGTCTACCTCACCAGGAGCTCAGTATCAGCAACAATGAAATCTCTCCTTCGGACCGCTGGGATCAACCCTGAAACTTTCAGCAGCCACAGCCTTAGAATAGGAGCTGCTACAGCTGCTGCTGAGGCTGGCCTTCCTGACCATCTGATTAAAACGCTTGGTCGCTGGCACAGCCATGCCTACCAGACATACATCAGGACATCCCCAGAGGTACTCCTCAAGGCAGCCAAGCGGATTACCCAGGCACAGTGAGGTACGCTAATTTCACTACCACGTATCATTGGCCTGTAGTTCCTAGATCTTGGGGAATTTGGGGGGTTCCTACTTCATGAGCCAAGCACCTCCAGCTTAACGCTGTGTCAGTGCGATCAGCTCCAAAGGTTGAAATGTCACCAGCAGCACTCTGACAGAGAATATGCTGTGTTTATCAATTCCTCGCCTTAGAGTAGGCTCCACCTCCTAACTTCCCCAAACTAATATTACCTGAAGTTGTATGTGTCTGTCACAACCACTATACTCTGACTAGAGCCCGTTAAGTGGTCAAAAAATAAAATTGTGTAAGCAAATATGGGCAGCCAGTATTTGTCCACAGGCAATTTTGAGGGTGATAGTATTTTTAAGGGTGCTATCACTTTCATAAGCAACTATATATATATACATGTAGTGATATATAAATTCTTGCAAAAACATGAGTTAGCTGAATAGGTTAAGTTCTTTAATAGTAAGATGCCAAATTCACTTTTAGAAACCAGGATTGTGAGCATAGTGAGTAAACGCCGGTTGTGAAAGTAGCAGTGGTTGGGGCGGCAAACGCTATGGAGAGGTTGTAAGGCCCTCACGCTTGACCCCACCAGGAATAGTAGCTAAGTAGTGGCTAGATCAGATTTCTGAACTAGTTATTTCAACTTCTTGCAAGACTGATGAAAACTGGAGGGTATACAGAGATATATAGGAAAAAATTATACTAAGGGGGAGGTGATAATTAGTTATTGATGAATAAGAGGTGTGACTGAATCAATATAGAGGGAGACACAAACAGTGGGGTGTATAGAGTGTTAAAGGGAGTCAGACAAAACTTAGGGAGTCACAAACATACAAACAAGGACGAGTCCAGCTCTATAAATTTCCTCCAGGTGTTGCCTTGGCAACCACTTTAGTGAGGGCTGGCCCGAACAGTGGCATTCATTCAAGAATATGTTGTTGGGCTACATTTAAAGTAAATTCAATTTGTAAAAATTGAGTTGTGTTTTTTTTGCCAAAAAATTTGGTCCTCATACCTATGCGCACATACACACACACATATTATATACACATATAAGCAGACAATTCAAACAGACACAATTACTTACCCTGCAGCACTGGAATGTGCAGGAAAAAATCATATATCAACCAAACTAATTCACATATGTGTACTACTATATCATTATAATTAGTGTAGTGCTAAATAACATACATACTGTCTATAATATATACATACCAGAAGGCCAGTCCACTCCCTTCCCCCTCCCATCCCCTATATACACAAGGGTACAGGAAATTTGTGACATAAATACTATTCTGAGTGCAATTTAATCTCTCTTTGTGGTAATAAAATTTTCTGCAGGCGATTGGAGGGGAATAACACAGGGGAATAACATTTTTAATCCATGGCTGTTACCATAGCAACTATGGTATACATATTAATAGGCTATGAGGTGTGTTTGTGTGTGTGTGTGTGCGCGCGGGAGTGTGTGTGTGTGGGTGTGTGAGAATTGTGTGGTGTAGTGGTTGTGTCCTTGGCTCAGGGCCTGAGGTCCTGAGTTCAAGCCCCACTCAGGCAATTTTCATCTATTTTTTCCATCTGCCTCCCACCAGCCCCACCAGTCCACCCAGCTGTGATTGGGAACCTGGCATTTGCTAGGGTACAAATTCAAGGCCTTTCTCATAAAAACAGCAATGGTCCAGGTGTGTGTGTGTGTGTGTGTATGTGTGTGTGTGTGTGTGTGTGTGTGTGTATGTGTGTGTGTGTGCATGTGTGTGTGTGTGTGTGTGTGTGTGTGTGTGTGTGTGAATTGATGTGTGGTGTAGTGGTTGTGTCCTTGGCTCAGGGCCTGAGGTCCTGAGTTCACCGCACAACAAGATAATTGTGGCGGACCTACAACTTAGATCATCTTCATTAGCTAACACACAACACAACATTCCTCAATATCTATTAGTAGATTGCATACACACCATCACTATAAATAGCACCCAGTCCTGCAAACACATCCTGGCTTGTATGATTAAAAGAATCACAATCAAACTGCTACATAATTTGCATTTGTATTTTTTGTGTTACACTGTACTTCATTAAGAGATCAGACTTGACAAACATGGAATAAATAGTGTCAGTTCACACCCACTTGAGTGTGAATCTATTTATTATAAGGGGGCGAGACATACCAGTCAGGTATTTTTCACCACTATGTGTAAATATTCCCTTATTCCCTCTCGGGTGTCCAGAGCATCCAGTAAGACTGAATAAGCTCTGAGGACTAATTCGTTAATAACCACTACATGCTCACCATCAGTAAAGTAATAATTTCACAGAGCCAGGCAAATGACACTATCTATGAAGTACAATTGCCCGGGATTATTGTCAATCTTAATATTATTGATCAATCAGGCTGCAACTGAACCAAATAATGAATTAGTATTCCACTGGTGTGGGTAGCTACTGACAATATTCATGCCTTGGTTTACAATGTTCCACCCACTACTCACTGTCTACTAACACACTTACGTATGCACCCTAACACACAATTTAAACAAATAGACTCACCTACCCACACTAATACATCATCATTACATGAGCAGCAGTTTGACTATTAGTCTTGAAGATTATTATGGTCAATAAAAAGCAGTGTTACTGCCAGTGCCATGAAGAGATTTCTCAACCACCTATGAGCTATTTACAAGATTTTCTATTGAAGCAAACATTCAATTATTTTATCATCAGAACAGATGTCCTTACAAATTTGACAAGCTCATGGCTAGCATATGAGACGTATTAAATGTAACAAGTAATTACAGTATAAAAAATAATAATTGTAATGATAATAATAATAATAACATTGTAATAATAATAATAAATATGATACTTATTACATGAGTCAGAGTGTTGATTTGGTGTAATATTTCAAGTGCAGGCTAATTTATATTCAGAGCCAGAGGGAGTGAAAATAAAGCCTGAGAGTGAGATATCACTCTGACTAGTGTAGTAAGTGGTTTCTTTCACACCAGATATCTTCACCACTGTAGTTTGTACTAGGACGTTGGTATAAAGTTGGTTGTAGAGGCTACCCACATCCCCAGCTTACATACTGTCTATAATTTATACATACCAGAAGGCCAGTCCACTCCCTTGCCCCCCTCCCCCTCCCACCCCCTATGGAAAAATTATAATGCACAAGGGTACAGGAAATTTATGACATAAATACTATTCTGAGTGCAATTTAATCTCTCTTTGTGGTAATAATTTTTTCTGCAGGCGATTGGAGAGGAATAACACAGGGGAATAACATTTTTAATCCATGGCTGTTACCATAGCAACTATGGTATACATATTAATAGGCTGAGGTGTGTTTGTGTGTGCGTGTGCGTGTGTGCGTGTGTGTGTGTGTGTGTATGTGTGTGTGTGTGTGTGTGTGTGTGTGTGTGTGTGTGAATTGTGTGGTGTAGTGTTTGTGTCCTTGGCTCAGGGCCTGAGGTCCTGAGTTCAAGCCCCACTCAGGCAATTTCCATCTATTTTTTCCATCTGCCTCCCACCAGCCCCACCAGTCCACCCAGCTGTGATTGGGAACCTGGCATTTGCTGGGGTACAAATTCAAGGCCTTTTCTCATGAAACAGCAATGGTCCAGGTGGGACTTCAGGTGCCCACACCACTTGCTGTGAGGAAAGGTCTATTCTCCTGCAGAGCTGCCTGCTGGCAACAAGATAATTTGAATTTGTATTTTTTGTGTTACTTCATTAAGAGATCAGACTTGACAAACATGGAATGAATAGTGTCAGTTCACACCCACTTGAGTGTGAATCTATTTATTATAAGGGGGTGAGACATACCAGTCAGGTATTTTTCACCACTATGTGTAAATATTCCCTTATTCCCTCTTGGGTGTCCAGAGCATCCAGTAAGACTGAATAAGCTCTGAGGACTAATTCGTTAATACACCATTAGTAAAGTAATAATTTCACAGAGCCAGACAAATGACACTATCTTCATGAAGTACAATTGCCCGGGATTATTGTCAATATTAATCCACTGGTATGTGTAGCTACTGACAATATTCACGCCTTGGTTTACTAAAACAACAATGTTCCACCCACTACTCACTGCCTACTAACACACTTACATGTGCACCCTAACACACAAATTTAAACAAATAGACTCACCTACCCACACCAATACATCATCATTACATGAGCAGCAGTTTGACTATTAGTCTTGAAGATTATTATGGTCAATACAAAGCAGTGTTACTGCCAGTGCCATGAAGAGATTTCTCAACCACCTATGAGCTATTTACAAGAATATCTATTGAAGCAACATTCAATTATTTTATCATCAGAACTGATGTCAGTACAAATTTGACAAGCTCATAGCTAGCGTGGGATGTATTAAATGTAACAAGTAATTACAGTATAAAAAATAATAATTGTAATGATAATAATAATAATAACATTGTAATAATAATATAATAATAATAATAACAATAATAAATAAATGATAATAATACTTATTACATGAGTCAGAGTGTAATATGGCAAAATATTTCAAGAGCAGGCTAATTTATTTTCAGCGCCAGATGGAGTGAAAATAAAGCCAGAGAGTGAGATATAGCCATATCACTGGTAATAAACTGCTGTAGTTTAGGACTGGTATTTCATAGCTAAAGTAGGTCTTCATAGGGGCTACCCACACACCCTAGCTGATATTTTAGCAGCTGATCTAATCCAGTTGAGTAGTTGCACTGGAGGAAGGTAGCTGTAAAACGGGAAAAGAGGTGAGCTCTGGATGGTTGCTGCTATACCATACCTGCTGATCCAACCAGAGGACTGACTTGGGTAATAAGCTACTATTACTACTACTACTACTACTAATACAAATAACAATAATAATAATTATTATTATTATTAATAATAGCAAATTTTTCTCTTTTTAACAGCCAATATAGTTAAATGTAACTTAACCCTTGCCGAAGTCCTCTTCATGGGTCAACTTTGGCAAGAAGTCGAAACGTCGGGTTAAGTTACAATTTACTATATTGGCTGTTACAAAAAGTTACTATAATTATTTCAGTCAAGAATGACTGAATCAGTATTATTATTATTAATATTATTATTATTATTATTATTATTATTATTTGAAACTAATACTGAATCAACAAAAATATGGTTTAAATCTGCTGTGCTCTCGTAATTATTTAATATTTTAATTATTTAATATTATACGGCACCATTATTCTATTAATATCCTATATCATTTAAAACAATACATTATCAGTAGATTATGTTATGTACTCAAGGGGAAGGGTAATGGGCGGGGTAAAAGCTTCTCTATGCCTCTTTTGGCTGCTCTAGTTCTGCCACCACGAGGCTATTTGTGTATGCTATCGTAGACTTACATTATCCATCCAGACCAATTATCCTTTACCGGCTACACCTCACCAGTTGCTCATTAATTATCAAGTCCTCCCCATCCTTGCCTCTCCCAGCTTACCTCCCTGGTTGCAAGGGGGTCCTACAAGTAGTCTCTGGAAATTATCCTGCATCTTTACAGCCGGCTAGCTATAGTCGAGCCCTTATTTCCCTTCTATTAACTCCATTTAATGTCGAGCATTAAATTACATTGAACCAACACTAAATAGAAATAGAGGTCAGGCATTGTGGTTTAATGGTGCACGTTTATGTGAGAGATCCACCTCTTTAGATTGTGCCAAAATTGTTCAGAAACCGGTTAAGTGGGTAGGAGGATGAGGTGGGGGGGTGGGGGGGGGGAGGAGGGAGACATATTAGAACTTGGAGTCCTGACTCCTCCGGTTCCTATATACCTATTTGCGTGGGTAAGTTTATAATATGAATGAATGAGATAATTAAGCCCAATATCAAATGCATATATACATTTGTGTATTGATTTTTGGCCTACAATGACCGTGTGAATGTGTGTGTTTACAGCAAATGGGACATTTGTACTTTGAAAAACAATGAATGCATGAATGTTGCCAGTTGGCTCATGTTTTCTATTTATTATTAGTGGGCAAGACATTCCAGTCTTTATTATCTCACCACCAATGAGTAAATATTCCCTAGTGGGTGTCAGAGCATCAAATAGACTAAAAATAGCTCTGAATAGTTATCACCAGCAGTTCACATAATAGCTACTCTGGCACGCCCGGACTTGTACAGAATGAGACTACTCATGTAGCAATAGAGGTCAAAGGTTAAGCTGGGGGTTCTCTTTTATATTCTTATTTTCAGAAGGCGTTCAGAATGTGGCAAACGAGGCCATCACAGATTTCATGTTCATTGAAATAAGGCAACCACGTGTCCATTCCACATGTAGCTCAATGACCATTAACATTGTGCTAAACGAGATTTTTCATCAACTGAAGATTTATTTTAGATATTCCCTTCCTCAACCATCATCTAATTAGTGGTATATCAGCTCAAGATTCACCTCATACGAAGATTAAAGAAGTCCAAGTGAAGATGTCTAGGGTAGAATAAACCACTTATTACACTTTTCAGAGTGATATGGCAAGATATTTCACTCTCAGATCTAGCCTCTGGCTCTTGAAAATAAATTAGCCTGCTCATGAAATAGCTATTTCGCCATATTACACTCTGGCTCATGTAATAAGTACTGTTTATATATATATATATATATATATTATATAAATATATAATTATATATATATATATTATATATATATTATATTATATTATATACATATATATATATATATAATACTTATTACATGAGTCTGAGTGTGATATGTCGAAATATTTCAGGAGCAGGCTAATTTATTTTCAGGAGCCAGAGGCAAGTGAAAATAAAGCCTGAGAGTGAAATATCTTGCCTTAACACTCTGACAAGTGTAAGAAGTGGTTTATTATTCCACACTAGATATCTTCACTACTGTAGTTATAGTACTAGAGGAAGGTAACTCACAGCCCGTAAAATTGGTTGTAGGGGCTATCCACACCCCCAGCTGATATTTTAGCAGCTGCTCTAATCCTGTTGAGCAGGATAAAGAGTAGGGTACACCAGAGGGAGGTAGCTGTAAAACGAGAAAATTGAAAAGTTTGGCCTATAACTACAAGGGTAATGAGCTTGCTTGAAATAACAGAGTGAAATATCCTTGGGTCATGTACCTATAGATATCATTGTGAAGATATCTAGGGTGGAATATATATATATATATATAAATCACTAGTAAATGATTGTATATAGCTGTCTGTATGTTGGGAGACTTGTTTTAGACATATGGTTGGATCGAATTAAAAGATATTGAGCTATTCTGGAGGTTTTAAACTGGTAAACAAGGCCACAGATTTTTTTGCGTATGAAGAATAGATTTGAAATATAAACGTGACCTCTACATTTAAATGTTGCTATGTCACCAGACCCTTTCCCCATAATAGCTGTTTGGTAATGAGACTACATTATGAGGAATCCACTATACATTATTGACTTCTTCCTTTAAAAAAAAGCTCAAAATAGAAATAATAATAATACAAAAAATGTCTATAAATCAATGCATAGGCGTCTAGCAACACCTTCAGTAATTAATGGAGAACGTGAACGTAAACCCCTTTTTTTCCCTTGTTTATCTTCCCGAAATGTTGTTGAGGCTTGTATTCCAAAAGCTTGCGTTCTCTGAGTACTCAATATCCAGGGTCCTCCACTCATTCCATGTGGTGCACCTTCATAAGCAAAATAACAATTATGTTCAGGACGAACGGTTACGTACAATATACACATCTTTAGGTCAACATTTGCAGGACAATATGCATATCCAATGATTTTATGCCTTCTCTTAATTGGACTACTTGAGTCCATTTCATATAACTCTTTCAAACTGTTCTTAACAGATATGAAACTGTTGTTAAGTTGCATATCTATTTCAACATCACTCATTTCAGTTTTCCTGCAGAAATATTCGGAAGAATCGATAGCACTCCTTATATAACCAATCTCACCTTTTCTTCCCCAAGAGATGATATGTGCAGAGCATATATCATAAAGAGCGTGATCACTAGTCCACTCGTTTGAGGTGCACGCGTTGTAACCATCAAGTTTATGAAGTTTGCAGGCGCGATAATAACCAAAGAGATTCCCTTTGTAATCATACCTCGGACCCATGGCAGGAACAAATATAACCTCATGCTTATGTAAGGGAGCATTGGGGAACTGTTCTGTATTTCCCCAATCAAAAGCATGAGCCACAGTGAGGATTTTGTTACTACTGACATAAAAAGCAGTTGTGTAGTAAACTTCGCCTTCATTATCATCCCCAGTAGTATCTAATTTAAAAAAGAGCAGTTTCCCTACACATTTGTAGGGTTAATGGACTAGATAATAGTCATTTACAACTCTCAAACATATGGGGTTTACAAAAGAATTGATGTCATCTGTAGAGCTAGTAGGTTCGACAACTTCCCATTTTTTCTGGTCAGATTTAGTAGGCTCGAGTGATTTGCGTACAACAGGCTTGACAGATTTTGCTTCCAATGACACGATGTCAGACTTTGAAGTAGATTTATCAACTTTAGATTCAGATTCAATTGAACTTAATGGTCCAGGTACTACAGATTTGACTTCAAATGACTTGTCAGACTGGGAAGCAGGTTTATCAACTTTAGATTTATATTCAGTTGGCTCAAATGGTTCGGGTATAGGTTTGAGAGATTTTGCTTCTGAAGGCTCATCAGTTGAATCACTATTTAGGATTTTCCAAATTTTAGACTCCATATCGTTTGAAGGAATCCAATCTTTTTTTTGCTTAAAGTGACCCTTAACGAGTTGCTCAAATGTTAAGCTTTCCAATGGTACCGCTGCACTTATTAATTTGAAATTATCAGGATCTTCCCAAAATTAAAAAATTTCTTGACTTTTTTTGTCATGGTTTGCCATAATTCCTGAACAAGTCTAATAGAGTACAATCTACCGCGGAGTCTACGGTCGACTCTAGACTACTGAGTGATCCAGCCCTTTATGTAGTCTCGCAAGCCAGACCCTTTACCAGACGCTACGCGGGGGAAGGGTCTGGTACATTGCGCACATCAATCTCGTATCATTCCCCCAGAATCTGGGGGAAATACTTTGCCTGTACTTCTTATGGAGC
>WLWI01005788.1_pt1 | contig 10266 bp, 6 predicted proteins | sample 6701501 | NCBI WGS metagenome assembly WLWI01 (sample SAMN12718690, study PRJNA515312) | sponge metagenome | isolation source: marine sponge | host: Mycale hentscheli | place: New Zealand: South Island, Marlborough, Capsize Point | collected 2014-11-01
AATGTCATTTTATGAACAAAGTCATGATAATAATTAGTAAAAATTTGTGTCAAGTGGACTCATAACACCTTACCTTTACATTGAATCCCAAAAATAATGTCAGAAATGGATTCTACATACCCAAAAATCCTATAAAAGAGCCATTCCATTTCATTTTATGACAAACTGTTTGAAAGCAAAATTTTCAAATTATCGTCAGCACCCACAACAATTTCAGGAGTTACCCAAGGTTGCCACCTGGGCAACCAGGCTGAATTTGTTCTAAGATCACATATAAGTACAAATCAGCAAAAAAAATTCATTGGACAGGACATTTCTAGGTTCAGCCTTATAGGGGTGTCTACTGGACAAATCAGGGTGTAATGTGGTGAGATATTTTACCAGCTGGCTACTTCATTTTCATGAGTCAAAGTAAAATAAAGCCCTGAAATTAGCCAAATATACAAGTGTAATAAATAATTTATTTTGTGCTAGACATCTTCACTGTAGTAGTTTGTACTAGGATCGGTAATTCTGCTATTTCACTCCACCAGATAGTACTTTAGGTTTTTGTTGCAATTTGTTCAAGGCCGACTCAACATATTTGACAAAATGATGGCACTAAACTGCAAAATTAGATTAATTTTCTTTCTTCACTACAAGTCATAACAGTTCAAGCTTTGTTTTTTTTCTGTTTAATTACTAGAACATGAATTTTTTCGGATTTTGAAAGGTTTCTGCTGATTAGTAAACATTCCTAGATGTATTGTTGTTTTCCTTAATTTTTTTAGAGATAAGAAGAATTTGCTTGGCTTGTTTAACATGACAAAATTTGGTTAGACTTCGATAACTATTTTTGAATAATTTTTTGAATAACTGAAAGAATTGAGAATAACAGGTAACTAAATAACTATATAAGCTGACCTCTCTAAATTATTTCTTTTAGTCAAGGACTTAGACATATTTGTATGCACTTAATTTAGAGAGGATAGCTCAATTATTCCAGGCTAATTTGACCTCAAGGAAATAACATTTATTGTGATATGTGTCAAAAGCTTAATCAGGGTAAAATGCCCCAAATGACCACACCCCTTTTAATCAGAAAGATTTCATTATATCTATAACCATTGCAGTTTCAAAATTTCCTAAGGTGCTCAAAATAATTAAAATGACTGTTTTTAGAGTAATTGAAAGATGGAAAAGGTCCTAAATGTCTTGAATCGTCATTGTAGAGTAAGATTTAATTTTTGTATGAGTATTGTTGAAGTATGGTTTATTTCATTGAATAAAGTTGGCGACCATGATTCTTAGACCAGGTTGGATAGTTATTGTCCAGCTGGAGATATGGGGAGCCCCTAAAAACTAATACTCAGAGTGTTACAAAAGCCAAGTTATAATAGATACTATCGTAGTGCAAACTATTACAGTGAAGATATATAGAAATTAATAAAACACTTAGTTTACAAAGATGATATTCCGAGTAACTTTTATTTTCATTGGACTATGGCTTATAAAATAAATTAGCCAACTCTTGAAATGTATTTAACCGTATCGACTTAACTAATGTAATAAGTTGTATATTTGTACATGGTATGTTCAAATTAGAGTGCTCAATTTTGGTGAATATATTTCATACCCACCTCCTACGAAGTGAATAAGTAAACCATCCAATCAAAATTAGTTTTTGTGCATTTCCTATAGCAGCCTAGAGCCATGGTACCAGTCGTTTGCACCCCTCTGTTCGGTCGGTATGGGATTTATAACATCAGGCCTTTGCCCCCCCCCCCCGTACCGCCTCCCCCTCGGTAGTGTAATCTCATACCAACCTCCACGTCGTGGTGCAACCTATACATATATCTATTACTTATTACATGATTCAAGTGTGGCATGGCGAAATATTTCTTAGGAAGGTTTGATTAAATTTCACAAGGCGCAGGTGAGTGAAAATATAGCCTGTTGAAATAACATTAACAGTATCACAACTCTAAACACTCCTCTTTTTGTGAGCTGTAATTTCGCTTGTGGACGACAGTGATGAGTATCTCTGTTAGATGCTTTGCACAAATCTTCGGCAATCTGGGTTACTGTGTCTAATGAAAGAATAAATATATTTTGACTGCAAACACAGCATTGATCTATTTTTCTGAAAAAAATTTCGCTCGCAAGATTCTCCTTTACCCCTTTACCTCCACAATGGCTGAGTTTCAGACCCTTTCCTCCACCTCCCCCCCTGTGTAGCTGGTAAGGGTGGTAAAAGGTCTGACTACGTGAGACTATGTAATGGTAAGATATTAACTTCTGCTGATAACTTCCACTCAAGATAAGCAGCTTACTACTGCTCCTTGTATTATAACCAAGGCTATCCACCTTAATGAATTCATTTTATTCCAAGAACTGAGTATCTCTAGTGATGAAAGTAGCAGGTGCTGTATTGTTTCACTTACCAAACAAGCAAGGAGTTTATGAGCTGTGACATCAGTCAGGCAAGAGTCCTCCCAATAACAGTACAGATCAAAAGGAATATGGCAAAGAGTATTAGCGAGCTCAACCAGAGCAATCAGAGCCACCTGAGGAGGCCCAGAATCCCATAAATGACTAATGCAGCAATTTGTGGTGTGAAGTAAATGATGTTTTTGCAACCCATGTTATTTTTACCATGAGGTGTTACCTTGACATTATAATGAAACTTAATCCCACATAACGAGACAGAAACTCTGAAAACTAAACATACACAGCTGATGCAATGATATCACATTTGACACACTTTTCACAACATTATGGGATTGAAAGTGTTTGTGTGGGAAACCATTTCAATTTGATCTGTGGACATTTATCAACTCAAAACACTGGTTGCATTATTTAATGGAATTCAAGTTTCCAATCATGAGCACAAAGCACCACAGGTAATCTTTATACAGCTGTGTTTGGCTCATATTTGTGCTTGCAGTCTTAGTAAGTAATTAAGGGACTGTTACATTAAACAAAAGTCACTTATCACATTTCCTATCAAGTATCACATATACTATCCTATCTACCAAAAATATTGATTGTTAACAGTACATTTAAAATAATACATAAATATAAATTAATATTACAAAAGTGCATTTCAAAATGTCATTGACACAATAATAATCTATAAAAATACTGACTGAATAAAGTTATAGTCTTTCCTTTATTTGAATGTTTCGTTTTGGCACTTTTGTCCACGACAGAATACATTTCAGATATATCTTGGGTACAATTATTTGTAGCCTTCTTATCAACCACAGCATACATTTCAGATATGTTTGGGCTGTTAAGTGACTCGATTGACCCTTTTCCATTTGTTTTAGCAGTTTTATCCACTACAGCGTACATTTCAGATACATCTGGACAATTATGGGATTCCATCGATTTTTTTGCATCAGTTTTATCCACTACAGCATACATTTCAGATATACTTGGACTGCTGGAATCACCATAAGATTTATTGGCACCTTTTTTTGCTGTTTTATCCACTACTGCATACATTTCAGCTATGTTCGGACTATTCAGTGACTCAATTGACCCCTCTCTATTATTTTTAGCTGTTTTATCGACTACTGCATACATCTCAGATAAATTAGGACCATCAGGTGTTTCATACATGCTATTTGCTTCCTGTTGTTCATTTTGATTTCCTACAGTAGATGCACTAGGAGCATCAGGAGTTTCATATATTCCAGCTGAATCCCTTTTTGCACTGTCATCTACTACAGCATACATATCTGATACATACTGACCCTCACTTGTTCCATCTTCTGAGTTCTTCTTCACACTTTTGTCAAGTACAGAATACATTTCAGATGAATTGGAACTACCCTGTGTTCCATTGGTGGCCACTGGATTCTTCATTGGGCTTCTATGTAGTGCATCATAAGTATGGCCAGAAGAATTGCTAGGGAACTTTCCATTACTCTGTACTGAGTGTTGATTTAATTGGGACCAATCGGATTGATGTCGAGATTTTGATGGTAGTATCCATTTACAAAGACTTCTGCGGAATAGCACTATTAGTATCACAACTGCTATAATGACAAGTATGACTATTATTATGATTACAGTACTAATAATAATAGCTGTTGGAGTTGAAGCACTGCCTTGTGTTGATGAACTGCCTTGTGTTGACGAAAGTGCAGTTGATGCTCCAGTTGATGCTGCAGTTGATGCTCCAGTTGATGCTCCAGTTGATGCTCCAGTTGATGTTCCAGTTGATGCTCCAGTTGATGCTCCAGTTGATGCTGCAGTTGATGCTCCAGTTGATGCTCCAGTTGATGCTCCAGTTGATGCTCCAGTTGATGCTCCAGTTGATGCTCCAGTTGATGCTCCAGAGCTGAAACTGTTTACTTCTTGCATTGTAATTCTTTCATCGGTGCCTGATGAGAAGGTGTCAGTTGTCATGGCAGTAGATGTACTGGAACCTGCTAAAAAAGTTAAACAGTTCTATAATAAATTGACTTGCATGGCTTTCAGCAAAAGGAAATTTATTTATTTATTGGGTGGGTAGATGAAACACTCCTTTTGAATAAACATACCAATCTGGAATAAATCTTTTAAATGGCATTACTGTCATTAAAATTTTAAATTATCGAATTGATTAAAAAATAATAAAAAATAAAATTAGGATGTCCCCATAATTTAAAGCTAGGACTTACAGTTACTTTATTCACTTTATTTAATTGATCAGCTATCCATGAGGAAGTCTAGAGCCAAAACTAAAACTATTTACAAGATGTTAAATATTAAAATTATAGAAACGATGTATCTTCAAGAAATAGCTAATTCAAGTTATTGTCATGTAGTTAACTCACTGGATACAATGAAAATGCTGGCACTGACAGTTTCACCTCGTGAATCAGGAACTCTGCATGTATACAGTCCCACTGGTCTAGTTGGACTGCCTCGTGTTACTAATCTTACTTCTCTTTCAAATCCAATTCGAACAAATGTATTATCAGTGGTGTCCTGACTATTATGAGTGACTTTAGAATTGTTTGGATAGAACCAGTCACCAATAGGACCCTTATGATTGTTGTCAGCACTTCTACAGCATTCAGTGTTTACATTATCAGTATGACATACCAGAGCAGCTCCACGTTCATTGCGATCAGCCACAATAGAACCTATGTCTTCTATAAAAACTGTTTCATTTGGACAATATAAAGCTCCATTCAAAGTAAAGTACAAGCCATCTGCTGGTGGACCTGATGAATATAAATATCTACATTTATTACCATGGTTTAGTATTTCCATAAAGTCAATTACATGACACGGCCCAGAAAATACATTGACAAAATAAGATTTGATCATGGTCCCCAAGGCACTGTTACATTTTATTCAACTCGTAATGTATTTTGTGTGTATGTAATTGTTCTTTGCAGCTTTAACTACAGACAGATGTAGTAATCTAACACAACCATTATTTTATTTCATGTAATATTACTCAGAAATGAAATGAATTATAGACTTGATATATTTACAATATGCACATAAATTTGCAAGATGCAGGAAATTTGTTGCTGTAAATATAAACATGAGCTTGCTAATGTTTGTACTTACAGAATATGTATAGTGAACAAAAATAAACTGACAAAATCATGTTGTTTATTACAGATCAAAAGAAAATCCCCGTTATTGAACAAATTGAGACCAGTCACTACCCCAATAGCTATGTGACATTTGAATTAGCACTTGATACAGCTGGACTGAGAGCTACAAAGATTTTAGTTGCTATATAAAAAAAATTTGAACACAAAGAGTTTCACAGATAATAACTTGATAAATAATCAAATCTAGACACAATTAATTGCTAATTTTATGCTTCAGCGAACTTGGCACGCAAGCCAACCTATCTCTTTTATTAACTCCTCTATATTAACAATGTACTGAATTTGAAGTGTATCCTTTTTTGTGTCTTCTTTAGTAGCTCACAATAAAGCTTACAATCTGCTATGATGAGTCACATTCAGTGGTTGAAAGGGCACAAATTTAGGCATTTATTCTAGTCTGCCTTGTATAATGCAAGGCTATGAAGGTATTTACTGAAGGCTATAAATATCAATATAATAATGTACTTGTGTGTCAGCAACAAAAATGGTGTGTATTCATGAATAATTCATGAGTTGCGATGGATCATAGAGTATCATAAGACAGCAAAATAGTTTCAAAAAGGAAGGCAAAAGTTTCACCAAGCTTAAGTCCACAAAGCTAAGTCCTTTATCATGATGGAAGGACAGAGAGACTGAGAAGCAAGAGAAATTAACAAAGGAGAAGGGACTCCACTATTCAAGAAGAATAGCTGAAAAATGTAAAGGAGGGGGATAAGAAGCTGAGATAGCTCAGGAATAACTAAACAGTAGATGATAATGGATCAAGTACATTATGCCACAAAAGTTAGGACATTGAATACCGAAGTACTTGCTAGTATTGTACATATTGCTTCGAATTGGTATGCCACTGTAGTGCCTTGCTCATCAAATACCCCTAAGTTGCAATATACACAGTATTATATGACTGTACTAAAGAATGAGTTCACATAACACAGATAATTGAAGGCATATTAAGAGCGGAAGGGTAGTGCACAAGTAACTTCAATTAATTACACACTAATGACTACCAGGTGCATGTTTTATGTCACCCACATTTCTGAAGGTTTTCTAGAACATGTTGCCTGCTTGCCAAGCATAGTCTTACTGATGTATACTGCACATACTAAATGCATTGCACTATTTGGAACAAAAAATGACATCATTGTAACTAAAATAGATAGTCAAAAGGTGACAGTTAAATTGTCACCATTTGGTTATGTTTTAGTACAATGATGTCTTTTTTTGTTCCTTTTAGTCACAGACTAGAGTTTAAACTAAAGATTGATGAACAAGGGTTCCAACATAGGCAAATATGTTCATAAGACAACTGCAAGTCAATTCATGGTCTTACATTGGCACTGGATCTGCCCCAGACTATAGTGCTTCACTACAACATGGCCGGTGGAGTAGTGGTCACTCCTTTGCATTCCTATTACTCATCCCCACATACCATAGGTGACATTGTTAGTGCTATCCCATTAGGTATTCTTCCATTTAAGTTCACATCATTACTACGAATGGGCAATGATGTAATCATATTAAAATCAGAAGCCTGAACAATACTTACCATCCCCCCAAAAAGTAATCATTATTAGCTATTAGCCATCTTTAATATCTTATCCCTAAGCATGAGTACTTGGCTATTTACACCTAGTTGGCCTCTCACTCTCCAAGCACTAACAGGATCCCCTGGACTTTAAACGTTGTAAGCCACACCAGCCCCTAGATCATCTTAGAAATCACCTTAGACTGCTGGGCAACAAAATAAGAATGTAATTACGCTTACCTTCGGCGAAGACAGCAGAACATGTGACGAATAACAAGACTAGAACAGACAGCATTACCTGACCGTATATATATATATATATATATATATATATATATATAGCTAAAAGAAATCTTAGAAGTAAATCCGCAACACTTAGCTCAGCTAAGCAACAACGTCACACTGTGTAACGATCCCAGTGATTTCCTTCTGCGGTGCAATTTTATTTTTCTGGGCAATAGAAAATGATCACTTTATAGTCTGGCGCAGCCAGTGGTTCTGTAAAGGGTCCGGCTCGCTAGACAAAAATGCTCACTGGGTGTGGTTGTCGGAGTAATAATAGTCAAAACATTTTCACTTATCGCTATACAATGGCAGACCAAGTTCGTAGTATACCAAATTTAAAGCAGAACAAGTCCAGAGTGTTTACTGTTTGTGCCATCTGGCCTATGTTTGTCCCTTGCTTGCTAGCTCATCACGCCGATCTTGCTCGTTTGCTCCAACGCAGAACACACAGCGCTTGTACTGAAAGTAAACTCAGCAGTAGTAGCTAACGTGGATTCAGGACACAAATAGCAAATATTCTGACAATAAGTAGAGGTGCATTCAAAAGAAGATCGCAATTATTGTTGGAGTACAAGGGAAAACAACGACGAAGAAAAAGTGATCGATATTATAATTTTATTTCCAGTTGCAGGTAACAAATACTACATTAGCTATAAATGAGGGCTCATTCTGAAAAAGAGGGGCTCATGTAAACATCCCTCTTAGACTGAGCTACAGTATACAGTGGACTGACCCAGTTCAGTCCAGTTCAGTTGTGGTTGTTGTTCAGTTGTTGTTGTTGCAATTGTAGTAAGTCACTCTGCTATTCAGTTCTTCAACTCTTCTAGCCATTAGCCTGGAACTCTACTTCATTACATCACATCTCTCTGGGGCATTGCTGAATATCTTGCAGGGACATACTAAATATTTTGTTAAGATGTCATGGAACATTTCTATATAAGACATGGTGGATATTTAATTTAGTGATGATGCTAAAGTTAAATGCTTTGTTTTAGTAAGTGCTGGAAATTGTATATGAAATTGTATATGAAACAATACCATTTAGAGCCAGCAAGACCTACACATGCCTCCACACATTACCACATATAGTTATCAATTGAGCCTTGACAATCTTCAATTGATATGGGCTAACTAGTATTATCCAGCATTTTAAATTAATTATTCAGCATGTCCCTGCAAAATATTCTGCAAATCACAAAAATATGAAGTGTTGGAGCGAGCGAGCAAGATCAGCATGATGGAGAACAAGCAAGCAAGGGACAAACATAGGCCAGATGGCACCATGAGGACAAACATGCATTCACACTTCATTCACACATCACACATTATTTCATGTAAGCACCCCCCTTAGAAACACCCCCCCCCCTCCCCCTTGGACTCAGCTACAGTATAATAGTGGACTGACCCAGCTCAGTTCAGTTGTGGTTGTTGTTGTTCAGTTGTTGTTACTGCAGTTGTGGTTTGAGTTCCTCTTCTACTATAATTCTTCTAGCCACTAGCCTGGAACTCTCTAGAAAAGCTAGTTTATTGGTCCTAAAATTGCAGAATTTCAGTACATCATCTGCAGCATGCATCATTATAATAATTATCTCCATGCATTTAGAAACGTAAATGATGATAGGGGACATTATTCACATAAACTAGTGCTTACGCTGAGCTAACAACTCCTGTTTTCAAAATAAAATCAGCCCAAAATTAAAAAAAGGAGCACAATAAAATGTCTTAAATCAATGGTCTATTGTCACAAATCTCACAAAAACTGAGCATGACGGACAGGCAGACTGACCAACAGACAGACTGACAGAGAGGCAAACTCACAAACATACAGGATGACTACTATAGGGAGACACTGCCAAGTAAGCCACAAGAGGATCACTCACATAAACAAACTGTACAGAATATTCTCTCTATGTTACCTTTTACCATACATTTTGGTTATTTCCTTTACCACACCTCACCTAATCATTCTTGCATTATATCATTTCTGTGTACGTGTCTGGTTTTGTGTTCATTGACTATAAGGTTGCAAAGGCCCAGATCTTGATATCATATGGGTATGGGCGACACAACAATTTGGCTCACTTTGCCCCATTAGCTCCTCAATCTAATTAGCTAATCTCATGGCATACAGACATTTCATTTAGACTTGCAGATAGTGCTGTTAATCATCCAGCAGCAAAAGCTATGGACCATAGTGTGATTACTTCTGTGTGTGAAATGATAGTGAGTATCAGGTTTGCCATTTGAGGGCATGGACAAAATTTTAACTACAATGAATAACATCCCCAATGATGTTATAGATGCATCTGAAGCATATGTCACTGATTAGCCTCATGTTCTACGAAGGTTCAATTGTTTTCGGTGAGATCCGAAAAGCTAAATTACAGGCACTCTAACTCTGACCTCAAACTATTCGCTAAACATGAGTTGCAATCTCCTCATGAGCAGTCAGTAGACAAAGATAAAACTAATTTGGACAAACAGGATGCAAGCACTGACAAAACAGGTACTTCTGGTGGTACTTGTAAATCTTCACTCCTACTTGCTACAATTGTGGTAAACAGTGGCATAAATCCCCACAGAAGAGGAGAGATTGGCCAGTCAGACAAGAAATGTGGAGAGACTTTACTGAACACTCAATGCCACGTACAATACATAAGATTATGGACCACATGTTGACATGGCCGAATCAAATTGATTTATATATTATTTCACCTCGATGAGTATTTCCCCATGGGAATTTGTCAATGGTAAACAATGCCACACCTGTTAGACACTTTAATAATGAGTAATAGCAGGAGTCCCAAAGTCCATCACTGAATGTATCTGATTATTTGGCTTTACACCAAG
>WLWI01005789.1_pt1 | contig 10265 bp, 2 predicted proteins | sample 6701501 | NCBI WGS metagenome assembly WLWI01 (sample SAMN12718690, study PRJNA515312) | sponge metagenome | isolation source: marine sponge | host: Mycale hentscheli | place: New Zealand: South Island, Marlborough, Capsize Point | collected 2014-11-01
TGCTGTTGTTGCTGAAGGATTGTGAGCTGTATTTTCAAAGACAGATGTGGTGAATAGCCCTTTCTGTAAAATTGCAGGACAGATAATTGCTTCATTCATAAATTTGATGACTACTGTTTTGCAAAGTTGTGCAGTATTTTCAGGAACGCTGTTGTTCGAGATCTCACTCCATGAGAAAACTGTTTGGGCACAAGCTGTTTTTTTCTTCTTGTTTTGGCTAAGATAAACATACCAATGTACTGTAAATGGAGTTTCTCTATCTTGGGAGTGCCTGTGAGTAGTGGCATTTTCTTTTAATCTGTAATGACAGTTGGGCCAGATGTTAGCCGCTGTATATGTGCTGCGCTGTAGCTGCGATTTAATGTTTGCTCCGTGCTGTATCATGCTCATCAACTGTAGTTAAGACGAGGGAACAGCATTTTCAACACTACTTTTGTTGAATGAGACTGGATATGTTGATTTGAGGGTGAGTATTTTTTTCCTCCAAATCTATGCTGCTGACCTCACTGCCATTTCAAATAAGACACTTAAGACCAACATTTTATCATAGTACGTAGAAACAGCATTAACTGTGTGAATGTAATATATTGTACTGTAATAAATGATGATATTCAAAACAGGTGAGATCTATCTGAATCGAAAGATTATCTATGCATTGGTCGGGATATTTGATAAGTAATAAGTATACAGCTAATTCACAATTAAGTAAAACCTTTTTTTTTGTCCTTGCTGTCTCTATATGTGATGTTAGCAAACTTCGCCACATTTTGATTTTCGTTGAATCGCTTCAGTGCTAATTGAGGTTCAATATTTTGCTATTTTGAAATAGATAATATATAATACATACCTAATATATTTTTGGTTAGATAATAATGTGTCTCAATGTTTAAAATGATTATTTATGATCACTGTGGAGATAAACATAATTTGAAAAGTACATTTTAATGGCTAAACAAATTTCATAACAAAATGTTCATTTTTTTTTATTATAACAATTTTAAAGTAATACTTTAATTAAATCTGAATCTGAATTTGAATATTACTCTGACGCAGTCAATGCTGACTGTTAGGGATGATCCCCTAGCACCAGGCAGCTACACGAAGCGAGACACAATTGGATTTCAAGGCTTTATTTCACGCCCTTCCAGCCAACCGGTTCAGCCTGGAACCCGGACAAATAGAATAAGCATGAGAGACACTCTCTACAGTATAACCAGACTAGATGGTACGCTGCCCAACTGGCCAATAAGTGAACCGCACAGCACTATGCCGTTTGGTAAGGAGCTCAGGCGACCACTGACTCCCCCATGCTAGCCATGGCACCATCGACCAGTTCTGTTATTCCCCCGCCTACAGAGACCTAAGCTGCCTCCATAAACTCCCCCAGCCTACCCGGATCACCCAGCCCACAGCAAGCCTTTCCTTCATGGCATCGATCAATTGAAATAGTCGGCTGCATGTGGTGCCACTGCCCTGCGACAGCAGCTGCTGTCCCCCCAAAGCTATCCCCACAACCCTACTGTATTCAAGTTCGATCAACACACGTACACACACCCCGTTGCACTGTTAATCAATCCCATCCTATCCTACAGATACTCACGTTGTGACTTCTGGGGGGTAGTAGTGATCCCTTCCTCAGTGTAGACAGGAGTCCTGATGCCACCAAGGGCACTCGCTCAGCAGCAGCTCACAACTGATCAGTTCCACCTCCTGGGTATGTCGGCCTTCCACGGAGTCGTCAGTCGTCTTTAGGGGGAGTCCAGAGCTGCTGCTATGACCAGTAGTCCCTTGGTATCGTCGCCGATCGAGGAGAATGATTTAAACTCCGAATCGGCGGTCTATTTATAGCACAGAGCGAGCCGTTTGTGCAAGTTAGCGTGTGTTTGCAATTACGTAACTGCAAACAGCTTATGTACGGTAAGCCGAGCCGTTTCCGCCGACTTGCGTCAGCATAGCGGCTCCGAATTCTGCACAAATGCTGCACGCTGATTGGTTCCCGCCGATCCGCGCACAAATGCTGCACGCTGATTGGTTTTCCCCGATCCGTCTTGGATTTCTCCTCGACGCACTGACTGCACGGCCCGTTCCTCTGCAGGCTAGGGGACTCCCTGCCGCGTCTCCCCCATCCCTCTGGCTATACACCCCAGGACCTATGTTAAGCCTACGTCTACCCGCAACATCCCGGCCCCTAAAATTCTATCCCGTATAGTATTTTACCCATGGACCCATAGCGGGCAGACGCCTAACCTATCCTAGAGCACTGCGATAACATGTCTCTCACACTTCTGGTTGCCAGGCTGACCTGATGGGTAGTCGGGCACCCACTTCAAACACACACACAATAATTTCATTAATAACACAAGGATAATAATACACGCATGCAGTTTTCACATAAATAAAACAGTCTTCTCTTCTTGCTCACCGAGCGGCATCTCCACGAGGGTTCCCATTTTTCACTTGAGCACTATCCATTGTACTTTTTGGTATCCATTTGATTTATCCAGACTTATCACTGTTCACTAATCACTAATCCAACTTGTAATGGTCTTTTTGCTCACTGTCTCCCTCGTGGCTGCTTCCGCTCGGCAATTATCCTTGCGTTTATTGTTGTATTCCTCAATTTTGTCGGGGGAGGCCTCGATGCTCACTGTCGTGACCTCCTTTTATCCTTTCGGAGTCGCCCTCGCCTTCCTGCCCCGGCCCCGTTGCTCCTCCTGGGGGCTCCGTCGCTCTCTGGGCTGCGAGCTCTCCTCCGTCGTCGTCCTCACGTGGGGTTCCCAGGCCCGAGGAACAGTAAGACTTATCACTTACTAGGGTGGTTTCCTCGGCTACCTGGGGCTGCTCCTTCCATGGGCTACTTGGGGCAAGGCCTGTCAGCTGGTGCTGCCAAGAGTCCCTTCCCACCAGCCCCGTGATGGCCTCCACTGCCGCCTCCCTAGGGACGGTCTCCCGCTCTGTGCTTACACTGTCTCCACGAGGATAATATGCAGTCTGTTTCTCACACAGAGGGGTGTCACAACCATCACAGGTATCTGGTGGTACTCCATCCGGGCAGCCTATGCTCTCCTTGCCCCCTTTTCGCCGTCCGGCTGTCGACGACTTCGGGGCGACTCCTTGGGGTTCTGGTAGCGCGGCGTCTTCATGGGGCACTGCTGCTGCCTTCGCTACCCCTCCATGGGCTGGGTTTCCCTCGCCCATTATGCCCATGGCTTCACTACACTGTGTAGTGGTGTCCGGCCCCTTGTCGCTTCCAGGGACCATTGACATCCTCGCCAAGGTCTCGCATCGGACCCTTTCTACAGGCGTCTCCTTGGCCACCCTGAGCTTGGACGTCCGTCCCATACCGCCTCCGACAGGTCCCTGAATTGCCCAGCCAAGTACTGTCTTGACTGCGTATGGTTGCTCCATGCCTCCTGCTATGGTCGCAAGAGGGAGCAACACGTGTGGGCAGTCCTGTCCGATCAGTAGCTGGACTTCCTGACCTGTCGCTCTGTGTATGGGTACCTTGCTGAGGTGTGGCCACTGGCTTGTCTCTTCTGCAGACGCCTGTCTTCCTGGCCCGATTCGCAGCTTTCTTCTGGAGTGAACCTCCGGCAAGCGTACTTCCTCTGAGCCATCGAGGGGTGTCACCACCAGCTGGGCCGTCCTAGTCTTAACCTTGTTGGTGACCCCATGCATGGTCGTCAGGGCGATGGATTTGTCAGTTCCATGTACCCCAAGTCGATCGAGCAGCCCCTCCGCGCAGAACGTTGTCGTTGCTCCGCTGTCCAGGAGGGCATTGGTCACAATGCTGCTCTTTGACCCAGGCACTCGTACCCTAACGGCCACGATGGGTAGCGCCACCTTCTCGGAGTCCACGTAGTAGGCTCCAGCTGATGCTCCCTCATGTTCAGAATCGGCCGTGAAGCTGGTTTTCTTGGTCTCTCCTCCACGTCCCTTTTCCGCTTGCCGCTTCTTCTCCTTGGGCCTCCTTGGCGAGTCCGACCAGCACTCGTGGAGGATGGTGGCATGTCGTCTCTTGCAGCCTGTCACACTGCAAGCCGACTCCACATGGCACTGCCATCTCGGGTGGCCCTTTTCCAGGCAGCTGAAGCACAGTGAGGACTTCTTTACGGCTTCTAGGCGATCACGTGGCTTCATGTCACGCAGCTTACGGCAGTCTGTGGCTTGATGGTCACCGTCACATATGCCGCACTTCTCCACGGTGGTACTGAAGCATTGTGGTCCGCGCTCCTTCTGCCTTTCGCTGCGCTTCGTGTCGCCCTTTTCGCCAAGTCGTCTGACGGGGAGCTCGTATGCTGCCTCCGTCCTGTAGTGCTTAATCAGCTGCATCTTGGCCGCCGTCTCGGCGAGTTCCACAACGTCGATCAGGCTTGCGTAGCGGTTCTCCCTCGCCTCTACCCTGAACACGATGTTATTCCACTCATCCTGCCACTTATCAGGCAGTCTCCCTACGATGCGTGCCATATTCTGGTCTGTATCAATGTGGCCGAGAGCGCGCATGCCTTTCAAAGCCTCGTAGCAACCCCGGAGTAGATCTGCATACTCCCTCAAGTCACCGTCGCAATTGTTCAGACGCTGGAGCCATCGCTGAGCCACGATCCGGGAGCCTCCGTATCGGTCATGGAGGATTGTCCACGCTCGCTCGTATCCGGCTCGCGGCTCGCTGTATATGCATCCATCAATTGCGCGTCGTGCATCCCCCACACACAGCCTAAGTAGCAGGTTAAGCCGTGTGTGGTAGCGGGTTACTCGGGCTTCTACTGCCTCCCGGAATTGGTAGACGAAGCGCTGGTAGGCGATGGGGTCGCCCTCAAACGGCTCCACCTCCACGGCACCTCCTGGAATGCTCCAGGTCCTCTGCGTGGAGCCGCAATGGTGGTGAGGGCTCACATCCCTACCCAAGTCCGTCCACTCGTTCCACTTCCGGGAGTTTGGTCTTATTGGCTCTTCTCTCGGCCACACCTCCTCTCTTCGATGCTGGTCCTCGGGGTGCCTTTCCCAGAGCGCTCCTGCCCCTGGGACTCGCTGCCCGAGTCCATGGTGTCTGTCCCTGGTACTGTCCCGACTCGTAGACCTCTGTCTCCGAGGTAGCTTGTATTCCCCCGGGTCTGGAAGCCCACGAGCCAAGCTGTCCATTCTTATACCGCCCTGAGCCTCTCGCCGCTGGTGGCGGGGTGGGGTATAAGCCTGCACATCTCCCTGAGCCTCGCGCCGCTGGTGGCGAGGTGGAGTATGTGCCTCCGCACGTGAGACGAGTCGTACGTCTCCCTGAGCCCCTTTCCGTCTGCGATGGGGTGGAGAGTACACTTCACTACTCGACTCACGTGGGCGTCTCGTGCTCTTCCGTGGATGTGGCGTTGTCGGATAGCTCACGCCGGCCTCGTCACTGCTTGAGGTGAGCGCTCTATCCTTATACCTGTCCTTCCTGAACCTTGGTCGGACGCCCTCAGTGGCACCGGACCCTCGTTCACGCAGTCTGGTCTCAGCACGCCCTCTGACCAGACCACTACGGCGTAGGTCTATGTCCGTGTCGATGTTGACATAGGACTCGCCGATCCCTGCACGGTTGCCCCTGTATCCGTGAGGTCTTAATTCCGCCAGGGTGTCCTCCGAACAGTTGCCTCTGTATCCTAGAGGGCTTACTGCTGCCGGTCTATAGCTATCCTCCGCACAGTTGCCTCTGTATCCTTGAGGGCTTACTGCTGCCGGTCTATAGCTATCCTCCGCACAGTTGCCTCTGTATCCTTGAGGTCTTACTGCTGCCGGTCTATCGAGCCCAGTTCGCGTAGTGATGAGCACAGTCCTTTCCTTCCTCGTCCCGTTCGAGGATTCGGGCGCCCTGGGGCGCGGAGCTCTGGATGATGAGGACACGGGGAGGTCTCTCACACGGTGAGTCCCTGCCTTTTCCCCATCACCACTGTCTCGGCGGGCCAGGGCCTTACCCCTGCGCTTCCTACCAGCAGCTGACGATGTCACAGGGCTCTGGTCGTCCACGTCCTCTTCCGGGAGAACTGCATGACGTTGCACTGTTCGTCGCTCCTCTCTTGCAGCAGGCATGGCAGTGATGCTTCTCTGCCCTTCCATCCTCTCTTGCCTGTCGAGCTCCACGACCTCTGCTTTCCGCTTCCTCCTCTCCGCCAACGCCGCTTCCCTGTACCTGGCCATGGGTACGGGTGTCTCGTCGTTGTCGTTGCTCCCTACTGGGGAAGGAGTGGCGCTCTGCAGGGATCTCCTCGGCGTCACTTTCGGTGGCTCTCTGATGGAAGGCGCCTGATCACTGGCCCTCTCCGTACTGCTGCTGCTGTTGCTGCTGGTCTCACCACCACTCTCGCTAACTTGTTCTTTGCCCGACATTTTCTCCTCCCAATGACGTTGATAGGCTGATGCTGAGTTCTGTCCCGATGCCTCCACAAGCCGAAGGCGCTGGTCTATACTCCGCACTTCTCCCGTAGTCGAACGCCTCCTTGACGAAGAAAACGCTGAACTTTGTTAGGGATACGCCCCCTAGCACTCAGGATTAGCCACACGAGGATACGCAGGTAGTTTCAAGGCTTTTATTCTCACCCTTCCAGCCACCTGGTTCAGCCTGGAACCCGGACAAACAGAACAAGTATGAGAGACACTCTCTACAGTATAACCAGACTAAAATGGTACGCTGCCCAACTGGCCAATAAGTGAACCGCACAGCACTAGGCTGTTTGGTAAGGAGCTCAGGCGGTCACTGACTCCCCCATGCTAGCCATGGCACCATCGACCAGTTCTGTTATTCCCCCGCCTACAGAGACCTAAGCTGCCTCCATAAACTCCCCCAGCCTACCCGATCACCCAGCCCACTGCATAGCCTTTCCTTCATGGTATCGATCAATTGAAATAGTCGGCTGCATGTGGTGCCACTGCCCTGCGACAGCAGCTGCTGTCCCCCCAAAGCTATCCCCACAACCCTACTGTATTCAAGTTCGATCAACACACGTACACACACCCCGTTGCACTGTTAATCAATCCCATCCTATCCTACAGATACTCACGTTGTGACTTCTGGGGGGTAGTAGTGATCCCTTCCTCAGTGTAGACAGGAGTCCTGATGCCACCAAGGGCACTCGCTCAGCAGCAGCTCACAACTGATCAGTTCCACCTCCTGGGTATGTCGGCCTTCCACGGAGTCGTCAGTCGTCTTTAGGGGGAGTCCAGAGCTGCTGCTATGACCAGTAGTCCCTTGGTATCGTCGCCGATCGAGGAGAATGATTTAAACTCCGAATCGGCGGTCTATTTATAGCACAGAGCGAGCCGTTTGTGTCAGTTAGCATGTGTTTACAGTTACGCAACTGCAAACAGCTTATGTACGCTAAGCCGAGCCGTTTCCGCCGGCAGGCGCCAGCATGTCGGCTCCGAATTTCGCACAAATGCTGCATGCTGATTGGTCAATCTCGGTCCGTTTTGGATTTCTCCTTGACCAACTGACTGCACGGCCCGTAGCTCTGCAGGCTAGGGGACTCCCGGCCGCGTCTGACCCCATCCCTCTGGCTATACACCCCAGGATCTATGTTAGCCTAACGTCTACCCGCAACAATAATAATAATTTATTTTTATAGAGCGTCACATCAAAATATGTTCTTAACGCTTTACAAATACTAAGATTAATAAATAAATAAATAAATAAATAATAAATAAATAAATGTATGTAAGAAATAAAGTAAACATTGGAATAGGATAGTCCCCCAAAAGTTCATTGTCCAATATCACAGATTCAGTAATGAATTATCACAGTTAGATCAGAGTCTGAACACACATGTACACACATTCATACTGATTCACACAATCACATTCACATAACTGATCATATTCTTGATATTCATAAATAACTTTGATAAGAGTCCTTGAATAAATATTTCTTTAAACTAGATTTGAAAATACTACATGTTTCGCTTAGTACTAGGTCTTGTGGCAGTGCATTCCAGAGGTGAGCTGCAGCATATATAAACGATCTTTCCCCAGCCCACTTCTGCTTGATGTTGTTTGGTGGTTGCAACTGGTGATGGAGATCTTCAGATCTGAGGCCTTGTCTTCGTGGTTGGTAGAGAGTGACGAGATCCTGGAGATATAGAGGAGCTATTTGATTGAGGCACTTGAACACAAGGAGACATAATTTGTATGTTATCCTGGCTTTAACTGGTAACCAATGTAGCTCCATCAATATTGGTGTTATGTGGTCTCGTATTTTGATTTGCATGATAAGCCGGGCTGCACTGTGTTGTACCATTTGAAGTTTCTTTATTGATGCATCTGGACAACCAAAGATGAGGCTATTGTAATTATCCAATTTTGAGGTCACCAAGGCATGAATAAGTGTGGCTGTTGCTTCCTGGGTAAGACAGGAGCGTATTTTTCCAATATTATGTATGTGCATATATGCTGATCGGCAAACACTATTGATTTGGGATTTCATGTCTAAATGAGTATCGAGTACAACTCCAATGTTCCTGGCTTTATCACTTGCTTTAATTCTATCATCTCCTATCTGTATTATTTTATCCTTTGGCAGTTTGTTTACAGATGCTTTCTTCCCAATGACCATAAACTCTGTTTTACTGTCATTGAGTTTTAATTGATTTTGACTCATCCACTGACGAATATCAACAAGACAGTGCTCCATCTTCGTGATTGCCCAGTCATAATCCTGTAGTTTAAATGACAAGTACAACTGAGTATCATCCGCGTACATGTGCATTGTGATTCCATGCTGCCTTGCAATCTCAAACAGTGGGGCACTATAGAGTGGGAAAGCAAATGGTCCTAAGCGTGAGCCCTGTGGAAGTCCAGTCTTTAGATGTTTAGCACTTGATACGACACCGTCAATGATGATGGATTGCTTTCGATCGCTGAAGTAAGATTGCATCCACTTCAGCACATCTCCTGTCAAGCCGTACATCTTCTCCATCCGTCTGATGAGTATTGAGTGGCTGACAGTGTCGAATGCCGCACTGAGATCCAACATTACAAGGAGCATACAGCGATTGTCATCCATGGCACAGAGGCAGTCATTGGTGATTCTGAGGAGTGCTGTCTCAGTGCTGTGGCAACTTCTGTATGCTGACTGATTGGGCTCATATAATTGATTGTTCTCCATATGTTTTTCTAGCTGCTTTACTGCTACCTTCTCGATCAACTTTGAGATGTACGGTAAGTTGCTTACTGGCCGGAAGCTTTTCATTTCCTCTCTGTCTAATGTTGTCTTCTTTAAAAGTGGTGTGACTGTCGCTGACTTTAGATCTATTGGAAAGGTGCTAGTTTTAAGTGATGTATTAATTATAGCAGTAAGGATAGGAAGGAAGCAGTCGATCAGCTGTTTAAGTACTCTTGTAGGTATTGGATCCAGTTGGCATGATTTTGAGTTGCCATGTAGGATGATTTGCTTTAGCTGATCTTCTGTTATAGGCTCGAATTGATAAAGAAGAGATCCATGGTATTGAACATCCATTTGATGAGGGTCACTATCTGTTGCAGGGATGCCAAACAAATTCACTATTGTTTCTATTTTATTGGTAAAATAACCAGAAAAAGTGTTTCCAAGTTGTTCTGGGGACTCGTAGCTTGGGAGGATAAGATCTGTCTTCCGGTACAGTAACTCATTTGCAACTTGATAGAGGATGTTTTGATCAGAGGCATTTTCAATGATCTTATTCAGAAAATGCTCTCTTTTAGCTGCTCGACACATCTCAGTGACCTTGATCCTTTCAGCACGAAGAATCTCCAGATGGACAGTCAGCCGTGTTTTCAGCCACTTTCGTTCAGCAGCCCGTCGTCTTTGCTTGGCTGCAATGATGTCATCTTTAAACCATGGTTTCTTCTGTCGTACACATATTTCCTTTGTTATCAATGGTGCATGTTTGTCCATTACTTCATCCAACACTTTACTGTACTGAGCTGTAATTACATCCGACGAACTGCAGTCATTCTTTGCATTGAGATCACTGGCCATTATATCTTCTTCAAGTTGATCTAAGTTGATGTTCTTTGTTTTGCGGTAGCTTATAGTCTTCCTATTGTCCTTTATCTTTTTCATTCTTAATTTACATGTAATAGGACAGTGATCAGACAGTGATGGGGGATGTACCAATGTATCTGATACACTATGAAACTCCCGTGAAATTCTTTAACAATGGTCTAAATTTACATATTTAAAAAAAAAAAATGAAATAAAAACAAATCTATTATATTAGGAAAAATACCTTTTTAGTGATTTAGTTATATATTATATATTATAT
>WLWI01005791.1_pt1 | contig 10264 bp, 8 predicted proteins | sample 6701501 | NCBI WGS metagenome assembly WLWI01 (sample SAMN12718690, study PRJNA515312) | sponge metagenome | isolation source: marine sponge | host: Mycale hentscheli | place: New Zealand: South Island, Marlborough, Capsize Point | collected 2014-11-01
GGAAATATGAAGGAAATGTGATATGATATATGCAGTACAAACCATATGGCATGTAAAGGAAATAGTGCAGTTTATGTCAAGGATATGTTCAGGAAATAGTGAAGGAAAGTACGCCCTATACAGTACCAGAAATGGTTACCACCAGCTCATCTGTCCTGAAGTTGGAAATGTGAAGGACATGTGATCTGTGAGATAGCTATACTTAACCTTTCCTATAGCAGGAAATTCCACTTTTCTTCCAGTGTGCTGAACATGGTATTGTAAGTTGAATACTATCTGTATTTACTAATGTCTTAATTGAGTTGTGTACTTATAGAAAAACAACAACAATATTCAAAATGTCATCATAGCAGCTTTACCACTGAGTTTCTTAGTAGGCATTATCATGGGTTTTGTTATTGGAACATTGCTTGTTCATAAGATTATGAAGAGCAAGACAGTTCAGAGACCAGCAAGTACACAGGAACAATCAGATAGTCCTGTTTATGAGACTGTAGAATTGAGAGAGCAAGCACTTACTGTCAGTATGTCTTATAATGTTGCTTATGGTAATGCAAACTGATTATGTAAACATGTAATCTTAGTGATTTCAATTTCAATGATAAATATCATAGCACATGTTAAAATGAATTTGTTAAATCTAACTGTTCACTCACATCTGTATTGCTATTCAGGCAGGATTTTATCTTAAAGGGCATAAGTTTTATAAAGTCATTATTTAATAGTCATATTACATTATCTATTATTGTCTCCAAACTGATACTACAACTTCAGTGATGTTATTGATCTGATAAGTGGTTGCACCAATAATAACTTTTTTTAATTAACTTTAATTTAGTATAAATACATTGCACTTTAGAACCCTTTCACAATAGTGGAAAGATTGTTTTGCAAAACGGTATAACATTGTGAAATTTTGCATAGTTCATTATTATAAATAACAGCAACATAGTGGTAAGATTATCAATATTATAATATGCTAAGATAAAACTTTATACTGCAAACAGAGAGATTCTAGCACAGGGAAAAAAAGTCCATTTACAACAATAACAAAATCCATAAACTGTCTTGATAGTTAGAGTTAATAATAAATTTACAATGCTATAGAAGTTAGCAAACTATGATTTTGTTATGATTGTATTAATTATTTGACTTAATAACACACTATGTCATTAGAGAAGTCAGAGAGAGATTGACAAAGTAAGAGAAGGGAATTCACCTGTGGAAAAGAGGAACAAGAAAATTGGGATAGCTTATGAATACAGAAAGCAGGAGAGGAAAACTATGTATAAAATACACATGTTATCTAGTAATGGTGGGCGATACCAGCTATTACATTTCAATACCAAAACAAAGCTATTTTGTGTTATTGGTCGCATTGAGTACAATACTGAGTATTTCTTATTTGCCCCATGTGAAAACAGACAACAAAACATTCTTTTCACCTCCATTTAGGTGGATACAGAATGAGGCAAGTACTTGACTGTAGTGAGGCAACCTACTCTCCAGGAGAGATGTATTACCTCTGGTCCAAAACAGACATAACATTTCTTTAGCAATTGGCTAACTTCATTTAAATGTCTAACAACATGGCTCTCCTGCCACACAGTGGTGCCTGATGAACTAACTTGTAGTGGTGGATGATAGCAAGTACTTACTAATAAATACTTTGATATTAGGGTCCTGAAGTTAAACATAACCAAATAGTTTGTGCCAACTAAAATGTGACATAAGTGACCCCTTACCATCTTTTACAAGGGAGAGTTGATATGGGGTACCTGCAAGTTTATTAATAGTACATAAGCTGGTCCCAGCATGTAAAGTGTTGCCTCGAAACAAAAGTATGAGTTTCATAGGGTAAGGAAGAATACAAAGATTATTACAATCAAACGTAACTAAAGTACTGAGAAGGCAGTTTAGAACGAAAGAGAGTCTCAAGCAATCATGTACAGTAAAGAAAATGGAAGTAATAAATTGGTATATTGTGGAAGTGATATAAAATGGCTCATAGAAGATGATTATGAAATTGCTTCAACTTTTGGTATATTACAATACATGAATGGTTAGAAATTACTAAATATTTTATCACGTTCAATAATTATAGTTTATGATTATAATATTTTACATATTTATTACCTGAGTCCTATATGATATGGAGAGGTATTTCATGAGCAGGTTCATTTACTTTCACACCAAAGAAGAATGAGAAAGAAGCCTGAAAGTGAATTATCTTGACTTATCACCTCTGATGAGTGTATGAAGTGGTATATTCTATGCTAGATCTTTTTTCAGTGAAGCAATTTTACTAAAACATTATTGTCCATATTATTGAAATGTATAGCTAGTGTACTTGAAACAACCATTGTTTATGTTTTTCTAATAACATTGTATTAATGTACCACAGATACCTGTGATGTTGCCTCAACTACAATAGTAAGGTGATGATTCACAATTGAATTGCTACCCCTATGTAAATACACTTTGTACTTTACATTAGTTGCAACATTCTTTTTGAATATTATAGAATGACCATCAGGAACTACATAAAAGAATGAGTGATGCTCAAGTCCATAACTACGGTATCCTAGTAGGGATTGTCATCGCAGAAATAAGTTTTAGTTTCGCAGTCAGAATACTGTCATTGGTATTAGGTTATCACTGCGGTAAACATAGACGTGACAAGAAAGAGACTGCTGGATTAAGAAATCATACATTTAAGCAAGACAGTGTGCAAATTAATGTAAAAATTAATGATACGCCATCAACTGAAATTAATATAAAACGTAAGTAATTTTACCCAAATAGTTAATAGTATTAAACCCAAAGAATTATGCAACTTTAAAATATAATTTTGAAAATATAAACGATTACAGAGTTATTTTAGTACTGTTGTTTTGCCTTAACATTGATTCTGCTAGCTATTGTGTATAGAATAGTAATGTGTGATCATTGTAAAACTGTATGTCAAATTGTCATGACAACTTATTCAACAATGTCACTTAGTTTTACATTTACTTTCATGTCATTGAGGCTGCATTATTTGTAATGCTCAAGATATCTAAAACTCATGACACAAAATATATATTGTTTTAATCAAATATGATTTTGACACAATGAATGACAAGTTGCAGTTTCATATAAACTAATCAGTAAGAAACTTTCATGCTATGAGCTTATGTCAAAAATTGGCAACTAGTTGTACAAAAACATACAATTCCTTCTTATATAAGTAACATCCTGATGTCAGTTTTATATACATTTTCACTGTGTAGTGAACTCAATTATTATAAGTAAAACTTTTCATCCCAATTATATAAAACTTTAATTTATACAATGAGTCAGTATTCATAGGCTGTAGTAATCATAGTAAAATAAGTTTTTCTTTATATTCACCAATCCACTCAAATTATGTTTGATGCTTAACCTATTCATGCAAAGTCCTCTTGTCGTTACAACTGACTTTGTGTCGTAGTTCACCTCTCTGCTGTGGTGAAGAAACAATCTCGTGTGTATTATATTTCACCATACTTGCTACAGGATAAGAAAAAAATTTAAATCCACTGCAGTCTCCTTTTTTAAAAATGGGAAATGATAAGAAAGAAATGCCATAACATAAAATAACTTTATGGTGAAGTTCATATTAAAATAGACACAAAATGTGCAAATTGGTTGGTCAAATACAACAAATAAATAAACTTCATTGTGATGATTTTATTCATCCCACGAACCGCTTTACTTACATCAATGAATGTGTGGCAGAGCAAAGTATTCCTTATGAAATGCCCCTAAAATTTTTGCTGAGATATATATTATAGAAATTACATAAGATTAATTCCTAAAAATGTTTGATTTGAATCTTGAGAAAGTTTACAATGATAGGGAAAATAATTGAAATCAAAGCAAATCAAGAAGATACACAAAACATCAAAGGGCAAAATCTAAAATTTCCTGTAGTAATGTACTCAGGTAATTTCACTTTTTGGACATAACCCTATAATGATCGGGAAAGATAATAAAACTGAAATTTCCTAGATACATGACAACAGAAATTTGCTTATTTGCCCTATGCAATTATTGCATGCAATCATCTGTTTTATATCAGTTTTAATTCAGCGTTTAATAGTTACAATAGTCAAACACTACAATTACTATAGGTAAACTAAGAACATTTTCGTACAAGCATGACCAAGCTAGACCCTTTACCAACCACAACAATCAAATGAATTCATGACGTGTAATGAAGTATTCATCAGTAAACATAATGTGTTGTAGTTATAATTAGATGCCATCATCAATATCTTTTCTGTAAATGTTTTAACATATCATTTTTATGTGCAGTCCATGCATCTTTTCACTTGCTCTAATTTTCATATAATTTACTTCATGTTAGAAAAAATCGTAAAATGTACAAATTTGTTGTAATATAGCTTAATTGAAGTGAATACAATGTTATATTGGAAAAGTTTATAATATATGAAAGCACATCTTACATTATATCATAGGAAACTTAACTAATTTTATGATGCTAAATTATCTTTTCAAAAATATTTAGGTTTCCAAAACTTAAAATACAATTTGCGATATCAAAATTCAATTGGTATTGTATGCATGACTGCTATGTATTGGCTCCACAGTTCAAATTGACAGGGAAGACTATTCCTAGTCTTTTTTCTTCTTTATGTCAAGTATAGAGCAGGTAGAACTTCATTCAGATATTGAGAATGCTTTTCCAACTCTGCTCCGATCATGAATAATTCATTAATACACATATCATCGTCATTACTGACAAACAAGCGTATAAATTGCAAGTAATTGAATCAACAACATTTATGAAATTCTTAACTTTATATGGTATAATGTCATAGCTTAGTTGTGATAATTCAACATTATTTTGAAATCAAATGGTAATTTGTGGCATTAAGCTACTTCCCTAATTGATATACTTTTCTAAAGTGCAATGAAGTAAGCATGTTATTTGTTCATGCGTGTTTAAGATTTACAGGACTACCAACACGAACATCAGATACCGTGAATCAGTAAAGCTAGATGTTTGGCAATCATGTAAAAAGAAATCCCAAATACTTTCAAGTAGAAGTAACGTGGATCGGTTGTGTTCTTGATAGATAGTTCACTATTTGTCAATGTAAGAGAACTTTATCATTTTTTACTGTAGTCCGAAATTGTACATCAAACACTGTAAACAAGTTAACATAACTGAAGTATTCTTCGCTTATATACATATTAATTATTGTGAAGTACATCCATTTTATAACTTAATGTTAACATTATCACAATTACTATCAGTTGTGTTACATTTGGTAAGTAACTACATCTAATATGATGTATTACTTTATATATAGTATTATTTTTAATGTATTATTTGTTGCCCCACACATATAGCATTATATCTACAAGGCTATAACACCCTATGAGTAGTATTTTTATGTTTTGTTCATAAAAATATCATACATAATGATGATTACATAAACAATTGAAATATAGCTTCTAAGAAATGATACAGAAGATGCAATAAGAAAGCACTATAATGTAAGTTTCAAACAGGCTTATAGTAGATTTCTTGCAATAGTTGTGACCATTTCTATGCTGTTGGAACTTGAGACATGTCAAAGTAGAAGTATATAATAGAAAAGTGAGAATATTTGTAATAATGATTATTGATATTTTCATTATCTAGCAAAGTTTATGATTATTTATGGGTGGGCCATAAGCAATATTTTCTGATATATTAATTATGCTCCTCGTTTTATTATTGTCAAGTTCTATTCCTCATAGAAAGGTCCACTAGTATTAGAAGTTTCCCTATTAGCTGAGTAGGAATCTTTTGTGCCGGTATAATAGCGTTTACTCCTAACTCCAATAACGATCCCAATAATAATACCAATTGCAAATACTAGTGAATTACTTCCCAATATACTGCCAATAAAAGTGGATATTGAAATTCCAGTCATAACTGTGCTCGCACATGTAACATATTCTTCTTCATTGGTCTGTTCAGTGAGAATAAGAAATAGAGAATAAGTTTATTATGTCAATACATTATTGAACTCACTGATGTACTAAAACTGATAAGGTTGGTCCTATTTGTAGGTGCAATAGTCGAATCTGTACACAAAGTTGAATGTAGAATAACATCTCTATACATATTTAGTATAGATTAGTTACATTACCAGTAAATACAGGTTGAATAAAGGTGCAAATGCTATGTATGCTATTATTCCATAGTCCTGACTGATTACATCCTATAAGTTTAGTTACATTATCAAAAGAGCATCTGATGATCGCAAACATAGTACCATCTATTCCAACTGAATACTGAACAACAGAGAGTGCTGGAGTGTTAAATATGAAAGGACAAGTTCCTAAAAGCAATACGAAGCATCAATAAATTTAATTAAACTTTTTTGTTTGCATACAGTAAGTGTGTTTGTGTGTCATTGTGTGTGTGTGTGCACATAAACATATTGATTATTGCAAGTATTTTATACATTATGATATGAACAATTATGTACACAGAATCATTTGGGAGTATAATTCTGTTTTTCGTTTTTTTCAGGCTTTTAATATGAAATACAGAAATATTTATATATTTGGCTGTCAATGGGGAGCAAGCCCAGGAACATTTGCTCTAGCATAGTGATCTAACTACTGAGCTACCACAACCAATAGGGAATCAAATTGTCTAATTCTGTACTCCTATAGCAAGTACTATTGTGTTGGTTTTTATCTCCAGTGATAGCCAAACTTTAATTCTATGTTTTCATAAAAGAAGCCTGTAAAAAAGACAGAATTAATTACAATGAATAAAAGAAGGCTAGGAAATTATAAAAATATAACAAGACGTTTCTTACCAATTATAAAGGTGTGATTAGTGGAGTGTTGATGTGGGCATTTCTTCCAAAATATTGTGATGTAATATTGAACATTGTGTACTAAACCAATCACAAGATCAGATGAAGTAATATTAATTGGATCCAATACTGGAGATGGAAAGATGAGAATCTGATAACTAAAATTAGATGGCAATATAAAATAAAAGCCAGTACTGTTTTGATTGTATGAGTATAAGATTAATCCAGTTGGTAAATGAAGAAGAGCTGCAATTATATAATAATGTTCATAAATAGTTGTGACTAACGTGCTTTAAATGACAGTATAATGTAATAAGGAATTGCTTTCACTGTTGCTTTGAATTGAATAGAACAAGCTACTTATACTAATCATTATAATAAAGGTTTGAATGTTACAATAACTGAGACTAGTGTGTTTTGACAGGTGATGCTTGAGGTAATGCTGAATCAGCAAGTATAGATCCACATCATTGTTTCATAGATAATTATGCTTGCAGTTTATGACTAGCTACAAATATATATATATATTTATAGCAATGATTTTAATCGTTCACTTGAGTGAGGGTTCTTTCAGTTCAATGACATTCTGAATGGTTTTCTTGGGAGCTAAGCTAATATAGAGAAATCTTTCATGACTATCTACTATGAAATATTTATATTAAATGAACTGTTATGTTAAAAATCAGTTTAAATAATTTATTATGTAATAATAATGATAATGTAAACATTCAGAGTTATATTAAAGTACTTGTTAATTTTGGGTTTCTTAGCATTAGAACTAGTGGTGTGCTTGAGCACAAATGGCGAGCGAGCCTAAAGACTATACTATTTTTATATGAATGATTTTGACTTCTAACACTGAAGCTACTGACAAGGTCCAGTTTTTTAATTTAGCATACAGGGTGAAGGGATTTCAGTGCTACTGCTTGAATTGAAGGAAAAAAACAACAACAAAACAATACACGTTATTTAAAAGTTTTCTTTGTGATATTCTTTAGCTAAGTAGTGGTTGTAACACACAATGCTTTGACACGACTGGACATAGACCTACACAGACTTACCTTCGCAGTAGTCTAGTGGACAATGTATTTTCAAGTAAATACTGTTGCGCACGGCTTATAACCATGACAAAGAGCGCATTGACTTACCACCGCCACTAACTCGAATAGAAAAACTGCACCCGCAAAAGAATTCATGCGGTAAACAATTCAATTTCTAGGGTGATACGGGTACTGATCGATAAACCAGAGGATTCTGTTTAGTGCAATTTGGGACGGGGTCGACCACATAACTAACACAAAAACGCGAGGGTCAAAGTACAAAATGACATACGTACGTCCAAACATATATACAAACAAATAAACAAACATCCCCGATTTTCGATTGTGTTACCCCTGTAAGTGTCTCGCTCGCTACGCTCGCTCGCCAATTATTGAGATGGTCATCACTATCTTTAGTCCTTCAAAAATATCAGCATCTGGCTGTTTCTATCCATTGCCTTCCAATGGACTATTGTTGGAGATCATTATTATTATTATTATCATTATCATTATTATTATTATCAATATTATTGTTATTATTATTATTATTATTATTATTATTATTATTGTTATTATTATTGTTATTATTATTATTACTATTATTATTTATCATGGACTCATAGAAGTGTAGGAGAAATGCCAAGAGAAACACCATGAAAAGTCACACCCAGTGCATACAAAGAGTGTTTGCATCTCTAGTGGTAAGAAAGTTGAAGGAATATTTTACATGATCAGAGTCATCATTGCTTTGAGTTTGCATATCCGAACTTCAGTGTTCCATTTAATGGTCGACGTGATGCTACTATAATAGGTAAACGTATGTGCTATATATCAATATCTGGGCTAAGATGGTTTCTTAATACCAATGGAATTCACTCGTAGCCATATTCTAGCATCAGCCTTTTCTGGAAGAGTCACTCTGTGGTGAAGTGTTCATGCACACAAAACATGACTTTCACCAAACCCTCCTACAGGGGCAAATAGCTATTATTGGTAAGAATGTAAAGATATTTTCAAAAAGTGATCTGTGAGAAAGCAAATGAGAATCATTTACAATTCTTCACTTAGATGCTATTGATTTGCAGAAAAATCTTTATAGACATATTTTTCAGGCACAAGATTGGTTTTGCAGTAATCCTGGATCTGGGAAGACTGACTCATGACTTATATCAATTATTGTCATATTATGTCCACATGAGTATTATAACTCACAAAATATTCTCAGAAGTAGCTATTTATAAGAAAACTCTCCACAAATTTAGTGAAGGTCATCTTTAATGGTGTATGCAACATGCAGTTTTATTGAGAACAACTCATAATTTGGTATATAACAATAAAATATTGTTGCTACTGTTGGCTTCATTAAAATGGAGCTAGCATGTTGGGAACTGAGTTTTGACCATTAAATGTATAGGCGAGTATTTTGCTCTGCGTTGATATAATATCAACAAAAATGTTCATACGCAAGCCACAGTAGCCCTGTAAAGGCTATTCAAAATACTTACTTCATTAGGAAGCTTTGCTAATGGTAGTAAAAGCGCATACATTGGCACGGAATGACTTGTTGGAGAGTTATAAAGCATGGAAAATATGACCAAAAGTGAGAAAATTATTGATGTTATTATTTATGTATTTAATTAGCTATTTAGTACTGTTGTAATTGCTTGATCTTTTGCATAGACAGCAGCAACAAACAATAAATATAAGTATAAATAAAATATATATATCTTATATATGTATAAAAATTGACCAAATTATTGCAAATAAAATACTGAACTACTCTCTTACCTAAATTTCCTGAGTAGTGATAACATGTAGTATCAAGTTAAAACCATTTTGAGTACTTCTATTACTAGTAACTCTTGAACAAGCTCTCAGCTACAAAAAAAAGTCCAGAGTTATTTTTGTAACTTAAGTTAAATATGGAATTGTATACCTATCTCAGCTTTCCTCCTGTAGTGGTAGCTTCATTAGAAGCCATTGTGGCTGCCAGTGGCTCTTGACAACCAACGAGCAGCTATTAGAAGCCCAAAATAAAGGCGAGTTTTTAAAACTAGCGTAAATGCCCTAGTAACCACTTCCGCAACTTCGAATTGAAAAATATAATAAAATAATTCAGCGAGCGAGCGAAGCGAGCTAAGCTGACTATCAGTCGTGTTCAATTGAGATTTCAGATATATATAAGTATGTACATATATACGTAAGTCAAAATATTTCGCCCGCGCTTTTAATTACGTAAGTTAGGTAAAGCGTTCACAGTTCCAGTATTTTTCAATTAACTAGCGCGGAGAATCCTGCTGCACTGCCTTACGCAACGTTTCAACCAAAAAGTTTATAGCTACTCTCTTCTTGAAA
>WLWI01005797.1_pt1 | contig 10262 bp, 7 predicted proteins | sample 6701501 | NCBI WGS metagenome assembly WLWI01 (sample SAMN12718690, study PRJNA515312) | sponge metagenome | isolation source: marine sponge | host: Mycale hentscheli | place: New Zealand: South Island, Marlborough, Capsize Point | collected 2014-11-01
TAAGCCATGAAGATGTTCTTGCTAAAAAAATTGAAAGTGGAGAGGCATTCAACATTTCATCAGACAGATCTGAACTTATTCAAGGATGTTCGCAAACAAGTACAGGTAAATGCTTCATGTCTACCCATATTCATTTCCCCCCCCTGAGCAACTGTGTGCACATGTAAGATACCCAGTGAGCATGCATGTTTGGATTACAGTATTTATCCTGTCGGTCAAACATCTGCCAACATCATATCTTAGCAAAGGCAGCCTAAAAAGATTTGATAGAGATATTGAAGTATAGCTCTCAACAATGTTAGTCCCTTAAATGTGACAGTTTTACAGTTCAACCTTACTTTATTCTAGAAAAAGCCGGTCAAATTCTTGAATGTGGCCTATTGTATGCTACATCCCTAAATAGTCATGTGACATAGCGAGGCTGAATATACTTAATGGAGCTGAGTATATAGAGGTATTTAACTGGCTAATTATGCATTTGAAGTGTAGGGGTGCCTAGTAGCTTAGTTGTACAGACTGTGGATTGCAGAACATACTTTCCTTTTAGTTTACTTCTTCCAAAATATTTCTCTTCTTTTAATTTTCTGCCCATCTTCCTTTGCATTCTGCTCCTTGCTTCACTTTATCTTATGTTCCTTATTTACATTATCTTCTTCCTCCTTCTCTCTTTAATCTTTTTCTGCATGCCCAATTTGTAAGCTCTCTCATCCTTTTCTTTTCACCTCTATTATTGTATGTTTTTCTCCTTTTTTTGTTCTTATGACAGAGCTACTAACTACTGGTAGATAATGTGACAATGCTGTCAGTTTGGTAACTTCCTGTATTGACAAACTTTGCAGGTTCATCATCCATTTCAACGAGCTCTGCTGACTTAGCAAAACCATGGGAGGACCTTCTTGAAAAGATTGACCAACTCCTGATTAAGAGGAATGTAAAATTACCCGAATTTTTGAAACATGCCAGTAGTCTATTCTCGAATGAAATTAGTAAGCACACTAATGATTTTGCTGCTTATTTCAAGAAGGCACAAAGATTAGGTGAAATCAGCATATGGCATTACAGCCCATTGGAAATGACACTGGAATCCATTTTCAAGTATGACAAAGATTATTGCCTTTTGTTAAGCAACTATGAAGGGAACCTCATGAAGTCTTTAGAAGCCATCAATATCAGCGAAATTATAGCACAAAAATCAATTAGAGAGCTTATTTTTGGAAAAATTTCTTCTGAATCGCATGATTTGCATGAAAACTCCTCCTCTAAAGTATTGATTGTTCAAATGGAAACATCAATTAAAGATAAAAACCTTCAGTACTTGAAACATCTATGGAGATCTCTGCGGAATCAATTTTCTCTCCACCCAACAACTGCCATTCCACAAGACATTGCAGGGGAATCACAAATAGCATGGAAGGTGCCCGAACATGTGTCCGAAACAATCTCACAGAAAGGGAGAAGTGTGGCCGAGTACTTCACTAGCAATAAGCAAATTGCAATGTGGATGAATAAAGAATGCATTTACCACAAGAGCGTATACAATTCAGAAGATTTGGCAAGTGACTTACGCTATATAATTAATTTGGGAGTGGTTAATAATTGTGTACGTAATAAATTAGCTAAATCCTTATCTCTATTTAGTCCAAAAACTTACAGAACAAATACACATGCACAAATTTACACACAAACTGCACTAGGCATTCTTCTGTCTCTGTCGTGCGTGTGAAATGGGGAGGAAAGATGAAGTCAGTTCAATATTACAAGTTCATGAAGTTAAAATTAACTCACAAGATATGGTAAGTACAGCATTACTACATAACCAACTATCTGGTAAGGATCATCAATAATGATTCACAGATTAGTTAGACGGGTTTATTTTACACTAACTGTGTCATGATAATTAGAACTTGTGACCTTAAATATCATCATCTTAGTAGCTGACTTCTATTTTTTAAAGAGATTCTATGTACTTGCAGTAATTATTCCCCAATGAAGACGTTTTTTTCTAGAGCCAAAAATATTTAATAATAATGTAGCTAACTATGAAATTAATTTATTTGCTAAAATTGCATCTATTGTTCTTCTTCAGCTGTTATAATGTATTCATTCTTCTGATGTCTGTGGTCTAAGGTAGCAGTATATTTGCTTATTAGCTATACTGACTAGAGGACAATGTGCCACTTGTTAACAACATATAGACCATATACTCTTTTATTCTAGGCAATGTAAAAATGGTGGTTATTTACCTATATGTAATCTTCACCCTTCTTCCCTCTTGCTACTTCCTTTTTATAAGTAAGAAGCAATTATTGTTTTTATGAGACGTCATCACACCTTGACAAGTGGTTTACCGTTGTACTTTTTGCTCACACTTTATACAATTTTTGTATTGAATTTAATATTAGTGGATAACTACCAATCAGTATGTAAATATCACAATTTATACTATTTATATTTCATACTGTTACAGATTACTGGAAAATTTCCTATAGTAGTACTAGCAGCAGAACAAGGCTGCCCAGAAATTGTTGCTATGTTGCTGAAAAAGGGAGCATTGCCAAATAAGAAAGACGTATGCAACAAAGCAAATGTGTACTAGCATTTAAATAGTACTTCTTTACAGGATGCTACGGGCAAGAGTGCACTATTTTATGCTGCAGAAAAGGGATACAGACCTATTGCAGAAATGTTGATAGAAAATGAAGCTAATATACTGATGACAGATAAGGTATGCTGGCTGTTATTTAAACCTTGGTGTGCATGTGTGCACTTGACGTTGTTGTTCCAGAATGGACAGACAGTGCTGGACATTGTGGAGAAATCGTGTGACACTAATATTTATCTTGAAGAAGTTTTTAAAGTTAGTTTGTTTGTATTTATGACATACTTCAGATTCCATAATACTCTAATATATATAACATAATATATATATTTATTACTGACTTGCCATCAAAAGATATTACTATAGCCAGTCATGGCTTAACTTTATTTTCTTGCTTTACAGTGTAAGAAAATAGTGGGGATAGAAATGACCCCTGTGATTGTGTGATAACAGAACTACTTGCTATTCAATTACCAAAAACTCCTCCCACATTAATTAAACCACCACTAATTAGAATGATGACTTGATATGTTACAAATAAATTTCCACTTCTTTAATTTTTTCCCCTTAAATCAAGTCAATAATACATCAATGAGAACACAAAGCTCACTTTATTTGCTGACTTTCTGTATCAGTATATTCTGCAACAAAAAAACTGGACCATGATAAAACATTTCTGCCTGATCTGTGTCTCGATTGAGTAGTTTTGGGTAACCATTCTGGTAAAATGTGGGATTTTGAGAAACCTTTCTTTTCCAGTACATGGGAATTTAGAAAATTGTAATTGTATTTATGTTGATTTATAAGTTGTCTGTCCTAAATATATTTATATATGATAAAACTGGATGATCTGGTACTACTCTTGTGTATGGATTAAATTCATAGCATACAAAAAACTGGACCATGATAAAACATTTCTGCCTGATCTGTGTCTCGGTTGAGTAGTTTTGGGTAACCATTCTGGTAAAATGTGGGATTTTGAGAAACCTTACAAATGTCTCGTATACTGTTACAAATCAAGTAACCTGAATAGTTGTTGGCATATTTAATTACCTTCCTCGTAATACTACTCAGCCAGACCATTAGCTCTCCAAATTTTACTATTTCATGGTACTAAAACTAAGAGTCAAAATGTTCTGATGACTGCACAAAGGAGTTATATAGAATGACCAAAATTTGACTATCTTTCGGGAGGAGAATACATAAATTCAGTACTTTGATGCTTTAAAATGATTAAAATAACAAATTATTAATAATTTTTTTTGAATTATTAAGATATAGTTAATTGTGTGATTGTAAAATGAATTTTCTGAATGTATTTATAATTGTCGATATGAGAAATCTCAATAACGTATACATTTTACATTTGATTGTCATATTGCGTGTATGATTAATTGTCAAATCATTAATGACTGATGCATCTAAAACATTTTTTAGAATCACCACAGCCATCACCGAAACGCAGACGAATTCACACGTCTTCATCAAGCAGTGCTTGTAGCATGAATACAAAACAATCCTCTGGTTTGTGAACAATGTTTTTGAATGCAGATAATGTTTTATTATCTATTAATACCATTTAAAGCTCAAATGTAATCATAACTTTACTCAGGTTTGGCTTAGGCTATACAATTATCAGAAGGAAATAAACAAAATTAAGGTCTGTCCAGTAAATTGAATGCAGTATGTTATGTCTACAGATGAGCAAAGACATTTACAGCATGAATCATCAAGTTCCACAGCAGATAGCCTTCCATCCATCAGTGATGAAGAAGAGCGTGATGGCATTATTCGCAAGTCACGTGGATCTCCTGAATGTAAGTTGAATTATGTCAGGCCATCGTTATGGGCTCAAAAAAGTGAAATTGTTACATTAAAACCCTTTAATTAAGGCTTGAATTATGGGGACAAGAACTGTAGTTCATATTAATCTATTGATTCAAATCTAAAATTGCTAAAAAAAATATGGTTGAGTATTGCCTACACAATATCATGTGAAATTGATTTAATTTTACTTTCTAATTGCATAATCACAAAACCTTAAGTTGCCACAGAAAGATAGATAATGCTGATTAATTAGAACAACTTGCACATCATCATTAGACTGCTTCTCTAGTATTTGTAATACACTATTTCTTTTACCTTTTTTCTCTTTTTCTATAAGCATATCTATGCTAGACACTCACAGTAGTTGTATTTTTATCATTAGACTGTCTCGAAGGTGCTATAATTAGTGAATGACAATAATTTGATAGCTCTGCTCTACTAGCTCATAGGTTTAAAATTCATGGTGTCTATATAATTATACTATGGTTTTTCTAGCCACTTCATTCCGTCCTATTTCCATCCTAATTCCATCGCAATTTAGCGCTTCCATTCTAGTTCCATCCTAATTTCAGTCTACTTCCATCCTAATTCCATTCTAGTTCCATTTTAATTCCATTGTATTGAGCATGTGTGTATTCAACCAGTTGCCGGAGTATAACAAACTTAAGATTTTCCCCATTTTGTCGGCAGAATTTAGAGTATAATAATTAGTTCAAAGTAATTAGAGATATGCTAGCATTATAAGGCATAATACAAAAAAATTATAAGTTATCATCTAGAGAGTCTCTAATAATGTCAGGGGCAGATCTAGCACTAGCGACTGGGAGGGGCCCAAATATATTTAGGTCAAAACACACAAAATTTTAAAACATTAATGATTGATTGTACATTATATGAAGCAATATTAATTCATGAATGAAGAGCAGAAGTTAGCTTGCAGTTGACCTGTAAACTGTACTGCCCCATATTGGTACATTCGTTTTAATAATTTTTTCAAAAACTAGGTTGGGAGCCCCCACCCACCCGATCCTCCCCTGAATGCCTGTGTATACGATTTCTGAGCCATAGAATGCAACCCTTTACCAGCATCACTTATAGTCCACCCTTTACCAGCAGCACTTATACTCTACCAGTATCACTTATAGTCCACCCTTCACCAGCATCACTTATACTCTACCAGTATCACTTATAGTCCACCCTTTACCAGCTCGTTTTAATAATTTTTTCAAAAACTAGGTTGGGAGCCCCCACCCACCCGATCCTCCCCTGAATGCCTGTGTATACGATTTCTGAGCCATAGAATGCAAGAAGCCAAAAAATACTTCCAAAAAAGTTGAATTTCTTCTTCTTTTTAAATATCTTCAACTTTCAGGTTGAACAAAGCATAGAGGAAACTGCTAGTAATTAAGGGGCTAGTACAGCATAAATCTGCAGCTTATTTCACTACATAGATCATGAGCCTTTGGATTTTTCGTTACTCTTCTCCAATATGCAGTAATTCAGTAAGAAGCTTATAGTGGATGTCCCACTGGAGTTCACATGTTGCAGACTGGTACCATGCCCTCTGCTATTGAAATTTTCCGCTTTCTGGAATAATAGTGTTTTCTTCACTGTCTAAGTATGGAAACAAGAATGGCCACTTGCCCCATGTGGTGATTCTATATTCCTAAATCACTGCCTTTTCAATGATAATGTTTTTGTTTTTTTAAGTTTACATCATCTTTAAGCATAACAAGATTCACTAATAACAAAATAATCTAGAGCACTCTAGACCTATTAGATTATGTGTATTAATTACTATACCAGGACATAAGTCATATCATGAACATTCATTCATAAATATTTGGACAATTTTTAAGGATGAAAGTTTTTGATCAAGAATAGCACATAAATCTTAAATAATGCACTTATTTTTACGAGATCTCATGCAATTAACAACAAAACTTTATTATATAAGCACATCATTTCCTGGTTAGTTCTGGAGGTGCTTAGCTGCTGAATATTCCACCTCTTCCAGTTTCCTGAAGGTATGCCTCAGTGTCACTGGGTGGACCACAATGAATTATTCTCTGGACATTATAACAGTTCAGACCCATACCAAAATCAATTGTGGCTATAACAAGTCGAAGAGAACTTTTTTCCTTAGTAAATTCAATTTATACAGCACAAATTAAATTATTTTTATACTATTTAGTAAAATGTCTCATTGATGACTGGGAGGAGAAATTTGGATTTCTCAAGGAAGAAGCTGTCAATCATATGAACGAAAAAGAAATGACAGTAGAAGAACTGAATAAAAAATTCGAATTTCGTTTACCTCAAAGATTTATATATTTAAGGGACTACATCGAAGAATCTTGCAGTGGTATAAAAGAAATAAAAAAGTATATCCAATCATTAGATAGTATCTGGAGTTTTGTCGACTATGAGTTGTTCAGCTATGTTGTTGATAGACTTAAAAATGAAAAGCTTTCACAAAAAATGAGAGAGTATGAAATTAAAATTAATGATTTTTTTGACACAATTACCATTGATGAGCTCATTACTGGCATGAAACCAAATGTTAAACCAAAGGATGTTAAAGTGATGAAGTCCTCTATTATGTCTTTTAATTGGAATCCCAAAAAGACTACAGTTAAAAGATTAAAAGACTTACAGCAAACAGAGATACCCAAAATGTTTCGTCAAAATGTGATTGTATCAGCCTTTTCCATTTGTAAAACATTCAGATCTTCTGTTACTGTCGTGTGGAAATTCTGGACCAACTCTGTTGATAAAGTAGTAGAGAGTGCCAGAGATTTTATTTTGACCAATCCAGAATTTATCATTACTAATAAAATCTTCAGCTTTATTATGAATGGAATAATTATTTACTCTGAACCTGGAATGGTAAGTATAATAGCTATCAGAGAAGACTTGTAGCCAGTAAACTCTATGATATAAGATATGGCTGTTGTTGTAGGGTATAGATTAGAATATCATTTTTATTGTTATGTTTTTAGAAATCAAAAAGTGTTGAATTGCTCAAGGGAAATGTACTTGAAAACATTCTTACCAGTGAGTTTGAACATTTCATATATGTCCGCAAGTAAACAATATTTTATACATCTTATGACACACAAGTGCTATAATTTATAATACAGTTATCATAAAGCAGCGCCCAATTAATAATGCAGAATATTGAATACTCTTCAGCTAAATAATTAAAGGAACATTCTATTTTTATAAATCATAATATTTTAAACTTAACCCAAAGTTTCCACTTTATGGAGGCTTTATCAAAAAGTCAAAACATCAGCATATTTTAATAATTTAGAGAATATTGCTACAGTTATCAGAGCCTTGTTCTCAAACATGCGTATGTTGTTAAATGACATTTATGACTTAACTTAGGCACTCCTTTTTACATGATTCAGGCAAATACAGAAATACACAATACTTATTTATTCTATACTATATATCTTTGCTATAAGTATCTTTACGTTCATGACCCATGAGAGAACCCATGATAACTCAAGTTTGTCACATGCTGTCTTGTGCACGCTCGTTATCCTAGGGTAGGCTAGTTTAATAGCAACCATCCAGATGGCAGAATCAATGAGGAGGTGCAGCAGTTTGTGGGAAGAAATAAGGCAACCAAAAGTGAGAGGAAAATGAGGAGTGAGTGACTTAACCATTTGGTACACGTGGTGGGAGAATGTAGAGGGATCATTAGTAATGTCCAAAATATTCCTGCTATAGAACTAAGACACGATAAATCAGTGCATACCACTGCAGTGAAGATATCTTTCTCCTCAAGTCTCTAGCAGTTGACTTGATGTAATCAGGTATTTAAGAATTAGCTAATGAAGTTCTTATCTGAGTAAAAGAATTGTTATTCTTTCTTTTAAGTATTATAACTTTGTGCATTTCATGTATTCACAGACCTGGACAAAAAACAACGTCTAAGAGATCGAAGATGTAGTGTTCAGGGGCAAAGCACAGGTAAGATGTAGTTTTATAGAATGCATGGATACATACATACACACATTTAAAATAATAATAATAATAATAATGATAATAATAATAATAATTATTATTATTATAATTATTATTGTTATTATTATTATCATTATTATTAATATTATTATATTGATTCAGTCATTCTTGGCTGAAATAATTATAATAATAGCAAATTTTCTCATTCTAACAGTCAATATTATTAATTAAAGCAACCCGATGCTTTGACTTCTTACCGAAGTCTGCTATTATTATTACCATTATTATTATTATTATTATTATTATTATTATTATTATTATTAATATCATTATTATTATTATTATTATTATCATTATTATTATTATTATTATTATTATTATTATTATTATTGTTAGCTACTATTACTACTTAGAGATGTTTATTGAAAATCAGGATTTTTTTCTTATTTTTTCACTAACTTATTCAAAAATTATCGTTGAAATTCACAGAGCAGTTATTGCATGGAGAGCTCACTTGCCACCACACTGTCCTGTCAGAGCATATCCCTTGAGTAATTATTATTATTTGTTTGTTTAGACAGTAGCCCTCCACAGAAGCGAAGTATATCTCATGATTCAGATGAACCTGCAACGAAAAAAGCAAGATTGGAAAGTTTAGCATCTGATGAAACAACAAGTATGAAATATATGAATTTTACAAGTTTGTGCATAATCACAGATGATATTGTTGCTTGAACTCCAATTACAGCTCCTCATTCTGGAAAGAGTCAGTCTGCAAATGGTGACAAGCAACATTCTTCGGAACACCGTCGGATAGTCAGCTTCAGCTCTGGTAATAGTTCTGATGCTGAGGTGGATTTTCCAAAAGGTAACAGATTTAAGATCATAAATAATCATTGCTGTACAAAACTAATATTTGTATTTTGTTGTGGCTCCATTTCACTCTAACAATTGTGTCTGTTGGCCATGCAAAGTGTTCTGCTAGCAGTGCTAGTTAGAAAACAAGGAGTTAATAAAGTAAGAAAAGGTCTCGTCATTGTAAGAACAGTTACCTTCCCCTCCCCCACCCATGTGAGATCTCACCACAAACTCTCTGGATTCTTGGTTGAAACTCTACCATTATTAATACTTTAACTTGTGTCAATGGCCACGTCACCATTCTTGTAACTAGATGTTGTGTTATTTTTCCAAAGATTAAAAGTTGAATAGCTTGTATAGCTATGCCCATTATAGTAGGTACTTATCACACAAACTTCTATTAATTTATTCTACATATGTCTCCAAACTAAGTTAGAAGGAGAAAGAGTGGTTTAAAAAGTGAAATGTGTATTGCACAAATTGAAATAGTAGTTCCTTGTATTTTTAAAGGAAATGTTAGAAGTTCTACTGCTAAAAGTCAAACACAAATCTCACAAAGAACAGAATCAAGTGAAAGTAAAGGTAATTAATTCACTTCAAGAGTTAGCATTGATTCATATGATTATGGATGTGAATAGGAAGCAGCTTGCCATCAACAATGAAGGAAGCCACTCACATACAACTACCCGAAGGTACACATTTACATGAAACATCTGTATTATTATTAAATCTTATTTTCATTTCACTTTCTCATTGTAGTGCACTTTTCATCCAACTTAATTATAGAATACAATAGTGTGTGATATAAATGAATTATAATGTGTATTTTAACAGAGTGTGCAGACAAAAAAATTGATCTCAAAGCTGCTTTGCACATAATCAGCAATGTCACAAAATATGTGAACCTGGGCGTGCAGCTCTTCATTCCGTCGGAGAAACTCAACGAAATAGGCCAATATTCACCAGAGGAACAGAAAATAAAAGTGATACAGTCTTGGTT
>WLWI01005798.1_pt1 | contig 10261 bp, 16 predicted proteins | sample 6701501 | NCBI WGS metagenome assembly WLWI01 (sample SAMN12718690, study PRJNA515312) | sponge metagenome | isolation source: marine sponge | host: Mycale hentscheli | place: New Zealand: South Island, Marlborough, Capsize Point | collected 2014-11-01
ATAACTATATGTACTCAGTGTTAGCTACATGCAATAGTTTAACCTTTATTTCTCAATTCCTAATACCCAATAGAAAATGCCTACAAGAATAGGAGGCGTACTATGGATATTAGTTCATTTGGGGAAATTTAAAATTACCTTTCAAGGTTGTTGTTGTTGTTGCTGTTGTTTTCAGAGGACATTGCGATGGACTGGGTAGCTAACAACTTGTACTGGACTGAGAGCATTACAGGCAACATTGAAGTGCTGGACTTGGACACATTTGGGAGAACTGTTGTGCTCAACACTGGAGGTAATTCTATTCCGAGAGGCATTGCCTTGGATCCAAGCAGGAGGTGAGTGAGTGGGACATTTACAAATAGTTTGATGTGACCGGAAACACAGTGTTGCTATGGTCTAACAAGCAATGTGACCTTCCTTGGTTTGAAACATTTCAGAGAACTAATACAGGTTTGACTGCAAGCATAAATATAATAGTGATAAGTTAATGGTCATATCTTTTTCACTTTCATTATTGCATTTAAAGACTATGCCGCCTTACAGTTAATACTGAAACCAAGTGTGTGTGCTAGTGCAACTACATACTGGAGCATGAAGCTTTACTTATAAGGAACATTACAAACTATACAAGCTACATTTAGGATTTCTTTTTTTGGAGTTTAACCAAGCTTTAACTTTTATTTTCGAGTATTTCATTTAAGTCTGAGCATAGTCAAGTTTATAAACTTCCTTGTAAAACAAAAACAAACAACAACAACAACAACAACAACAAAAGACTGGTTGGAATAATAAATTTTGTTGATTTTTTGGCAGAGTAATGTTTTGGACTGACTGGGGAAGTTCACCAAAGATAGAAACAGCTTCAATGGATGGAACCATGAGAACAGTATTGCACTCAAATGGTCTAGTTTGGCCGAATGGCATTACTTTAGATTACACTACAGGAAGAGTATATTGGGTGGATGCTGCTTTGGACAGAATAGAGTACTCGTTATACAATGGCAATCAGAGAACAGTCCTGCTCAGTGGTCTCAGTCATCCTTTTGGAATCACTCTCAATGACAATATAGTGTATTGGACAGACTGGCAACATAACTCGGTCTTCTCTACGCACAAACTTACAAGCCTGGGAGTTGCAACAGTCAGGGATTTCTTGAGAGGGCGTCCATTTGGAATTGAAGCGGTAAACAGTGCCAGGCAATCTTCCAGTGAGTTTTGGGTTTGGTGGGCAGCAATAATAAATAAATAAATAAATAAAAATGACTATTAGCTATAATATTATATGATTGTTACTTCATTATTGTATTTATGTATATATTTTCAGTTACAAACAACTGTATTAACAGCCCATGTTCCCAAATATGTCTGCTGAGCAGCAACCAGTCGAGTGGCTATGCGTGTGCTTGCCGAAAGGGATTTGTATTAATGAGCGATGGGATAAGCTGCATGGGTAAGTTTTACAGGCTGGATTTTTTTAAAGAAGAGATAATAATCGTTTGTTAGTTCTCCCTAACAACTAGAGTGAAGGACTACATTGACTAATATAAAAATATGGTGATGGGAGACACTTAGTTGTAGAATGATATAAAGACTTCAAATCAGCAAATATTAAAAAAGAAACGCATGTAATGATATAATTAAGAATGTTGCCCCTACTTATTTGTTGAGATTGAATAATGAACAACATTTGACTTGCATTGCCCTAGAGAATAGAGTAGATGGCAATTGGTAGTCAAACTGAACCAGAGTGTATAGCAGCTGCAAGATGAATATTTCAAACTCTTCTATGATTAATGTACGTATGCTCATTTCATTCATCAGGCACTACCGGCCGGACTCCGCCCAGCGTTGGCTCATGCTCACTGGCAAGTTTCAACGATTGCTGCTCTACTTCTTTCTCTCTTCCAAATTCTTGTGTTGGAAGTGAGCCATACAACTGCTACTGCGATAGAGAGTGTGACACCAGAGGAGATTGTTGCCCAGACATATCTTCCACTTGCAATCGTAAGGCAGTGAACTGTAAAAAATATTGTGTCAAGAATAAATTGATATTTTTAAATGAATAATTTTGATTACTTTTATGGTGGCATAATAAGAATAGCATTCCTGAATCTAGTAATCTTTGTTGTTTTGCTATTATTGAAAAATATGAACTAGTATAAAACTAAAAATTTACTAACGATGGAAAAGTTTACTTTGAATACTACTAACATCTCGCAACTATTCTTCATATTGCAGTCGCTGGCATTGGCTCGTGTTCCAGCGTGGGTTTCCAGGGGTGCTGCAATCTACAGTATTCTGCCTGTGTGGGAAGTGATGGGACATGCATGTGCGATCAATTCTGCGTGCTGTTTGGAGACTGCTGCCCTGATCACTCTGATATTTGCGCCAACCCATTCTCTCCGGGAACCTGCACTGAAGCTGGCTACACTTCCTGCTGTGCTGGCGGAGATTGCTCTGGGAGCAATCCTCCCAGCTGCAAGTGTGATGCAGATTGCAGGAATCGTGGTGACTGCTGTGCAGATATTGATGCTTCTTGTCGTAAGTTTAATTTCAATGTCACACGGATTTAAGGATATATGCAATAGTTAAACCACCTTAGGTTCGAGGAATTATTGCTGATAACCATCCCAATCCCGAGGGTGGTTATCTAGCTATATTTCTAAGAGTTGCCATGGTTTAACTATTTTATACCATAGTTAACTTTTTCAACAGAGTAAAAGACTAAATAAAAAGAGAGGATATTGTTGTTTTGAGTGGAAAAATATGTCCAGTTAATGCAGTGAAGGTCATTCCAAAACACCAACAACAACATACATGCATTTCGTTTCCTTTCTGCTGCCTTCTAACAAAAGCAGTGGTGATTGAGTGATGATATCCAGTGAGGTTCACAAGTCAAGACTTTATACTCTCAATAAATAATTCTCTGTGTCAGTTCTTTATACAGAGATAGAGTAACCATTCACAAAAGCTTTGTACAAGTTAAAAAAAACTAGATTTTCATTCATAGCTAAAAAATGATATAATTATTTGCGCATTTCACTTGGTCTTGTCGATCAAGAAATCCTTCTGTGTGCAATTTAAACTCTCTATTTTTAATCCATGGCTATTACTACAGCAACTATGGTATATATATATATATATATATATATACATATATATATATATATACACACACATATATATATATATATACACACACACATATATATATATATATACATATATATGGGGCTTCAACAAAATATTCAAACATTTCAATTTTCTGGATATCACTAGCAAGTAGCATTTCTTATCTTGACCACAACATTAGTGTTCATTGATTATTGCATATATTCCTTTTGAAGTAGTAACTACAGCAAGAGATTTTCTACTCTTTTTTTTTCATCATCACAAAATTCATACACTTTCATTAGTGTAACATGATATTGAAAAGACTTGCCGTGGCAGGTCATATTATAGGGTCTTTTAACACAGTGTCCACAACATTTGTTCTGCTATACTTCTGCATAACCCTATTCATACTTATTATTATTATGTAAGTACTCTGAGCTATTAAATATATTTTATTACTACAGCCATTGCAACACCTCCACCACCATCAACTTCAGGTATGTAAATTACGTGTGTATAAATAATGAAACTATTGCCACGTCAATGTTGTTGCTGTTTTAGCACCACCTATTGTCATGCCTTCAAGCAGTGCCATTGCTGTTGCAACATCAGTTTCTTCTAATGCTGTAATCACTTCCACTGGCACTTCATTGTCTACAACCAGCATCCTTCCCCAACCAACCATGACTATTACTATGCCTCAATCATCCATGCTGTCACCATCTCCTACACCATTTGCTACTTCTACTCCTCCAACCAACCCCCCCACTGATACTCCTAAAACCAATCCCCCCACTGATACTCCTACAACCAATCCCCCCACTGATACTCCTACAACCAATCCCCCCACTGATACTCCTAAAACCAATCCTCCAACCAATCCCCCCACTGATACTCCTAAAACCAATCCTCCTACCAATCCTCCAACTAATCCTCCAACCAATACCCCCACTGATACTCCTACAACCAATCCTCCAACCAATCCCCCCACTGATACTCCTACAACCAATCCTCCTACCAATCCTCCAACCAATCCTCCAACCAACCCCCTCACTGATACTCCTACAAATCCTCCCACAAATCCTCCCACCAATCCTCCTACAAACCCTCCCACAAATCCTCCTACAAATCCGCCCACAAATCCTCCCACCAATCCCGGTACTAATCCCGCAACAAATATCCCAGGGACGACTAACTCTGCTGGTACCAGAGCGCCATCATCGCAAGCAAACACTCAGAAATCAACAGCAGCACCGTCCTCTGGTGGGATGAACGTGGGAGCTGTTGTGGGTGGCATTATTGCTGCAGCTTTCTTTATAGTACTTGTTGGAGTTGGAATATTGGCAGCTGCCTGTCTCATCCGAAGATGTAATAAAGTAAAGAATACTAACTATGAGCTATTTGGGTAAGTGTTTGTCATAGTAGTAACTGGTCAATGGTAATTTACTATTATGAATGATCCAACAATAGAACTCTGTGCATGAGCTATTTCAACATAATTATAGTCTATTGTATATACAGTATTTACTGTTTACCGTGATTATTGTTTGTTATTAGAAATGATGAGAAAAAAGGTGACAATGAGCAAAACGAGAAAACTCCTGTTGTTGTAACTTCGTTCAAGAGTGGAGAGGAGAAAGCCGGACCCATGGACAACCCAATGTATGCTACTATTGGAAACCCCCTAAATACAATGCCCCCAGAGGAAAACGGAGACGAAAAAGAGGATCTGGGAACTTCCAACCCAGGCTACAAGAATTTTGATGATGATTCACTTGATCTATAAATGGATAATTTACTATCTATAATTAGAATGATGAACAGTAATTTTATTTTCACATAAAACATAGCTAACTGATATTGTGTTCACATTGTAAAAATAAATTTGTCCACTTAAAGTTGTAAAACTGTCACTGTACATCAAACTATTTTTTTTTTGCCAAAATTTCCTCAGTATATATTATATATTTTTTATAAATCTAAGATTATCTTCAAGTTTTGTCATAATGTAATACATTTCTAGTAGTGTAATGTCTCCACATATGAGTCCCCCAGCCCCCTCCATGTGACAGTGCCACTGGGACTGATGTACGTACTCATTCTCACTTAATGGACTTGTGGTAATACCAACGTAATTTTCTTCAGACTATGTGTTTGAATATTTTTTTGATAATCAGGCCAGTTAGCTAGCTATGAGTCCTAAACTAGTCAAAGTTAGGCAAGGAAAACATCAGCAACAAAACAGAAAACAGAAAACAGAAATGACAGCATTTGTCATTTCTGTTTTGTTGTGATAGTTAATGTTTCTTATATTTCTTGAGAATGGTACTCCATTGACTAATGGAATTAGTTATAGTACTGATAGTGAGGTGGTAGAATAATCTAGTAGACTTAAGCTTGTTCTCCAATATGGGTTAATCCATTTTATCTTCCTACACTAGCAATCTCACCCACCATACACAAGGACAGCGACCATTATAGTTACAGCTGACTCTTTTAACACAAAATTGTTCGTTTATTTGCTCGTGACTTATTCTTTGGTGGTGAAATCAATTATTTTGCCGGCATTTATTGTGTTCCTCTTGAACTAACATTGCACAGCTATAGATTCAACAATTCTTTGATCAAGTAACTGCCATTCAGTGGTCTACATGCACTAATAAGCTCATTTTGGACCATTCTGACAAAAATTATGTCTATGAAGTTCAAAAGAAGTGGGTGTGACTTAGTTATGTACGTAGTGGTAGTAAATCTAATGATTTTTTACAATAGAAAATGCATTGCCATCCTCAGTCATACAATGTAATATGTAAACAGTCTGCACTTTCAATCACGAGTTAATCATCATCAAAACAAAAACAAAAATAAAATCACATTCGAAGAATGTTTCTTATATATCTCAAATAATCTTAAAAGAATACAACATTACAGCTTAGTTTTTATAATAAATATAAAAATATTAATAATAGTACAAATAATGATATAAAAAGCTATGAATACAGCACTACTTCTATGCAACAATGTCTATGTTCAAAGATAACTATAAAAACTGAAAGAAGAAGCCAGTTATAAGGGCGTGTCCTTGTCAGCATCTTCCATGAAGTTTATAGTAATATCTAGCTCTGGTAAGCCACGCCCTGCTTGCTTCTCCTCCTCTACGAGATTGACCTTTTCTTTATCATGAACAGCATCATCGTAGTCAGGAGGGTCCACTGGCTGAGGAGAAGGGTCATTTCTCAACTCGCTAAACTCGAGCTGAACGCTCTGCATGGACTCGTTGTCTGGATCCCTTCCATGGCTGATATATACATTTTCTTCCACAAGGTTCCCACCTTTAAGTCCACCTCTCTGTCCACCTCTCAGCTCCACTGCAGATTTTGCAGTTGGGTCCTTACCGTATGTGAAGAATTCAACCTTTCCTCTTCTCTTTCTGTAGTAGAAACTAAGAAAATAACAACAACAAAATAAATCACAGCAATTACAGCATGTGATAGCTATGCATTTGCAAGGTGACACAAACTATAATAAAATTGTGAGTGCCAGGATAATTATACTAGAGCAGTAAAGTCCAAGCTAACATCATAATAGTTGGCATTTCCACGTCTAGAGGAAACAGAACAGAAACATAATTCTTTTCTTTTAGCCATAGCTTAAGTAGTAGTGGATTACAAGTACTGTGTGGTTTAACCAAATAAGAAGTAAAAAAACAAAACGTAAATAAAAAGTACAGAGAACTAGCCAACTCATACCCACCCACCCACCCACACTCACACACCCCACCCCTGCATACACCAACACCCACACTCTCTCTCCTACCAATAGTAGATGCAGGCTCCTAGGAGGAGGAGGAGTATGACAAAGAATGCTACAATGCCTATAACAATTCCTGCAATCTCTCCACCACTGAGTAGGGGAGGGGGATTTGTAGTTGTTGGGAAGAACGGTCTGACTGTAAAGCCAGTATATCCAGCATTCTCCAGTGCCTGCCGGTTGTTCTGCAACCAGGAAACATAGCAAATCACTTATACTAATGTTTCGGACATAGTTACAGCTACTTACATTTATAGCATTCAACAGAACTACACCTGACAGAACATTTCTCATTGCGCTGTCAAGGACATACATATTGAATGTTACTCCATTGCCATCTGCAGTTGCCATGATATCAGTGATAAGAATTTCATTGGCAGTGATGATTTGTCTCCTAGATATACGAGAGAAAAACCAAAATGTCAACATGTAATCGATTTGTTATTATTACAAAATCAACGACAACAAAACATTTACAACGAAAAAGCAGAAGTAAAACCAGTTGCAAAAAGCAATAAAAGCAGCTGCAAATGCAGTGGAATAAGCAGCAAGAATCTTTGGACTCACTTTGTGAGGCGTATACTTAGATAAAAACATTCCTCTCTATTCCTGGAACAATATTCTGCCAAAAAGTTGGCTATCATCATCTTTAACTCACTCAGTCGACCTCGAAACTAAAAGTTGCCAGAGAAAGAAATATTAAATTGTGTAAAATAAAGTACGATTAAACAAAGTGTGAGTAGCATTAGTTACCACGGCCACAGTGATGTTTGGGATGATGATCACGACCGTGTTGTCCATGATTACCCTGTTGGGAGGTAGAGTAGGACCAGGAATAGGTTCTGTTGTCGCCGCTGGTGTTGGTGCAACTACAGAAATGGCAAGAAGTTACTTCATGTTCTAAACTCTTGGTAATCCAAGCATTGACTTACCAGGTATTCTGCACACTCCATCAATATTTTGAGTTTCCAGAGGACAACTGCAGTTAAATGAGCCTATAGTGTTGAAGCACAACATGGAGCTATTGCAAGGTGACGTTGGGTTTGCTTCAGTTATTCCACATTCATTAATGTCTAAAAATAAAGAGGAAAAAAAAGTTAAAGAAAGATACATAAGTTAAATCACAGCTGGCAATTTGGTTGCATCTATATTTCTGGAACACTTTTCTAGTTGTTGTGATTTTAACTTCTTTCTTTTTATGTAAACTAGCAAAAATACATTAAACGTACCCACGCATCGTGTGCCGTCAACCAGATTGTATCCATCCATGCAAGAACAATTGAAGGATCCAGTGGTATTTGTACAAATTTGATCGCAAGGAGAGGTAGCTGGATTCATGCACTCATCCACATCTGAAAACAAAAAATGAAAGAAAGACTAAAACAAAAGAAAATCATTGGTTAATATATTATTGTCTCCTAGAAAGACACAAAAAATAAACATTTCCTTCAAGATATAAAAGCTTTACTTGCTCTAGTAAATGAATTCAATTATTCTATTGAGTACATGTAATATTTGAATAACGTACCCGAGCATGAAAATCCATCTGACTCTAGCTGGAATCCAGGATCACAGCTACAGTTTTCTCCCCCAGTCATAGGGTCCCGCACACAGAGTTGTGAGCAATTATTTGCAGAACAATTGAATCCAGGGGCCACTGTAAGTTACAATAATACATATTTATAATCTTGCACTATAGACAGTTTTCTTCAATTAACACTACTTCTGAACACTCCTTACCTGAACAAGTAAAATTGTCGGATCCCAGTATAAATCCTTCATTGCAAGCACAGTTGAATGATCCCTCCGTGTCAATACAGATTTGATGGCACCGACTAACAGTCAAGCATTCGTTTATATCTAAAGTAAGACAAACACAATCACCTCACAATGTTCCTCTCACAAAATAATGGACTGTTCTTACCGCTGCAATGAGTTGAATTAAATGTTTCAAAGCCGGGTAAACAAGTGCATTCAAAGCTTCCCTGCAGATTGTTGCACCCTTGCTGGCAAGGATTGCTGACGTTGCATTCATTGATATCTACAATACAAACATTGAAATCAAAATGAGCCACCAAAAAGATGAAAGCAACAGTGTGCTGTCGCCTCATGACGAAGTGCTCTCAATGAGATATGAGTGTGCATCTGTGATATTCCTCGAGTGATATTCCTCGAGTGATATTCCTCGAGTGATATTCCTCGAGTGATATTCCTCGAGTGATATTCCTCGAGTGATATTCCTCGAGTGATATTCCTCGAGTGATATTCCTCGAGTGTCATTCTGTCTCTTACCATCGCATTTCATTCCATCTCCAACAAATCCTTCTGTACAGTTGCCACACATTGCTCCCTCCAATGGTGCCATCTGGTCCATGCAGGTCACTCCAGAGAAGCAGAAACCCTCAGTACAAGCATTAAAGTCATCTTGGCAAAATCGACCACCCCAGGCTATAGAATAGTACAGAAAAATGCAGGCTTACAAGAACAAAAAAAAAGCTCTAATTTCCTTTCTGTGCTACAATTCTTTTCCTTTTAATTTGCACATAATATGTAAAAATCTAATTTGTAAAGAAAAACAACATATATTGTCAGCTTACCAGGTGTACAGTCACAGTTTAGCAGTAGAGGATTGGCCGAAGGGTTGGGTACTCCACCTCTGGTACAGCTGCCATTGTTCATGCAAGGACAGACTTCAACCAGTGGCTGGTATATGGCAGAAGCATTCAGAGTGTCTGTGGCCAAGAAACTAAATGTGCTACCGAACGTGATGTCAGGAGTCCAAGAGAAAACAAATGTTGATTCAGATGTTTGTGTTAAGCTTGCATCTTGGGAACCATTAGTTAGGACAAAAGATCTTAAGTTTGTGTCAGTCACAGTGATTGTGACATTTGATGTGACATTTGGGGAAAATAGCAGTTCTGCTGTAGCATTTATTGTTGGAGGGAAGTTTTCTAGAATATACATATAACAGTCACAATTAAGACTAGTAAACTGGAAAGACTATTGATAGAACAAATGGAAGGACTATTAATAGAACAAAATTGAAAGACTATTAATAGAACAAAATTGAAAGACTTAATATGATAAAGTTGAAAACTATTGATAGAACCAAATTAAAGGAGTTTCAAAAATGATATTTTTTTGTATTTTTTTTTCTTAAAAATATATTATATAATAGCATTCAATCACTCCACACAGCGCAGCAATGTCTCACACTAAAAAAAATTAAAAAACTATTGTGGATAATATAATGGAATTCTTAATGATAGCTATACAGTATTTTCACTTGTCAGGTATTTGAGGTTGGTAATGAGAAATACTGCATTCTGATTAAACT
>WLWI01005799.1_pt1 | contig 10260 bp, 5 predicted proteins | sample 6701501 | NCBI WGS metagenome assembly WLWI01 (sample SAMN12718690, study PRJNA515312) | sponge metagenome | isolation source: marine sponge | host: Mycale hentscheli | place: New Zealand: South Island, Marlborough, Capsize Point | collected 2014-11-01
GATAATTCTACTTTGCTACAGGCAAATATTTTGCAGCAAAATTTATCGCAATAAATTCTGTGATATTTTAGAGTTGTATTATTTGATGAATGCAGCTGCTCTGTCAGCTGCTCTTTTGTACAACACCGGCACCGGCAACAAATACGCTTTTACTCTCTCAGTTGTTTTAGCCTTGATTGGTTTCTTTGTCATTGTGATATATCATGTATCTCTAATAGTAAAAGAAACAAGGATAAGTCGCAAACTAATGCAATATTTATTCATGTTTTTCACTAAAATACAGCCAAGATCAAGTACTGCTGCAGAAGAAGATGTTACAGCTATTAATCCTAGCAATTCTTCTACATTTGTTGAATTGAGAGAAACACTTTTAGAGAACTGATCAAAGAAATAACACACTAGTGGTTAAAACAGTTGTGTGAAAATTTAAAACAATTGTGTGAAAATTTTAAAACAGTCATTGAAAATTTAGAACAGGTGTGTGAACATTTTCAAACAGTTGTGTGAACATTTTAAAACAGTTATTGGAAAAATTTAAAAAATATTTTTTATAATAATATTGTGTGCAATTCATCATCACCTTGCTAATACAAAATTCTTTAATTAATATAGACAGACAACAAGGAATAGCAAGGCTGTTAGTGATAGACTAAGCTAGTAAAGCCTGAATATATTTGAATTAACATTGCCTTTTGTTTGGTGTACCATAAATGATGTTTTTATGTCTAAAGGATTGAAGATATATATTTATGGGATACATACCACATAATGGCTGCTGCTACAAGTGTTCTTATTTTTTCTTTATCTTTTTTATGATGCTTTGTTTTGTTGTTCACAACTTCATGAATGATTCAGTCATTCTCGGCTGAAATAATTATAATAATGGCAATTTTTTCCTCATTCTAACAGCCAATGTGTTAATTAAAACTTTCATGCATTATTTACTGAGACATTTCCCATTCAACAATACCAGATCGCTCGTAGTAATTTATGAGTATGTGTGGAGTGAGTACTGTATTGGCATATGTTTGAATGACTCATGAGCTGTAGTATTAATATTATAATTACTTTGTATTTTCATACAATAACGCATCTCTAATGACAAACTATATACAAGGAATGCAATAAAATTGCTAGAAATGCCAGTTTCTATTTTGGAACAAACCTGTCTCTACCCAACATGATGTCATACCCTTATTCTTTTGGTATGGGGCTCAGTTATTAAGTAGTGGTTGTGCTTGTGGAGACCTTGTACCAAATATTCATTTTCCTGCTCATAAGGTAAATAAACAGCACTTGGATTTACCACTATATCTTATAGGTTTGATTGGACTGAATATGGTGGTAAGTGTTATTGTTATCATCCAATACAAATAAAGCTGTGATATTTAAGGTTATTTTACACATCTATATTAATTATTTGTAGAATCTGCCGAGAGCAAGTGTATAGGCTGTGAGAGGAATCCTCCCCTCACATTCTTTAACTTGAACATTTAGCTTAATTAGCATCTTATAACAATGCAATGTTTACTAGCTTCCTTCACACCTCAGTTTAGTGTTTGCTTGCTATCTAAGACATATGTTCAACATGCCAGTGCCACCTTAATTACAGTTGCTTGAACAAACTTGTTCTAGTGTCACATTTTGGTGGCAGCAGTGGGATATTAGCAGAGTTACGACAGAAGCGGGATCCCGAACCCCTGGAGGAAGACAGAGTCAACTCGAACAGTTCTACAGCAACGTGGACACCCCCGTAGAAGCTACAGTTAGGAAAGCAGCAAGTGGAAGAAGAGGGCTTACAGCACAGCAGCTAAATCCACACAGTGGTGCAGGACATTGGTCTCAAGTCCCTAAGTTTAGTATCATTTCTTTTTGTGAATTTTTTTCCTCTCTGTAACTGTCTGATCACCTGTGTTGTTATTTTTGCGCAGTGTCACTCCGTGGAGGTGGCTTCACTTGCCACATGCAGGTGGATGACAAGGAGGTTGCAGGAAAGAGAACATAACAGAGGACAGCCAGAAAATTACCTAGAATCTCCAAACGACCAGTAGACAAAGGCTACTACCCTACTCGACCAGCAAAGACCTGCAACAAATCCTCCCCTCACAGGACAAGAGCTCACGTGGTTGCTGTAAGGATAGAGTCAGAGGTTGAAGTCAGTAAGTCGGCAGAAGGAGCGGTGTCACTTGAAGTTGGTGAGCTGGTGGAAGTAGAGTGTGAAGAGGGAAGTGTTTACGTAGGTGATGATTGGCAGTCAAGCACAGGTGTGACCAGTTGCGAACAAGAACCAAGCCCATTGTCTGGTAACAGTTTGACAACAGTAGCAACTGGAGAGATGGATAACTCAAGCCTACAACAAATGTTTATGACCATGATCCAGAATCAGGAGAAAATGAGGATAGAGGCAGAGAAGCAAAGAGAAGAGAGAGAAGCAAAGAGAAGAGAGGAAGCTAGGCATGACGAAATTAGAAGGAGAGAAGAGGCAGAGAGATTAAGAGAGGAAAGAGAAGAGAGGAGACTATGAGAGATGAGAAAGTTTGAAGAAGAGAGGTTTAAGTTTGAAGCAGAATGAGCCAAATAAATGGTAGAATTAGAAAGAAGCAAGATTGGAGGCTGACAGATCCAGGGCTGATGCTAATCGAGGAAGCAGAAGAAAAATCGAAAGAGCCAGAGTTGAGGCTGATAAGGAGAGATGAGAAGCAGAAGCAACTCGCAGGGAAGAAGAAAAGAACAGAGAGGCGCAAGGCTGATGAGCTGAGAGAAACATTGATAGGGCTAGGCACTTACAAGGAGGAAGAAGACCTAGCATCCTTCCTGAGCCAGTTTGAATCTATCATGAGAGAAGGAGAAGTACACAAGAAGGATTGGAGTGTGAAGTTTGTGATGAAATTGACACCCAAGTTGGGAGAAGGCGTAAGACCCAGGCTGGAGACAGGAGCTGTGTATGAAGAGACAAAGAGTTACCTGCTCAAATGGTGAGAGCCATGGTTGCTGCTTATGGACATAAGTTGTTTGCAGTCACCCTGGACAACATCAAGAAACTGGATGCCACCCACCTGATAGATCATCTGAACAAAATCTGCACTGGACTGTTTCAAGAAGCAACCTCTGTAGAAGAAGCAGTGTTTATTCTGGTCAAATCCTTGTTAAGGGAGCACTTGCCTCAGAATGGCAAGGTATTCCTTGAGACAACCAACAGCACCAACATGACAGAACTGAGACAAGTCATGGATGCATGGCTATCAACCAGGGCCCCTGGAGATATGACGAAGGTTCCTGGAGCCAGCAGCCACAACGGTAGCCACAGTGGCAGCAACAGCCACAACAACAGCAAGCAAGACAGAGGTCACAAGGACACTCATGGAAAGACAGACAAGCATGAAGGTGACAGGCCTACCTGCACAGTTTGTGGAAAGTATGACCACAAGACAGAGACGTGCTGGTACAAGTCTGGGAGTGGCTCGAATAACTTCAGTTCGGCACCCAGACCTGTAACTTGTTTCATCTGTAAGCAGGATGGTCATAAGAGTCACGACTGCCCACAGAAAGGAAAGGGACCTGGGGAAGAACATCAAGAAGGAGTTCAGCAACTCCAATGCCAGGAAGGTTGGTGTGGTGTGGCCAAATAAGAGGAAAAGTAATGTGCTGAACGGTGTGGTGAACGGAGAAGCTGGAGAAGTACTCATTGATAGCGGAGCAGACTATGGTGTGGTCCCAGCAAGGGTGGTGAAGAAGTCAGATTATACCGGGTGGATAATATCTTTGTCCTATAGCTCAATTGTTTGTCCTTGTATTTTCTTGCCAAACATATCATTATGTGTATTTTTAATTAAAACTTTGTTATATGCTATGTTGAGCATGTGTAAGGTCAGCTGCCAAGTGATTAACTAAATTGTGAAGAATGCTGCCATAACGAAATTTTCATTGATGAACAACTCAATATGTGCAAAAAAAAAAAAAAAAAAAAAAATCAACCATAATTCATATAAAAAAAAAATATATATATATAATTCCAATTATTATGAGTATTGTCTGAGTATGGCCTGGCTATATAGGGAAGTGGTGATTAACTTGGACCATGCAACATCCTTCAGTTCTTCGGTCCAAACTCTTTCGGACTATGTCCTTCAGATTCAAGGACAGTTGGAGTCTATGCAAGTGCTCATAATAAAATAGGAAAACCATTAACTTATTGTATATGCTGCTATCAGAGGTAATCTCAAAGTAGTCTAGGTCAATGGGAGGGGTTACAGATTGAGCAGGGGAGGATCCAGGAGAGGGCCAGGATCTCCCAAACAAGTTTAATGATGTGCAACAGGGGCAGATTCAGCGCTAGCAACAGGGAGTGGCCCAAATATATTAGGGTCAGATTCGTGAAATTTATTGAATATTAATGATCCGAATATTAAGTTATTGAGTGCAGACCCCAAAGTTAGCATGCAGTTGTCCTGTGGACTGTATTGCCCTTATTGGTGCATTTGTCCTCATAATTTTTTCAAATAACTTGGTTGAGAAAGGGTAAGGGTAGGGGGGGGGGAAACCCTGGCCCCCCCGGTCCTTTCCCCCCCCCCCCCCCTCTCAATCCTCTCCTGTACAGATATAAAATACAGGCAATTATTCAGAGCAACTGTATACTAACTCATGCTCTTCATTTATGAATCAGTGTCCAAATCATTTCTAATCATTAATTATTTCAATAAATTTCCTAAGTTTTGACCTAAATAATACTTGGGCCTCTCCCCGTCATACGCTGGAATTGCCCCAGGTGTTGAAGGTCCACCTTAACAAAATCTGCACATAATATTAGTTAGGGATTAATTAGTGCTCTCAGAAGAGATGACACAAAATAATGATGCCGCTGAAAACAGCCATTGGAGTTAATTACATGGGAGTACTTTAAGTTAATAACAGATCACAATAATAATGGTGAACAATACATGTAATAATAATGATAATAATAATATTATTATTATTATTAATATATTTAGGTGAGAAAGTGTCAATCTAGTTTTTGTGAAGGGTCAGAACTTGATAATAATAATAATAATAATAATAAATTATTATTATTAGTAGTAGTAGTATTAGTATTAGTATTATTATTATTATTATTATTATTATTAAATAGTAATAATAATAATCCAGTAGGTGACCAGGTCTGTTTTACAAGGAACTGTAAGAATATTATGAATGAAGTCAAAGGAAGTAATTTATTTCTGAAATGATTTAGAAGGGAAGTATTATGAAAATCAAGTGAGAGAGAAGCATTCAAAGAATATTGAGAAAGTAGTGTAAGAAACTAATGGACGAGAAACTGGTGAATTCTTACAATAGTGATATAGCTAAATTATACGAAAAAAGATGCTATTTCTTTCCAATACTGAGATTGTGAACTTGAGAACCTTCTGCAGAAAGATGTGACAAAATACGGTAACAAAAATAAAAGGGAAAGTGTGAATTAGGGTGAGGTGAAATGTCTGAATGAGAGTGGGTGATCTGCTGCAGTAATAATAAAATAAATACTACAAGTAAACACGATGTAAACAGCTAAATAAACTGTTACATGTTAGATGGCATGTGTGTGGCTAGAGATGTAGTCTGTGTAATCTCTATCACAAAAAAAACAACAACATACAAATGAACAAAATGCCAAAATAATAATTAAACACAAGTGTAACAAGGTATGTGACAATGCTTACCAAAAATCCAGGAAAGTGATTAGAAATTAGAAATGGCCATAATGCAATAACTATATTCAAATATGCACTAAAATCAGCATTTATGTGTCAATTTTGCAGTATAGCAAGGGAGTGTGGTTCTTATATTAATTTTTGCCATGTTTTAAGTCAACAACACACCTCCTTCTGAGTTGGCATGACAAAGAAATAACAGGTGATCAAATCTGGTTGGATGACTACACAACTGAGTCCATTCAAATATATAACATTGATAACTCACTTGAGCAATTACAAAACAAAAATTAATGGCAAAATCAATTATAGTGTACGTAGGGTTGCAGGAAAGCTGCTACAATTCCTTCAAGGTAAATATGATTAAAGTAAGGGAAGAGAAAGATCTGATCATCACTAGAAGAGGGGATGTAAATTACTGAATAGATTAGTTGCAAGAGAACTATCATCTAAACAATAACAATAATGTTTACTGATTTCTTGGGTGCACTAAAGCAACAAAATAAATTGTTTGTATTATTGCAATTTTTGTTCATTCATCTTAGTTGAAACTAAATGAATCAGTGAATCGGGAGGAAGCTCAGTCATAAATAACTGAAAATATGCACATTTCATCCGGTAAGCTAACAACAACAAAGTTTATATACACCTTTGCTTAAAATATTTTAAATTATATAAATCAAAGCAAAATTTTATATCATAGACATAATATTACTAGTTGATGTGTGACATTGTGCACGTATTATCATTAAGATGTACTTAATAAATCCAGAAGGAATGCCACAAATAACATACATAAAAAGGTTAAACTTTTTACAGACAAATTAAATATTCTAACTAATGTGTGTGTCAAATTTTATATAAAAGTTGATTTATCAGTATTAATATTCATATGAAATTTGAAAAACAATAAAATATTTCAAAGCAAGGGTGTGATTTTTTCTGGCACCTTTTCTTGGTTTATTAAGTACACCCTAAAATGATACATGCATAATGTCATACATTAACAAGTAGTAATTGTCTGTAATATAAAATTTCGCTTCATTTTATATAATTAAAATATTTAGAAGCAAAGGTTGCAAATGTTGTCGTGGTTAGCTTACTGTTTGAATTATGATTGTTTTAAGTAGCTATTTATGTGGCACTTTGCAGTTTTGTAAGGGTTTTTTTTTTTAATGCATCAATATAATTTAAAGCCAACATAATGAAATATTTTAATGTGGGGCCCAGTCGTGTATTATAGTTGTGATCTACCATTGCCTTCATCTAGTCATATCATCATAGTCCTGTCTATCTATATATCTATAGCCATCTGGAAGTAATCCCTCAGCATCATTCAGACCTGTTTTTGAAACTGATACTAAAAAAATCATTAAAATCCAACTCTTTTGACTATTAGGTAGAAAAGTATTAGCTATGTGCAAATAGATATTGGCTTGAGGCAAGGGAAATAGCTAATGACCAAGACCCCAGTTTAGGACTTAGCTAATAAGTAAAGATGTAGCTAGATTCTTCTCTCAGGAGCTGAGACAAACCTCTAAAATTAGCAGTGTTACAAGTTTCACCTGATTCTAACGCATAGCTATGATAAGGATGACATAATGTCTCATCACTACGTTGCTAATTTCCTGATATGTGATTGCACCGGTCATTAATATTGGTCAAAATATTGAGGTGGGAGCTGACCTTCTCAACCTTAACTCCTCCCCGAGCGACCCATTTTTATCAGCTGATTACGCACTGTCGCTAGGTTATAATTAGATTCTCGGATTCTTTTCTCCTCCCCGCTACACTTCCTCCGTGTACTCGGAAAAGGCTACTCTAGTACTTTACTCCAGCCGTGTACACAGCAGTGTGGAGGGAGGACTGGTGATCTTGCAGTGTGGGAGAGTCCTAACAGAAGTTTTCCAGCGGTGACAGCTAATTGAACCAGAAAGCCGCCTCCTGGGAGCTACTTCGTGGTCAAGCGTTTTGTCGTGATTATGCTGTATTGGAGTATATAACACTACCCCAAACCCAGCACGGAGTTGAAATAAAAATGACGGATAGTCCTGGACCTCCCAGCCCAAGCAGAGAGGTTAGTAGAATTTTGCCTGTGATGGGAGTTGCCATAACGCATGCATGCTCGAGATCGGAAAATGGCCCGTGCTTCTTGCCAGTATGCATGGAACATAACAGTTATTGGAGAGGTTGCTAGGGAGGTGGTTAGATTTGTGCAAAAAGATAAGTGACATCTAGTTAGTCCTTAGACAGTATTTGTGCCACTGGAGGGAATGAGGGCTTATTATTATGATTTGAATTCATTTGTTTGTAATACATTAGTAGTAATAATTTGTTTATTTAAATATTACTGTAGTAGCAGGTATATGGGGACATATATATACCACCAGCTATATCTGCACTAGAAGTAGCATCATTAAAGCGTACCAACTTGGGCAATATACCAGCTCATTAGGAAATGACAATGCTTTTATTAGAGTCATGTCAAGCATTCTTCTCTGCCATTAGTTGATGCAGGTTGAGTTATTTTTCAGGGATTGCATTAGCTTACTCTCTCCAGGTAATCTCAAAAACAAAGCTCTAGAAGAGCTTTAGGTACTCTTTGCTCTCTGTTCTTCACACTTTGGGAGCTGTAAATAAGTGTTTTTTATTGTTCTGCAGCCAGCTCACTATCTCTAATTAATGCACATCTAGTCTCAAAGCAACACTACAGACCACCAGGAATTTTTGGATATATTATGTATATTGCACAGAGTCTTGGAGTTTTATGAAATTTTACAAAGGGGCCCCCGTGTGTGTTAATATCAGGAACCTAGTCAAGCTGTAGTCACTATGGCAACGAACGGGTGTCTGTTTATGCTGCTGTAGAAGTTCTATAACTGTCACTGTGGCGGTACCTTTAGCGTGTGGATTGGTTCAAAATATAACAAATGCATGCATGCACAGACAAGCGGTCAGTTTCACGATTAGATTTGGGAGGTTTGGAGGAATTGAGGAACACAATTAAGAGGAGGTAGCACCACTCTAAACAAACAAATTTAATGTGGAATGGCCAAATCTAGGTAAATCATTTAAAAAAAATACAGATTACTCAGTTGTGCATTTTGTGAGAACCTTAAAAGGATAGAAAATTTTTTTTTTGTAATTTCTGAAAAAGAAAAAGGTTGAAACATTTTTTTATTGAATTACAGGGGGCTTTTTTATTTTTTGAATATTGACTACATTGTGAAGTAATTTGTTTTGGTAGTGTTGTATAATTGATCTTAACTTTATTTTCCTTGTTGAGTTGGATCACACCTGAACTTATTAATGGATCAAGTGGCCTTGTCAGCAGTTAGTAGCAGATCTGGTAATAAGTTTGTGTGCATATGCATGCATGTGCTGTATGCATATGTGTGTATGCATATGTGTGTGTGTGTGTGTGTGTGCATGTGAATTCATGTGTTGTGTATGGGATTCGTGTTGTTATTGGCAGCAAGGAGCTATTAATTGATAGGTAGGTTGAGTGAACCCGCATAACTAGACACACCTGTCACCTGTGCCATTGGGCCACCAGTTAGCTCATGTCCTGCAGCTCTACAATATGTGACCGTCTATAGGAAAACCAGGCACAACGCGGCACCCTTCGAAATTTTTTTTTTTGCACGTACGGAGTTGTCGGCGTCCAGATATTGAGCTCTCCAAGTTTTATCGTCGTAGCTTAAGTCGTTCCCGCTATAGTAGACCTAACCGTTCCCTTCCGTCGGCTTGAAACAATACATTTTTAAGAAATCGATCGATCTTTTCTCGATATTACGCACGCCGCGTTGTGCCTGGTTTTCCCGTAGACGGTCACATATAGTGTGCTGAGATTTCAATACGTTTCACATTTTTAGGCTGGGCAAAAAAGGAGGAGTGGTTCATTGCTGTAACCTTAAAGTGTGAATGCAAAATGCCGGTGCATGTTTATTGTTATTATTTTATCATCATAATTGTTTTTTATTGTTGTTTATTATTGTTGTTGTTGTTGTTTTTGTTATTATTGTATTATCATAACCTATTTTGACTTCTTTGGCCCTTCATTTTGACTCTTCTTTAGACGATTATTTCTCCTCTTGAACATGCAGTATTAGCATCAGGTGAATCGTGATATGAAGGTTGAGTTGAAAGTCTCAGTAGGTGTCTGTCTTATTAGGCCTATAATGCATCAACAGGTCAGCAGCCCTAGCTACAAATGTGTTGTCATAGCATTGAATAAACTGTCATGGAAACCACTGAATTACCGGGGCAACCAACACAACCAAGGAATAGTTGGGGTGTGAGACTAGAGGCAGGGAAATGAATGGTATGTAATAATTAATATTGGCCTCAAAGATGAGGAGGAGGAGGTGTTGAAGTAAAGACAGGTTTTACTAGAGGTATGACATTGCTGGTGCCAGTGTGTGTGTGTGTGTGTGTTTGTTTGTGTGTGTGTGTGTGTTTGTGTGTATGTGTGTGTGTGTGTGTGTGTGTGTGTGTGTGTGTGTGTGTGTGTGTGTGTGTGTGTGTGTGTGTGTGTGTGTGTGTGTGTGTGTGTGTGTGTGTGTGTTTGTGG
>WLWI01005800.1_pt1 | contig 10260 bp, 4 predicted proteins | sample 6701501 | NCBI WGS metagenome assembly WLWI01 (sample SAMN12718690, study PRJNA515312) | sponge metagenome | isolation source: marine sponge | host: Mycale hentscheli | place: New Zealand: South Island, Marlborough, Capsize Point | collected 2014-11-01
ATAACTATTATTGTAATAGAAATTAAGGCTGTATTATTTTACCAACAAGTTTAAACATTTGCATGAAAATTTTTGTATTTATCTTTCAGTAAACTTTTATTCACACAAAGAAAAGCAATGGCTAATACTTGTGCTTGTGTACGAGTCTATTTTATATAAAAAATAATATTTGAGCCACTGTTTGTGTTTGTAAAGGACGACCAAAGAAAAAATGATGAAATACTTTTATCACACAGCTTTAAAGCTTTTAGTCGTGAAGTAGGAGTTGGTGAACTGGCACAGAAGTTTACGATATTGCAGTCATAAACATAAGAAAGTAGTAAAAAAATGATACAAATGTCTTAGAGTTTCTCTAACCTGCTATTCTATCCACACACAGAGAATGTGCATGATAATACTTCTAACTATATAATTCAGGGCCAGGCTGAATGGACAGATATAACCTGTAAAAATGTTGGAGTCATAAATAAAAAATAAAAAAAGTAAAAGAAAAGGTACAAATGTCTTAGCATTTCTCAACCCTGCTATTCTATCAACGCATTATTAGCATGTGCATGATATAAATGCTTTATATAACAAAGACAACGTGTAATAATAGTTCACAAGTATATTATCTAGCTATGTATAGCTTTTTGTAATCTTTGTCACATTGTACTAAGGAAAAAAATTGGCAGCACAAGTTGTATGATTTTACCCACCATTAGCCATCATTTAGGTAGATCAGGAGGTGTTAGCAGTTTGCTACCATAGTTGTTGCAGCAAAACTAAAGTAAAATGCCTTCCAGAGCTACTGTGAAAGTCTGATTAAGGGTAGTTGTCGAGCTGTAGTTGTACCATGTTACGTTCTAACTGCCAATCAGATAGCTCAATTCGCAGTGAATATATTTCATACCCACCTCCTAGGAGGTGAATAAGTAAAATGTCCATGGCGTCCAATCAAAACTAGTTTTTGTACATTTCCTATATCCTAGAGCCTGTTGCACTGGAAAATTAGCGAGTGCATCTTCAAGATACTGCAACAGGCTATAAGAGGTAGATGTGAAAACTGCAAGAGAGAGTAAAAATTGTCCAAAACAAAATAATTTCCTGTGACTGGGGCAAAAAAAAAAGTACTTGACTAAATAATTAATGTGACCGAGCTACACGTTTTATTTAAGCAGCAGCTTGTATCAGACATTGTTAGTAACATTAAAGAAATGTCTTTATCATCAATATAATTTCTACCAGGTGACGAGTTCAGCAAAAAATGAAGCACCAAAGGTGCGAACCCTCAGTACTATTATACACTAGCTATGTATAACAAAACAATTTCTCGACCAAAGAAAAATGTATTGGGATATTCCTAATGAGGTATCAATGAGGCTCAAGCAATGAAAGCTTATAGATGTAAATGCTGTCTCCATAAAATAAGTAGCTAATATGCACTGGTATAGTTTGAAGCTCCAATTCCAGCACTATAGTCAACTTTTCAGTATGTGGTAAAACTACGGCAGGCAGAAAAAAATTATTTGCTCACGTGATTGCGAGGTGACGATAGTGACCGTTACACACATAAGCTCGTACCTACGTGGAGATGGTAGCTTGCTTCTTCTCAAAAATCTGCTTGAAGTTAGAAAAAAGTAGCCAATCAAAGATTATAAGTCGTCATTCTGAGCAAGTCCATAGCTCAATCAGCATTTAATTGTCAGTAATCTCTAAATCCGAGCGTGACAGGGACAGACAAACAGACAGATAGACAGACAGACAGACAAACAGACAGACAGAAGACAGACAGACGGACAAAAATTTTTATTTTATTTTTTGTTGCTATAACACCTAGCGCATGCGCGCTGAAGGTTAATTAGCCACACAATCCTGGTCAAGACCCTTCCCTTAGCCCCGGTTGCGAAAAACTGTTGGTGCAGTATGTTAACTAGTTCTCCTGCAAGTAATCAGCTCCAGTGTCTCACAGTTTTCGGGGCAGCTACTTGGACTTTGGTGATCCAAAGTTACAATTCTTAAAGGGTAAGTTAAACTTGTATATCGGTCTTGACAGTGCTTCTCTTATCCTGAATGGTGTTATGTAAGGGAACAGCTAAAATTTAAATGGAGCAGTAGCTAGTAAAATATGCTGTTTAGCTACCCAAAAAAATCCTTTCCTTTCTGTTTCAGAATCATGATAAGTTCCAATATAGAAATGCCTTATGTAGCATGTCTGCTGCTACTGATAGTGATCTCCTCCTCTCAAGCCAGACCAGAAGGAGCTACCAACACTTCATGCTACAATCATGTCATCACTCATACATTTTTTGGTCAAGTGCTACAGCCTGTCACTTGTACTGCCAATGTACGTTGCTCTGGAATCACACTTACTCCCAGCTGTCCCACGATGCAAGATGATGTATGCTGCAAGATGATGTATGCTGCAAAGATTTCAATAGAAACATCTTATACACATACTGTAACTACACGTGTAAGTATAAGCTAATACGTGTATATTTAAGAACTATAGAGTATTACATACTCTATACTTTCTCCCACTTGTATTGGGGAAAACACAACTAATTGGTTTCATTAATTACTTGTGTATAAGTACTGTGTAACAGGGAAAATCTGATACTCAAATGCTAGTGTATTTTCAGTGTAGCATTGCAGAACTTCACCTAGTCTCGCAAGCCAGACCCTTTACCTAATCACTCCTCTCAGAAGGGTCCGGCCATTTGCCCGCACTCAACTGGTTCTGCTGGAATGTAATCTTTAATGTAGGTTCATCAATAACGTTTGTGCACACGAATAAAGTTTTACCAACCGCACACGAATAGAATGCAGTACCAAAATACTCGCAAAATAATCTACCCACCTGCTTTTAATTAAAACCACACACTTCCCATAACACTGCATGAAAAGTGTCCATTGACAACCAAAACAAAATCTAAATTAGTGTATAATGTGTTGATAACTAGTTTATTAACCTCTACAGCCTTGTAAATGTTTTGTTAACTCTAATTACCAAGACAGTTTACAGATTTTGTTATGGTTGTTGTAAACAGACACTTTTCACCCTGTAAGCTGTACATGTTTATAGACTTCCTCAAGAATCTGGGGGAACAACAAGTTGAGTGTGGGCAATTGACCAGACTCTTCTGAGCAGAGTGATTACGTAAAGGGTTTGGCTTGCAAGACTTCACCATGCAATGTTAGCACTCAATGAGATGTAAACGCATATGTTATACCCTAAAGTGTTGTTTTCCATAATTCAAAGAGAAAGATACATTGTATATGAGTTGTAACTATGTACATGTGAATACCAGTGAAGTATAACTTTATGGAAATGTAACCAAATAGCAGCACATTATGCTATACAACACTCCTAAGTATTGTTCCCCACAATATGTGGGGAAAGGATTGAACCATTGTATGGATTGCGATAAGAGCTTTCCTTACACATATGGTTTGTAAAGAGTTTGACTCATGAAACTAACTTATACATACATACTAATTTGTACCCCTTCAATGCACTCTGCATAAAATTTTCATCTCTATAATACCTGCTTGTAATAGTTGAGAAGTGACATGAGAGCAGTAAACTACTATAATAATGTTCATACCTTATTATTATGTACAAACATATTCATACATATGCTCACAGATGGTGCGTTTAAAACTGGATTGGTGCGACCATAACCACACCCACGTAACTATACCAATTTAACCACACCCATGTAATCACATCCTGATTTATAAAAAAGGCAATTTTGAAGTGTCACAATGACCATGGGAGAGCAAAGCTATTTGACACTGCAAGATACGCCTCTTTTTATCAAAATATTGGTGCGGCCAGACCCCCAATGAAGCTCCATGTCAAATTTCTAAGCCAGAACTTGTATATAAAGGAAGTAACAATTTTCCAAAAGTTGCAATGAGACAGGGTAACATTTATCGGGCTATATATGATAATCCTGTCGCTCATTATCCATACTAGGTCAGTGATCCTTCAGTTTTTCTTTACTGCACTAGAACACACTAATGAACTAAGGCTGTCTCTAATATTTTCATCGCCACCATGTTTTATATTTTCCCGTGCCAATTGAAACATTATGTGAAGTGACCCTTAACAGTGAAAAACTTGTGCAATAATAGAACTTATCAAAATCTTGAAAATAATTGATATTTAAACAAGTTTACATACATACTGTTAGAGTTTAATGGAAGTTGGTTTAACTACACTATAGTTCAAACATCAGGTAAGACTATACCAAACTTGTCGTTGCCTGGCATAATGATTGGTGCAGATATTTTCCGTGTCTTGGTTTTGGTGACATTATGGTATGGTTATAAGTGTAAAGACAAATAAACAAAAAAAGGATGGAAACTAGTTATAAAAACATAATAATGTAAGATTTAGGGCTGCTGAAAAGCTAGCAAAGCTCTACAAATTGTGGAAACAAGAAAAAGTGACTTGCCCCATGTGATGAATCTGTATCTTGTCTCTTTCAATGATATTTACAGAGTATTATTATAGAAAATGTTAAACAAAATAGTATTTCACAGCAGGGATTTAGGGAATATAATCATCACATGGGGTATCGACTTTTCTTGTTTCTACAATTTTTTGAGCTTTGCTATAGTTCCCATACATGTTGAACCCCCATTTTTAGAATTTTAATGTTGTTTTTTTAATTACCAGTATATACTTTAATTGGTCTACCTTACATAAGACTTGCTCACATCTTTATGGTTCAGTGGGATATTGTTATAAACCTCAAGTTCTTAATTAATAATGTATAATTTGCATATTATGGTTCAGTTCAGTGGTCTGTTGCTACAAACCTTGGATTTTTAGTTCAAGCCAGGATTAACCCTGACCCCTCTAATGTGATGCTTGATCCTTCCAGCACAATAGTGGGAATATGGGATTCTGGAGTCAGCCACAGAACTCTGAATTGCAGAGATTCAATGACATCTGGTGAAGGATTTGTACCAGTAAGGTTAACTAATTCTGTTTTACAATAGCTACATGGTCAATTATGTAATCAGCAACAACTTATTTATTATATAATTTACTATAATTTTATTTCTTTTGCAGAATTCTGTGACGCACACCAGAGTTTATCAAGAAAGCGATCCTAGTGCTCCTTCCAAAATCAACATGACATGGTGGTCCAGTACTACTACTAATCCAGGAAAAAGCAGTGAGAGTCCAGTGAACATCACATTCTAGTGAGTTCATAGATGAACAACATTCTAATTTGTGGTATAAAGTGGCACAGGTTGCTTGCCAAACTGTTAGTGAAGTACCTCCTACATCTGTAAACATCATAAATGCTTACACTAATACTAGTTCTACTGTCATAATGGTCTATGTTGGACTAAATTCTGTTAAGCTTGTTTAATTTCCTTCAACAAAGCATACAGCCAAGCTAATTTATTAACAAAGAGGCACAAAAAAGTGAGATTTTCAGTATAAAAGAGACTTATCATTCTATATTAAATCAGATCATTGTATTATGATACAACAGATCAAGTATTCTAATAGTTTGATTATAACAACAGATCAATCCAACAGAAACTGTATTAATGGCAAGACGTGATGGATAGAACGGTATCGATAACTATCGCAAGACTAAACTGTGCAGTCACAGTTTTAACTTTCTTTAGCAGGACACTAAGATTTGCTAGCTCATATACTGGAAAAATTGGGTTATTTTTGTACTTTCAGCATGGGGCAACTATCCTGTACGCTTCCCTTTATTTTTATATACTTAATTATCATGCACAACTTAACACTTGCAGGTATATAAGTGTACAAGAAATTTGACTTCAGGAAATATGAGATTTCTCAAGAATGTTATTGGTCACTTCAGCTTGTCTGCAGTTGTAGTGCTTGTCATCACATTTCCATTAGTAAGCTACCACATCACAAAGTGTATTTCGTCCTCTGAGTGGCAGCATTTGAGACTGGTAAAACATTTCCAAAAGGACTAATATGTTGCATATATTATGTTGGCACAGTCATGAAAAAACCCTTTACCTAACTGTGGGCGAGTGAGATCAGCTAGGTTCAGTAAGTAAGACTGTCGCTACATTGCTTGATAGTAGTCTGGCTTAAAACAATACTTTGGAGTTGAAGAGCTAGACTCCAGATGAATAACTGACCACCTGGAAAAATCGTGACAAAGGTATAATATAAAATTGTGGTGGATAGATTGATTATCAAATTCGTGACCAAAGTATATTATAGCTAATAAAAAGTGGAGATATTATATTTCCTTCATATGTGAGGCAAGCACTTTGGTCATGTGCTTCAAACCACAAGCATAAGCATTAGTGCTTTCATTGACATAATGCTTGAAGCATAACTGAAAGCGCTTTAAAAACTTCCCAAAAATTCTGTCTACAATTTGTATTTAGGCCTAAATTGCAAACATGAACAAAGTATTCCACTGGAGGTGCACAGCAGTAAGAGCTAAATCGAATTGGTGCAGCTATTATAACCACACCCACTAAACCACACTCACTAATATTCATTAAATTAATAATTTGATTAATAGAAAATAATTTTAATTTTTTTAATCAAATCAATTAAAACTTTTTGGAGTATTCTCTGATTTAATTCTCCCAACAATCAGTACAATCGGATTTAGGATTTATTACAAAGCAAATGATTAGCTAAGTAGTGGCTGTAAACACAATGTTTTGACACAACTGGACATACACCTACACGAGTGGACAATGCATTTTCAAGTAAATACTGTTGCGTACGGCTAGAGCCCATTGACTTACCACTGCCATTAACTCGAATAGAAATGGAAGTCCTGTAAATTTTCACGTTTTAACTGCACCCGCAAAAGAATTCAAAACGGTAAACAATTCAATTTCTAGGGTGATACGGGTACTGATCGATAAACCGGAGGATTCTGTTTAGTGAAGTTTGGGACGGGGTTGACCACAGAACCAACAAAAAATGCGAGGGTCAAAGTACAAAAATGCCTTACGTACGTTCAAACATATCAACAAATATCCCCGATTTTCAATTGAGTTACCCCTGATAGTGTCTCGCTCGCTCGCCAATAAATTAATAAATAAATATATATATATGATTTGAGAGTGAGATATCAAAATTTAACAAAAAGATATATAGTCTATATTAAATCAAAACTAATTATCATTTTGTTTTGTTTGATATCTTTGTACCCTTTATATCAGTGGACAATTGGCTATTTCAATCATTTATTCTTGATTGTAACATGCTAAAATAATTGTATCTATTTGTTCCTTGCATGTTTCCAGCTACACCATCACTCGAGGTATAAGTTCAAATTTTCTGCCATATACAACACCGCAACTTTCCTATGTAAGTTGATACTTTGGCTGAATTTGTTATTGATAAAATTTAATTGCAATTTTACTTCATACTTAAGTTGTTATTAACCTTGTTATTCGTTGATTTCTCATTCCCACCTTTTAACACTCTGCCATAATGAAGTATACTGGACCCAGCCACTACTATAAGCTACTGCTCCCCACCCTATGTAATCCTTAACCTCCTCTGAAGTTTGTCTCTTACATTATTACTTTCTTGATTCCTTATTTTTTTGGGGAGTGTATGTGTACACACATCCTCTAACCCAACCTCAATCCTTTCATGATACCAAAGTAGGACCTGGTCCTTGCTACACAATGCATGTAGCTGGAAGAGAAGTGTAATGGCCCCTGTGCTATCACACTCTGAAGAGTGAAGCTAATGTCAACTATGCGTTTTAGGAACCCTCAATATCTATTCACACATTCATACCATTGGTAATCAATGATACTTTGGCTACACTAATAATTAGCACAAATGTACCACTCTGTTACTCTTTTGCCAGCAGTGTGGAGGAACAGAAGCGTTTCAAGCGGCTTTGAAGGAGCGAGGAGTGAGGAGCAAGCCTCTTAGAGAGAAGCTGACAAAGGCCCTTCACAAGTCCCTCTAAAGTAGCCTCTCACGCTGCTCCGCTCCATCCCGGCTGTCTCCAGCAGTGCCGATATCTGCTTCAGTGTCTTTCTTCTTTTTTTTTTACGCCCAGCTCTTCTCAGAGCCACCAATAAACAAAAGAGTTCACCTCCTCTGTATACTAGGGCGGGGCTAAAATTGGGGAGGGGTGCATGGAATTAATGTTAGCGTAGTTTTAATTTCTGTTCTGTACACTACTTTGGACTATTTAGGAATGGGGAATGGAAATGACTTCAAATTTGGAGCAGAGCCCAACCAGAGTCTAGTCAGCAAAATGTTCGTTACAATTTTTTGAAAAATAGGTTTTTCACAAAAATATAGATCTAATAAAGCGTGCACATACCATAAGTAAAAAGCAATATTGAATAGAGAAAACATAGAACGAAATTATTAGGCAACGGGTCCGAGAAGTAGTAGGCGAAGTATCGCCGCTCTAGGTGCGATACCGGCGGAGGAGTTATCGCTGTAGTATGAGAAGGTAGGAGGGTCATATCTCTTGAAGCGGCCACTTGTTACTTCTGAATTCAGGCATGTAGACTTCAATGGTAGTAGTAAGTAAGTCCCACATGCAGAAGACAGTTTAAATACAACAGAAAAAGAACATTTCTTCCCTAGCAACCAGACTCAATTAACCGCGTGAGAGGTGCGTGGGAAGTGTGCGAGCACCCACCAGGTGCTAGAAATATGCCCCTTGCTTCCTGCTTTATAACTTCAATAGCAATGGTACTTATCTAACTACCATTCTATGAGATGCCAGATGTGCTAAAACTCACATAAATTTAATTGATCATACTTCCAGTGCTCTATTTATTTTAATCAAGCTTTACATTAATAAATAATGTGAAATATTTATAAAATAGGGATATAATATTATATGAAGTAATAAGTAGCTGTTTACTTTATAAATAATGCACTTACTTTATAAAGTAATCCCAACTATATAAAGTAATCACTTCATTTGCAAAGTTTAACTCTACTTTTTAAAGTAAGTCCTTACTGTAAAGTGTTTGCTTATTTTGTATTATAATCTTTAATTTACAAAGCAACTCTTTATGCGTGAGGGCTCTCACAGTGTGTTAAAATGAGTTGCACACCTCACAATGGCTCCTTTAACCACTTTGATAAGAGGCTCATCCTACGATCATAAAGCAAAAGCATTCATATTATTAATAAATTTTTGGTTCCTAGGAATTGAGAATATTCAAATTACCACATGTGACTCCAAAAGCTTTAAATCAATCACCATCAGCCAAAGAAAATGGTGAGTATATGTAGTGAAAACCTTACCAATGCAATAAAGTTTGGGTTTAACATATTTGTATGTAAATGGTATTCATTATCGTTACTACATAAATTTTGTTTGTTCTGGGCATAAAATTAAGCTTATTTTAACATTTGCACAAGTGTTTATACGTGTTCCACATTCAATTGCAATTCTTTGTTTTAAAAAAAATCTATTAATATAGCTAACATTCCATATTTTGTTTCTACATTGCTGTAATGTAGTACTTCCTTAATAAAACAAACAAAATGAGAGTACCATAGAATTTTTAACGAAATGTGGCTGCCAGAATGATTACCATTGAGCATTGGTCCATCTAAAAAACTGTACAAGGTTCCGAAGCAGAGACGTTAGCACTAAGAAGTGAATAAGCCATGCACACTATATTATGAGCCCCATGGAAGCTCTTGACAAGACCAGGATAACTTATTTATTTGCATATCTGTAGAAGGTTGATCTCAGCTTTGTTAAAAATTTACTTTTTGTTGACTAGTACTATTACAAAAAAATAAACAAACTACCCAATTGGTTATCATTTACTTGTCAATGGAAGAGTTAAACACACAATTTGCTCAAAATCTCACTGTTTGTATGACAATTAAATTAACAACGTAATCATGTGATTGGGCATGTGAAGTAAATTCAGTTGCTTTTGAAAAACCAGGTGTAATTGATTAAAATATCTGGAAGTGTGTTATATTGATGTGAATCTTTAACCATTACTAGCATAGCCCATATAGCTATCGCAGCAAGTCTGGCTTGGTGCACTTTTAATCAAAGTAGAAAAAGATCATAACCAACATTATAGGTGAATTTATTAACCCTCAGCGCGCATGCGCCCGGAGGGTTACAGTAGTCATCCTGTCTGTGTGTCATTCAGTCATTAACCCTCAGCGCGCATGCGCAAGAGGGTTACAGTAGTCGTCCTGTCAGTCATTCCGTCCGTCAGTCAACAGGGGATCTCGAAGATTACGGCTACCCAGGCTTTGAAAGCTACATCAAACTA
>WLWI01005801.1_pt1 | contig 10258 bp, 6 predicted proteins | sample 6701501 | NCBI WGS metagenome assembly WLWI01 (sample SAMN12718690, study PRJNA515312) | sponge metagenome | isolation source: marine sponge | host: Mycale hentscheli | place: New Zealand: South Island, Marlborough, Capsize Point | collected 2014-11-01
GACATCAAAAACAAAAAAATCAATAATTTATCACTCTGACACACTGTTGTACAACAAAACCTGAAACAAATTGTTTAACTACACACAAAGTAGTTAATACAATTATTAGTGCACACAAAACAAAACAAAGTGTTTGTATATGTAACAAAGGGATCCAAGAGTTTACGATTTCCTGTTTTTTGATGTTTGGATCAGCCACTGCAAAGTAATATCTACACAACAACAAAAACAATAAATCATATGAGACAACAACACAACTACGCAAATTAATATGGAGCAAACCATCACTAATAGCCACAATGAAAATAATAACAGAGTAAAAAGAAAACAAAAGAAACAAACAAAAGTAAATAAAAAAGACAATATAAAATATAATTATACAAATTAGAGCCAAGGGACAGACTTGTATGTCCCTATAATCCATGCCACATGTGTAATCTATGACTACAATATACACACACACTTACAAACTCACCTATATTCTCACGCTCTTTGCAGGAAATGGAGTAGCAGCAAATTTCTCTGTCCTTGATTTCATTCAAACTCCTGTAAGGAGTGAACAAAAATGACCACAGAAATAATAACAATAATACATGCATTTTGTACAACTTGTTTACAAACATTTCACAACAACACGGCACAATTCAAGCTGGCATGCCAAGCCTATTACGGTGGTCATGTGGGCAGGGTGAGTGACAGTACGGACAATGGAAAGCTACAGCTATCCACACTGCCAAGTAGTCCCTACCCCCTTCACGCCCAATGGGGTGTGGCTTATTTAGCATGCCGTTGGAAGTAGACCAGGCACACAAAGTCCTGTCACCTCGTAAAACATGCATTTTTTTTAACGATAAAACATCCAGTTAGTGGGAAACCAGTTTGTCTAGGAGGTTTACAGGAGTAAAAGATGCTCCTCAGACAGTTTCTACAGCACTATCTAAGAGAGATAAACAAGTCTGGTAATAATAGCAGTTCAAATAAAAAATCACAACCAACATTACAAGTATCCAGCAATAACAGTTTTCATTTTAAACAAACAAGATTGGGGTCCAGTCCCTCTTAATTTATTTTTTCTTTTCAAATAATGTGCCTTCAATTAAACCAGTTCCTTCTCCTCCAACTTCCTTTCTCCGAATTCATCACCCAATTCATAAACAGTGGTGATCATATCCTCTATAAAGGACACTGCCTGGAAGCCCTTCCTCAGGTAGTGTCCTTTATGGAGGATATGCTTGTTCATCATAATTTATTATTAATAAACTTGGAGAGACTGCCCCCTCCCTCCCTGTATTGGATATCAGTATCTCATTGTCTCACTCTCTGACTTGATGACTCGTACACATCTAGCACCAACCATTGCCACTCACTGATGATATGGCTCAACTAAATCCTCTGATATTTTTGTAGTGATAGACAAGAAGACGTACTCTGACTAAAAGTTATTCCTTTGCCAGATAAAGACACCTCCAAACTATACAATCTCGATAAATTATGACACACTAAACCACTAGTTTACTATTTCCTTACTGCCTAACCAAACCACCTATAGAGGAACAGTATAACCACAAAACACTTTTAGTACTGACACTTTCCCCAGAACTTGGTAACATTAACTTACAGTCTGTCGATCAGGTCTCTTTCTCGGAGAGAGTTTGGAAGGTCGACTTTGTTTCCAAGGACCAAGACCTGGAATAGAAAAGAGTTGGGTAGTGGATTCATTATCTGTTTCAGGTATACCACACACACAAAACAAACAAACAAACACACACAAACTCTCTTTCGATTATTACTGTTTGCATTGATCGGAATTCTCTGGCGATTTATGATTATATAAGACATTATTATTTAGAATGTAGCTTCTTTGGCCTCAGGCAGAATCTGAGCCTGTGGTGATGATCAGACAGCTTGAGGCGTCACATTCCTGAAAGCAGCATGTTCACGGTTTCCAAATCTAACTATATACACACATACTCTAATTACTTTAACAACATGTAGGAACCATTGGTTGCTTCTTTATAGCATGTGACTATTTAAAAAATGTTCTGGTGTCACAATTTAGGAGTATTTAAACCCTACAAAGTCACCCTTAGTAATTCGTTTGATACAACAAGGATAACTCGGTATAATTGCTCACATAGGATCCCATGAAATTGATGACGGTGTTCAGAAGACCGCGTTGAAAGCTATGACATAATAAACTTTCAACCCCATTCCAAAATTAAATATTGCACGACAAGTTTGTGTCTACAATCCAGCTGCGCGTGTGTGTCCCTATCTTGGTAAAACCTAATATGGCAATCACCAGTACAACGTGAGCAACCACTTTTATACTTAGTATTAGTTAAGGGCCCAGGAGAGACTAGAGCACTAATTAGAGAAACTGACAACAGTGTTGTGTTTAGTGTTGTATCGATCAATTGTCACAGCAACTCACACCGTGGTGTATCAGAATGAACCAGATAAGTAAGAATCAGAAGAAACAAAGGCTAGATTATAAATATATGGCTGCATTACTAAAAAGAGACTTAAAATAAAATTAACAGAAGGGAAAAAAAGGAAGTCCTAAAAATGCCCTAATAAGGAATCCGACTTGAGGAAGACTTACATTCTCACCTCAGCGGTCAGCTCTACAATATGATTATTCCACTAAAGGAAGATGCGGGCCTAGTTATAATCTAGTGTAGTACTAGCCCACCCAGTCATTGGAACTTAGGCAAATCTATTTTAAGGTTTCAAATATTCACTGAAAAGAACCTGTCAAGGAAACCTTGCCGACTGGATCACAACTTTCCAGGAAAACGGCAACTGTATACTGAATACTAGGTAGCTACAGAGGAAAGAAACAGGATCTCAATATTCGCTGACTAATGTGACGTATATGAATTACATACATGCAATGCACCATCCACATTAACTGATAAAATGCTCCCACAAAAAAAATACTATTTTATAATTGTTATGTGGGCAGGGCGAGTGACAGTATGAATTATGGAAAGTTACACCAATCCACACTGCCAAGTATTCCCTGCACCCCATTCACGCCTAATGGGTGTGGCTTATTTAGCATGCCGTTGGAAGTGGACCAGGAAGGGAAAATCCTGTCACCTCGTAAAACATGCAATTAGATATCATCATTTCCCTCAGTGAATATTGTTCGGGATCGAACCCTTAACTGTCTCAACAACTAACGTTTGATTTCATTATTAACATTATTTATTCATGCATGCTCATTTATTATTTTTCCGTGTACCTTCGATCATCGTCGATCGTCGTGCATCGTCGATCTTTCATTTTTTGTTTGTATATATCACCTAGATCACTGTCATTCACCTTAGTTACAAGTTTTATCTCTTACTGTGCATACCACCTGTTGGTCAAGTAATACTATTCTACCTACTTGGTAATATTAAATATCGGGTCAGTCTCTCAGCTAGTGGACAGCCTATATTCAGAGGATCCAGTCAACGGGAGAACGAGGAGAGATTTACGACCTCTGTCTCTATTCTCTCATATAGAATCCTTCTGACGGAATCAGGTCGTCGAGTTGACTTTCTTTCTGGAACTCTGACGATTCCATACGCCGCTAGTGAGTCTTCACTGCACTAATTACTTTGTTTCTCTTTGGTATAGTGCTGCGTCAACTACGCCGGGATCAAATCCTCAACTAGCTGGATAGTCCCAAACAAATATTCTCAAAAGACCCCTATCAGTATTTTAAATCAATTAAAGGTCAAATCCACCAGCTGCCTATAAAAGCTGAAGGCTCATAGAGGTCATCACACATAAATTTTTACCAGGAAAACGGCAACTGTATACTAGGTAGCTACAGAGGAAAGAAACAGGATCTCAATATCCGTTGACTAATGTGACGTATATGAATTACATACATGCAATGCACCATCCATATTAACTGATAAAATGCTCCCACAAAAAAATACTATTTTATAATTGTTATGTGGGCAGGGCGAGTGACAGTATGAATTATGGAAAGTTACACCAATCCACACTGCCAAGTATTCCCTGCACCCCATTCACGCCTAATGGGTGTGGCTTATTTAGCATGCCGTTGGAAGTGGACCAGGAATGGAAAATCCTGTCACCTCGTAAAACATGCAATTAGATATCATCAATTTCCCTCAGTGAATATTGTTTGGGATCGAACCCTAACTGTCTCAACAACTATATTTATTTACGCGTGCTCATTTATTGTATTTTCGTGTACCTTCAATCATCGTCGATCTTTCATTTTTTGTTTGTATATATCACTTAGATCACTGTCATTCACCTTAGTTACAAGTTTTATCTCTTACTGTGCATACCACCTGTTGGTCAAGCAAAATCAAGTCTCGGGTCAGTCTCTCAGCTAGTGGACAGCCTATATTCAGAGGATCCAGTCAACGGGAGAACGAGGAGAGATTTACGACCTCTGTCTCTATTCTCTCACATAGAATTCTTCTGACGGAGTCAGGTCGTCGAGTTGACTTTCTTTCTGGAACTCTGACGTTTCCATACCTGCTAGTGGGTCTTCACTGCACTAATTACTTTGTTTCTCTTTGGTGTAGTGCTGCGTCAACAGACTACGCCGGGATCAAATCCTCAACTAGCTGGATAGTCCCAAACAAATATTCTCAAAAGACCCCTATCAGTATTTTAAATCAATTAAAGGTCAAATCCACCAGCTGCCTATAAAAGCTGAAGGCTCATAGAGGTCATCACACATAAATTTTAATAGCTGAGCATAATTTCAAGATATACGAATAACAGGAAAAAAAAGAGGAAGGGTGGGAGGGGTTTGGGAGGAAAGATAACAACCATAAATGGTAATATTACTCGCTTCAATAATCAACTTATTGCAAATTAATCAGAAAAACGTAATGCATAATAACAGAATCACGATATTTCAAATTACAACAAGCAATGATCTAAAGTACACAAGTCAGTAAGAACAGAGAAGCTTTAATGTCTACTGCAAATAGACACTACTTCCTTTAGCTCAATATTACCACAAATTTGACAACACCAAGAGATCCCAGGAATTCCTAAAGGAAGATATGAGAGTTACTCATGAGAGAAATAAAACTCAGTCTGTTGTTAAAGTCTAAACAAAATGGCGAAAATGCCACACAAAGTGAGGTATTCTAAATGACATCAGCTAGAGGTCAGGAGTGTACGATAATTGGGGTGGCTACCTCCCACAGTGCCCCACCCCCAACTACACTAAGTGCAGAGCTATCGCTAATAATGCTGATGCACAGCTTATGGTCAGACTAAGAGACTAAGTGGGGAGCCATACATGCACATATAGTAAATCATCAAAAGAAAATTAGAAAATCATTTAATACCCAACAGCACAATAATACCATATCTTTAAGGGTGCTGGCACACTCTTTGAGCGCAAAAAACCCGCCAAATAGGCCATGGTTGCTAGGGCGTGTTAAACTTACTTCTGCTTTCCCCCTCAGAGTTATTTTATTTATGCATGCCAGCAAGTACTGCTAGGAGAAAGCACCTACCAGGAATGAAGACTGGAAGTTGATCGCATCTCAAGAAATATCCCTGTCACCATTTTGGACGTCACGGCAGTACTGTACGGCTACCGCTGTAGTTTAGAAGCCAATATTTTGTATATCATTTTCTTACCCTTGCGTGTATGCCACAACATTGAGTTTCTGTTGAATTTTACTTTACTTTTCTATTTACTCACCTTACCACGTGAACTATTGTTGATTATTCCTATAAAATTCCGTATATTAAAAATATCTCAAATGTTATAGGGTTGACCCCTTGTGGCCCTAAACCCTGGCAAAGTTTGAACCAAAGCCGTTCATCCATTCCTGAGCAGTACACGAGAGAAGATTCTATCCATTACTTCAGTGCGCGAGGAGCTTTTTAATTATAAGTTGACTCCGCCCTGCCCTAACTGTACGGTGCGTAGTGGTGAGTGTGGCACAGCTGCATTTCACGAGCACTAATTTGTTACAAAGCAGGGCGTGACTTTGTGCGCGCTACTAAAGGCGCCCACGCGTTGCTATGTGCCAGTACCCTTAAGACAGCAAAAAGACTCTTAGTCAACAACTGCAGCTTGAAAACAACCAACCCCCCCCCAAACAACAACAACAAAAACAAAAACAAAACAACAAAAAAACAGCAACAACAAGCAAATAAAACGAACAACAACAACAAAAAACAACCATCCAACAATCAATTGCATATGCTACTATAGAATCATACCACTACAGACTAGCTAAGTGGTTCTTGATGGCAGGCAATGAGCAACTGATGGATAAACTAAGATAAAAAAGGATGTTGTTAAAATGAAGTGGAAGAGCTTTCATAACCAAGTGGTAGATAAAGAAAGAAAAAGCACAGTCCAATTTGCAAGCTATCAGGTTTGTGATCTTAGCAGAGATTCAAACACACACTGGATAGAAGTGAATACACATACTTAAAGTATCCCACAAACTAGCATGCCGTGTGAGTGTGTATGTTGTGTGTATGTGTCCCCTTGCCCACATTTTTTTTTTTGACCTTTAGCGGAGCAGACTTGCGAGACAGTTTGTGTAGAAGGTTTCAATTCAATAACTGGAGTACATAGCAATACATGTGCTGGAGTACATCAATGACAATAAGGAGTGACTACAAGCTAGGAGATGCACTCAGTCAAGAGAAAAAGAAAAAGGAAGAAAAAAAAAAAAAAAAAAAAAAGGCACCGGAGAGGGGTACAATACAGTAACCCAGATTATGCCATTACTTATCTCATCTCATGTATGGTACTTTAACACGCTGCCTACCAATGCCTATTGGACTGTTGACACTAAGAAAACAGAGCCGGATTTTTACCTTTTACCTACTATGCAACACTTTGAATATTAAAAATTAAAATAATTCACAATGAATTTTTTATATTTTATTGTTTGTTAAAGTAATGAGGACATACCAAACGTGCCAATCAAGACTTTTCCCTCTGAAGCACAATCAGATTTACATCCACTTTACTTGTTTTACCTGAAGAGCCAACTACTTCATACCCCAAAAAACCCTCATACTAAAAAGCTCCAACACCAAACTAATCTGGTTGTATCCAGACTGCAGAAGCTTGTAACAGCCAGTCATTCTACTGCAAATCAATACAAACACTCTCCACAGACATCACACCTGCAGCAACACCTCAAACACAGCCGTGAAGACACTTGGGGTAGAATAAACAAATAAAATCATAGCAAAACAAAAAGAAAAGTGCTGGCAGATGTGCCTATTCCTCGCTAAATACTAACATAATACAATGATACAACTTTGGGATATATTTCTAGCAGGGGGAGTATTTCTTCAGTGTGCATAAATGAGAGTTCAAATCCAGTTCAGCTACAAGAAAAATAAATAAATAAAATTAAATAAAAATCCCCTATTAAGTGCTGGCAAGATTAAACAGTGAGCTAATCCTCCAACCCACAATGCTGCGTAGTGGTTAAGCATGGATACCACAAGATCTCAAACAGAGAGGAAGGGCCTTTGCCCTTTTCATATGTTGCCGGGGTTTTTTATTTTTCACAGGGTTTACCCTAGTTCCAGGAAATGGGGGAAGTTTGAGAGAGAAGCTCCTTCTCTTTGCCCAATTACTTTCACTTTGCACAAACTATTCCAGAGGGCCAGGAAAGTGTGCAAGTCTGTCATGGAAGGACTGCAAGTAGGCATGATGGAAGCCATTAGACAAAACACAAACAAATAAACCTGCCAGTCTACACAAACCAGTATTCACAAGGCTTATGCAGTTCCCCATCCAGATGTCAACAACAAATAAGTGAAATCACTCATGAACACAAACACATGCTCCCGGCCCTTCCTTCTTTCAAAATCCCTTCAAATGTACATTTTTTGTGTGGCTAAAAAATAAATGTCGATGTTTGAATTTATTGGTCAATAACTATTCTTTATTTTTGTCTGCATACCCAAAATTTCAACTTGAGTACACTATTACAACACCTTCCAACTTTTTTCCCCATATAGGTGTATATGTGAAAGTACAAGTTGGTGATTAGAGTGGGCACTTACTGGAATTCCGGAGAGTTGTGGCTTGTCCAGTAGACTGTGCAATTCATTCTTGGCTCCATCTAGCTTCTCGTGGTCAGCTGCATCCACCATATATCTGAGTAACACACACACAAACAATAACATTGCTGTACAATGAACATATATATGGAAGTACTTTGATAAAAAATACTGGTTAATAAGTTCATTAAAACACACACACACACACAATCACCCAGGTACTACATAATCTCTAAACACTGAGCACTTAAAATTCATATAACAGTCCCAACCCAAGAACAACACAGAAACGCATGCACACGTGTGATAATGCAGTGTACACTATCCTATAACAGTACCATCTTTGGTAGTACACAAAACCTCTACACCTGCCCTGCATTTTGGGTTGACAATAGCCGATGAATGGAAATTTAGACCTGGCCCATTCATAATATTTCACTATGTTATGCTCAGCTATTGGGTAAATACTGACATCTTTTCACTTTCAGAGTCCGAAACCTGTTTCCCCAAACAACGAAGTCCTACCTTCCTAGCACTACTACTAACTACAAGTATTCACTAGTGACCTATGAAGTGATATTACTCACAGCAGTTTATAAATCGAGTGAAGGAAAAGAGTACCATATCAAAACAAGGCCCTTCTTGGCGACTAGCTGGATTCACATGTGACAGGATCTGCCCACTTTGTGCACCCCATCATTTTCTTACCATAGATAACTATGATGCTCGTTTATTCCAACAAAACTTACTTGACACTCTTATGCAATACTGTTCACATGTTACAGCCGCTTCTGAGCAGTGTTGCAGGTAAGCGTCGATTTATTGTTTCGAGAAACAAATGTTTTTAGAAATTGAATTACTTCCGTGGCACGAATCTCCGCTCTAACCACATACACTTCCGCATAAGATTGAAATTCAATTTCTGTAATTTCTCAGCTACATGAAAGGTTAAGAAAAATGAGCTTAATTAAATGGTGTGTTTGGCATGAAAGAAAAATTTGTAAGACCTAAAACTTTGGAGAGAGCCAGAAGAAGGTATCTATATAGACACTAACAAGTTAAAAAATTTTTTTGTTTGTTAAAACTTACCTGGTGTCAGGTTTTGCCCATTATCTCAAAACGAAATTGTGCGCAAAGTGGGCAGTTTTCGATCCTGTCATATATTGGTACTAATACTGCTTTTATCAGTGAGATTTATTCACAGCAGATAGAATACACTGTATAAGTTGATTTTCACCTTCACTTCAGCAGTTACAAAATAACAACAAGAAAAAACCCAACAACCACGAAACTAACAAACAAGAAAAATAACACCAATAACAATACTTTCTTTACTGAAGCACTAAAGAAATTTTCATGAAAAATCACCAATGAGTATATGAAACGAGTTCAGACATTGGCTATAGTATTGACTACTTTCCACACAACTTCCATTTCTGTAAAAAGTTCGAGCGATTTCTTTCTTTCAGATCACAAACCAACACTGACACAAAATTATCTGCCTAAATACAGCATGTGTTATCTGTCTGGAACATGTTATTGTTTTGGTTGGCAGACTTGGTTTACTCTACCAAAAAAAAAAACTGAATTAAATGTATTGTACTACTCACAATGAGGAATTATACGATACTACAGTAGCCTGACAACTGTTTTTTTCTCCAGACTACAAAGGAAAAACAGCCATTCATGCTTCACTGATCACTTGCTCTACCACACTGGATAAGCATCACCACAAAATTTAAAATCTTGTAATTTTAATTCTGACTAAAAATATTGATATCACAATATTGCCACAATACCATCGCCACCTCACCCCACAACTTACACAATGGCCGTGACTCCTCTGCAGTATCTTTCCCACATACTCCTGAACCTCGGCTGTCCTCCAATGTCCCACAACTACAACAACAGAAACAAAACAAGTATTATTTTATACTCATTACTTCAAAATACTGTATAACAACACAATTATCAACAATCTGGTTCATACAGAGTGGTACCGACCCTGGAAATCACCCTCCTCCCCCTAAATAAATACAGTACTTTAGCTAAAGCTGAATTCTAAATTATGCCCGAGACTGAAAAGTGATCAGGATTGAAGTGCACACTCTCACCTAAGCATGTGTGGGTTTTAAGGGTGCTGGCACACTCTTTGAGCGCGAAAACCTGCCAAATAGGCCACGGTTGCTAGGGTGTGTTAAACTTACTTCTG
>WLWI01005802.1_pt1 | contig 10257 bp, 2 predicted proteins | sample 6701501 | NCBI WGS metagenome assembly WLWI01 (sample SAMN12718690, study PRJNA515312) | sponge metagenome | isolation source: marine sponge | host: Mycale hentscheli | place: New Zealand: South Island, Marlborough, Capsize Point | collected 2014-11-01
TTCTGTATAATTGTTTAAAAACACTATTACATAGAGGACACCAGTAGCTATCGTATCATCAATGAAAGATGTATTAGCCAGAAGTACTCCTGAGTCATCTACTTCTACAGTAGTTTCTATAGCATCATATGTACCTAGTAAAGAGCAAGATATTCCATTTGTGATTGTAAATACAATCTCCAAAACACTGAATTCTTTAATTTTAGTGATCTTATCATTTACTTAAATAATTACAAGGTGAATAATTTATTTAAGTGATTATATGAATGAATTCACATTCTTTATAGTATCTCAAAATGACCAGTACCACATGAAATGATGCCACTCTACATAAAATTCGTTTTTATCAATAGTATGAACAATTCAGTAAGATTGTAAAATATTGTTAAATGAAATATGTGATTATAATTTTATAATTGTCAACGAAACTTTAAACAATATTCTAATTATTTTTCTAATTACGGTTACATTATTATTATTATTTAAATTAATTCTGATCAGTAAATAAGACTAAAACAGTTAGGTTATAGACATAATAATGATTATGATTTACAGCATCTAGTTGTATCTAATTCGACTGAGTATTAAAAATTACTTACTTATCAATTGAGATACATTAAGCTCATGCAGTGGCAGTTCAGTGTTGATACTAATATTTATGTGACGATTATCTTTCCATTGAAACCAGAAACTATTTAAGTTTAGTTCATATACATCAACTTCTACTGCATTAATCTGTACTTTAGTGTCATTATAACAAATAAGTTGTGCCTAAACAAGAAGAATATTTAATACAAAATTCATTTACAATTTCTTTCTTAGTCTTCTTTTACACATTAGATAATAATCTCTGACTTTCATCTGTTCCTTTAAAAAAAAAAACAGAATTGAAATTTTTTTTCATTGATCTATTGGGAGCAAGACTGTGGCATATGAGTACCCCATAACAGCATTAAACAGCATAAATGCAGAATTGAAGTGCTTTTTTTTGGTTGTTGTAGTTCTGTGGCAGAGTACTTGTATGTTAAGCAATCATCATGAGTCTGATCACCTAATACAGCCTAACATTTTTAAATTCTGCATAATTATATTGTTTCAAAATGAGACTGAGAAGTGATATAGCATATCAAATGGGTAAAAAATTGCTGAGAAAGAGATCATCACAAAAAATGTCAAAAATGTTTTACAGATTAATATACTTTGAATAAAAAAATAGTTATAGTTGCCGGAGTAACCACCAGAACAATAATATAATAATTGTAAATTAATTATATTGCTCACCATCAGGATATGCACCTCTTTCATGTTTGTGTTGTTAAATGATTTAACAATAATGCTAGAAATACTTAATTCTAAAAACAAAAATTTTAAAAGCACATTATAAAGATGTTATACCTTGGCTGAGTATAATATATTATATGAACATGTTGTGTTGCTTTTAATTACCTTTAGAATAAGATTAACTCTGGAATGAAACCTACGGTCTTTGAATGCAAGTTATATACATAATGCTGAAATGAACAGCATCCCAAAGCTATCAGGTATTAAACTGATGAGTTTACACATGTACTACATTATATCAGGAATAATTATGTTATTATTGGTATTTGCTGTATTGTATACACATCAAACTTTTAATTAGTATTAACCAAGTTTTCAACAGCAACTTTACATTTATTTTAAAAACGTCTGAAGAATAATTTTCACTTAGGTCAGATTCTGACATGATATAATGAAAAAGATCATAGTTTTAATGTACACTTAACCAGCAAAGTAATTTGATATTACTCACCAATGCCCACTTTTTAACTTAACCTAATGTTTCAAATTAAACAAATGGGGCATAAAAACTAGAGGAATTCCACAAATTAAATTGTCAAGAAGCAACTTGTGACTATGTTTTTAAAAAATTTTTTTAAATCAATGATAATGTAATATTTTGCCACTAATGCTTAAAAATGAGATCTCAATACACAATTTTATTTTGTTAATGAGCCCCTTATTAAAATATTCTTGGACTTGCCATTATAGTGTTGTGATTATTTGTAGTTGTATTGGTTTCTTTAAATTTCTTTTTTAACGTGAAGCTTGTTCAATAGTATAAATCATTACATAAAGTAGAGTACAATTAATGCACAGTTTTTGACTCACCTGTATATCTTAGTTGGAGTTTCGAAGATTTACTTAGTCCAGCCCTATTGCTGGCTATTACATCAATGTAATAATTCCCACAAGCTAAGCATACTGGTGATTGAATTATAGGTGAATAGCTGAGATTTGTTATGTTGCAGATCAAACTTTCTCTGATATGATCATTAAAAACATAAAAGCAGTAATAATCTGCATTATGAATTGAATGCCAATATACTTGTACTGTTGAGTATATAAGCTCAAATTGGGTATTAACTTGTCCTGGAACAGCTACATGTAAATATATTATATTGTCACTAAGTTTGCTTGTGTAGATTTATGCAGAATTCAGTTGTTCATGTAGAAGCTTTTATAGTTATCAATATTAAGAGCCCTTGTGATGCAATTTGAGGTTGGTTATTAGCACATTATTGTCCTAAATAGACTGGACTGAAGAGTGTAGCGTGCAACTTTGAGCAGTAAACTTAGGCTGCGCAATTGTATTGCGTAGTATAGTTATGCTTGAAAATGAATTAATGTCCATATAATTATAGTGTATGCTAGATGGAGGCAGAAGTTGGTTAATTAAAGTACTCAAATGGCAAGACGCACCGGCTACTTTCCAGTTGACCAATATTTGACTACTGTAATAATATTCTATAATATTTCGGGCTCAGTTTGCCCTTCAAAGTAGTGAAACTAAAAAGAATGATAGCTGAGAGCTGGTATAAGTAGAGCAAGTTATTGATAATGTTTACACTTAAAGCATGTGAATAACTAGCTAAATGGTTACACAATGCATGAAAAGAATCAATTAAGGTGAATATGATGCAATTTTGCCTGTGGCACGAAGGCCTTAGTGACACAGGCAAAATTGCAACAATTTTATCAAATGCCTATTGTATATGTACAATAATTTATTGCTTCTAATGATACCTTATTAGTTTCAACTGTCGTAAATTGGTGTTAATTATTCTGTGGCAAAATAAATTATATTACTCATGCAACTTACAAGCAGTACCTTTTGAGAAATTGTTAACTGAATAGTTAGATAAAGCTACAATTTAATTTATTTTAATATTTTTAAATTAAATTAGACATAAACAAACATTATTCAGCTAGGGACATTCCATTAGATCTGATTTTGCTAGTCAATCATACTTCAGTGTTATTACATTCATTATTGTCAATTACTAAAGACTATAAGTTTTATAATAAAACATCCAATTAAAACAATTGACTACTTGGTAATATTAATGGGTATTTCAAGTGTTGTAGATATTCTTATAGCTAGTTTTAAATTACAACAAAGCATAGAAGTTTTACATTGTCAAAATTGAATTCCATGACAGTCACAGGAAATACAGAATTTTTTTGTCCTTGCAGTTTGATCACCTATCTTGTACATATTATAAACTAGTCAAATTTCTTGAAGTGCAAGATAGGGCATACTATCTTGCATTCTGTCTTGATATTCAGGATAATGGCAGAACAGACTCAGAATAATATGCCCTATTCTACAGTTCCAGAAATTTTATCTTTATCCTGTAAATTAATGCTGATTTCTAATCTTACAAAATCATTTTCACAAGGGATATAACAAGAAAAGTAAATTCACTATTACTATTAACCTTGTCATTCATAATTAGTAACATACCAATACTAGCTTTTGCTAGTGAAATCCATGCTAGGACATCCTCTCTAGCCCCTATTTTGACAATGTAAAACTTCTATGCTTTGTTGTAATTTAAAACTAGCTATAAGAATATCTACAACACTTGAAATACCCATTAATATTACCAAGTAGTCAATTGTTTTAATTGCAGAGATGATAGTCAATAGAGAACAAATGCTGCTAGTTATAACCTTATTACTTTGGCAGCTCAAATACAGTGCCAACAAGAGTTGTTATGTCCATTCTTATATAGTCCAGAACTGACCCCAACTTCCAACGTCCCAATGTTTGAATCAAAGGCTTACCACTCCGATCAATCTGCTACCACCCTGACAAACCACATTGATACTGTGTGGTCTTAATCACATGCTACTAAGATCTGTTTACCCCACCCCTTGCCTCTTGCTTGATAGCGTTTTCCACAATGCTACCTATCTAACTGCAATTCCAGTGTTAATCTCATTAAATTTTGTTTAAATCATTTAATACTATTGGTGTGTTATAAAATCTGTCTGTGCTAATGTTTGAGTCTTGCATTTGTCATATCTCAGTGGATCGTGTGCTTGTGCATTATGGAAGTAGTACTAGGCTCGATCCTTGTTGACAGACAAACTTTTTTTGATTTTGTATTGTTCAAAAGATGCCTATGAATGAGAGGGAATACATGTAATGAGTAATAGAAGACTGATAATGATATTACGTACATTATTTCTTATATAGACAGTGTAACATAATGAATATAACTCTATAATAGTTTACAAGGACTAACAGAACAGGTTGTTTAATGTATCATTAAGTTTATTTATTTACCTTCAATATATATATAAATTGCATTACTTTTAACATCTGTTGTTGAGCACTGAAGTCGAGTATTATTAAAGTTCATAGTTAAGTTGACAATTGTTAATAGATGGAATGATGGTGAACGAACTTTAAAAAGATCTATCTGATGATCTGTCATGTTTTGAACTGTATCATTCACATACCACATGATATCTTGCGTTGAGTTTATCCTACAAACAAATGCAGGATTCTGTCCCAAAATAAATTTCTGGATATCAGTACTTAATAAACCTACAAAAATGTAGTGATTAATAAGATTACAAATGGATTAACTTAGTACAATTTGTGAATTTGACTATGGTCATTATTAATTTTAATTCCAGCATACTAAATCATGAAACATGTCCACTTCAAGAAGCTTTCATTAGTGTAAACTTTTCAATATTTAAAATAATGTTCACCCATGTATACATATTTAGCTGCCTTTGGTTTAAGGTCAAGACAACACGAGTTTAAAATTTTAGCACTTACAATGCTTATTTTGTTAATGAAGTAATAATAATTATGCATTGTAGTAGCCGTATAATACACATATTTAATGTTATATAATAATATGATTTAGCTACTTATTTATAGTGATTTATAGGTTTCAAAGTGGTATGATTGACATAGATATATCTGTGTATGTGTGCTTCCAATGAATATTCTGAAGGTGCATTATTCTTTATTGAACATGATTATCAAACCTATAATATATTTTTTTGCTTCAATCAGATTATAACTTTGATTGAAAATTTGCATGCAATAAATTTAACACTAACGATAACTGGTCCAGCCGCAGTCTCAAATAATTAGTTTTTAGTGCCAGCAATCTGGACGTGGACATTGTTATTTGTTTGAGTCATTATGTTCATCTTTAGGCCACTCAACTGAATTGTGTCATTAAGATCTTCATTGTCAAGTTCATTCTTAGGCCACTTAAGTCATTGTCATAATGCCATGCTATCACTCCCCTACTAGTTTTAACCATTCCCTTTTCTCACTATTAGTCAGTGTTCTGTATAAGTCAAGTTTTGAAAAGACTATTTTTTCACTGAGTTAGTGGTGACTACCTTGGGAGGGTTTTTGCTGCAGTTACTACTCAGGTGCACACTCGGTACAGGCATTACGATATAAGTGAGGATAAGTCTGACTGATTGGTAGTGTTGGAGCATCGCTCACATTAACCAGCCTAATTAATAACCAATCAGTAATCTTATTAATTACAGCACACTATTCTTGATATACAATTTACATTTAATTGCTTTTTGAATTAATAACATTATAATACATCTACCATATTATCATGTAGTTTTTTACTGGTATGTCATAACTGCATTCTTTAATGTAATCATGACTACAATCTTAATGAGTTTCCATAACTGCTCTAATTAATAAAACTTCTGATGTGTGCGAGGGTTGTCTGTCTGTCTGTCTGTCTGCCTGTCTGTCTGTCTGTGTCTGTCTGTCTCTCTGTCTCTGTGTCTGTCTGTCTGTCTGTCTGTCCGTCTGTCTGTCTGTCCGTCTGTCCATCTGTCTGTCCGTCTGTCTGTCTGTCTATCCGTCTGTCCATCTGTCCATCTGTCCGTCTGTCTATTTCTGATTTTGGAGATTATTGACAACTAACCGTTGATTTAGGTATCATTTTACTCAGAATGAAGATTTATGACCATTCATTGAGCTACTTTTTTGAATTTCGGGCTAATTGTTGAGAAAACACAAAACTTTCAGCTCCGTGTAGGTACCAGCTATTGTGGGTAACACCCCCTAGCATCATGTCATAATAATGTGAGCAAATAATTTCTTGCATGCCCTCGGTAGTTTTTGCTTTATGCTCAGGTCAATTAGTTGAAGAAGTGAAGTTTCACGTTTAAAATGTGCACCGGTGAGTGTTTCTGCTAGTTTAGCTCCTTCTCTTATGAAGACAGGTTTCCAAGTACCATTTTCATTGCTCGAGCTATATTGATGCCTGATTAAAATAGCTAACAGATTGCTTGTTCTTTTGGTCTGAGATTATATAGCTAGGTAGCGCTGAGGGTTTGCACCTTTGGTGCTTCATTTTTTCAGGAATGCAATAATATTATACAAAAGATGACTGAGAATTTATTTCCTTACCATTTCTATGAGATAAATAATATAAATTGTTAGGTATAGCATATTTTGTTGGACAGTAGGCTTACCTAATATAGTTTCTTGGATAGGTCAGTTATTCATCTAATCTTTAAAAGGGCATTTTGTTGCTAGAGCTGAAACATGCAACAAAATTTAATATTTGTGATCATCTTTGCAGTTAATATTATGGTCAGTGTGTGTGTGTTTATGTGGTAGATTAATGTGATGAAATGGTGAAATGATCAGTCTCCTTCACATGCCATTAAGCTACCAAAGATTGCAATGAAAATTTATTCTGTAATGCATGAGATAAATAATAATTGCTAGCAGAATTAGTTCCTATATGCTCAGAAATGAACTACCAGTATCAAATTGCTGGTATATTTGTGTAATATTGAAAAAATTATGGTCTGGTTTAAGTGAGATACAAAATGAGTTAAGTAATGTGCTGTCCTGTGACAGAATTTGGTGTATTTTAAAATGAATACATTTGTAAGTGAGATTAATTATTGTTATAAGTTGTAAGTTACTCAAATTTTCAACAATTGTTTGTCATATTTTTTTCATGCTTTAAAGCATCTTAGATTTGAAATTGCCAAGCTGCATAATTTGCATTTAAAAGATTACCTGGAATATTTTGTCTATTATCAGTGGCAACCGACAATTTTAGCAGTAATATTCCAAAGATTAAGAGTCTTAATTTGTAGTTCTTTACATAAGACTGCATCATATCCAGATAATTTATTGTAGCAAGGTTGATGAAGATCTTCATTGTGCTGTTGATTATGATATAACAAAATAATTCTGTTTATAATATATGCACATAATACAATGTAATATATAATACTTATTATATGAATTCAATGTGATAAGGAAAGTATTAAAAAAATGCTTGATAGAGCAATAGCTTGCAATATCATTCAAATTAGAATAATAAGTGGTTTTTATTGTATGCAAGCTATTTTCACAGCAGTAGTGGCTTGTTATTGCATCCAACAAACACCTTCTATGTGTCCTCACATTAAACATAACAATATATTAGTGTAAACAATGGTGAACTCAGCGCACTTTCTCAAAACCTGTACCATTATTTTGAAAAACAGTTGGGACATTCATTAACCCAAAAATTGCACAATAAATTTATAGGTATCTCATGGAAGTCACAAAGAATGTGACTCATGCAATTAAATCTGGTAGCTAGTAACCCTTGCATAAGTTAAGTTTTCTGCTCATATCAGGTCTTCAATAATGGAGAATTGGATATTGTTGGTGATCAGTTTCACCATTAAGCACAGCTGCTGCAAGGTCTCTGATTTCCGTCTCATGTAGGAAAGGGCTCTATGGACTTGAATCAATTCTTCTATACCCAACCATTACTAATTGAATACTCAACAGCATCTTTTCCTTTATTCGCAGAGGTTTGTGTGATATGGGTTTTTGCATCATTCTCAATCTCAAACACACTGCTTCCATCATTCATTATATCAACATCACATTTAACTTCTTTCTCACATCAATATCTACTTCTGCACTTAATTAGACTTATGAGTCATCTAAACTTGCATATTGGACTAACACAAACACATATCCTTTATCCTGTACTTAACCTTACTCATACCATTAATTAATAATTATGGTCCATCCCATGACTTGGATGATTTGTCAACTTTACTGGCTATTCTCATCCAAACCCTTTTCACCCACTTCCTGACATCTTTCAACAATATTTTCAGCATACATTTACATACATCTTCTCACTCTCATTCAACCCTCCTTCAATGCATCCAACCTATCCACTGAATTTTCTGTCCTTTTTTTGTGTCCAATCACACACATGTAACTTGTTGTTTCACACTCCTACTCACTATTTTATAGATAATGTCAAGTAAAGTCCACATGTTCTCCCCCAAATAAGCTAATAGTCACTGAAGCCTGTAAAGTGGCTTGGTGTCTGCCTCCGGGCAAATAAGGCAAAAGGAACTTGTTGCATCCAATCTTTACTGTCATTGTGTGATTTTCTCAGCACTAACTCTAGTGTGCTGTGTATTCTTTCAAGTGCATCATTGCACTGGGGATGATAAATTTAAGTGTGAAGCGTAATAGCTCAGTCAGCTCCTCTATATCAGCTTTCCGCAAAATTGTGGACTATTATCAGATAAAATTTGCAGAAGCAAACTAGTCCATCAAATATAGTGATGAGAGCTTCAGCTACAGCTTTGCTAGTGATGTTCTTGTGGGGCACAACATCTCGCCAATGCCAGGCTATACATATTGTAGTATACGGAAACTTACACTTTCGTTTGTCCATTGGCAATTGCCCAACCAAATCTATTATTGTAGCGAACTTCAATAAAGTCACTCAGAACCAGATCTTTCTATCATCATTATTCGCTTCTGTTCTGCTTTATTAGCTTCTGAGATATAGTACATGATTTAAAGTAGGACTCAATGTCAGAGCAAATATTTGGCCAAGTAAACTCTTTTGAATAATTTCCTTAACTTCTCTGTAAACAAAGTGCTTATAATTTGTAATGTGCTATTCTACTCAGTACACACTTCCCCAAGATATTGTTCCAATAAGCAAGTAAACCTTTATTCCAATATAATAACCTCTTTCACGTGGATAGTTAAGTTCTCAGCAGTATGTAAACGTACTGTCATTTTGAACTTGCACAATCAACTATTGCTTGTGATGATCTCCTGCATTGTACTTGAAACTTGACCCATATTTCTTGACTACTACCCACATTCTTTCTTCTGTTCTCAGTCTCCTCTCTACTGTCCTTAACTAAAATCACCTAGACTATTAAATTCATCCACAATACATTTGAACTATTTTAAGATGCTATTTATAGCCTCTGTGAACTTAATGCTCGTCAAAGTTGTTTACATATTTGTCATTCTGATGACAGTAAGCACTGCCAATCAGAGGCACTGTGCGCTCATTTTACAATAAATACCCTGATTTCTATCTCATCATTTAATCTCTGTTCTTGCACCTGTCCTGTGAGTGAATCTTAAAGGACATTGAGACCCACACTAAGACTCTGGTGATCAGGCAGTGCAAGTGACTGACTCCTTTGTGTTACATAATGTGGTAGGCATGTCCTAAAAGGACTAAACAAAACTTGTTCACAAGCAGGCCAATTGGAACGTGACGTTCTTTTATGTAATGTGTCAATTTTGGCCACAAGACTATGGATGATTATTATAACCTAATGTGACAGCCTATGTGTCATGTGTTCAACCAGTTGGTTCATAGCAATCCAAAGATGACAAAAATATGATAAGAAATCAGCAGTTAAAAAGTCATTTAATGTCACATCAAGGGGTGAAGAGCCAGAACATGAAGAGTTGTCATGCTGGATTCTGGCACAGACATTATCTCTTACGCCCAGAAGTATAGAGTTGCATGGATATGTGAAAATATGATTGCTACAGTATTCGATACATTGATCACCAATATTTGCCAATACTGATCACTGATCAGATATTTGTCACCCTTGCTATTCATAATC
>WLWI01005804.1_pt1 | contig 10254 bp, 6 predicted proteins | sample 6701501 | NCBI WGS metagenome assembly WLWI01 (sample SAMN12718690, study PRJNA515312) | sponge metagenome | isolation source: marine sponge | host: Mycale hentscheli | place: New Zealand: South Island, Marlborough, Capsize Point | collected 2014-11-01
AAATGAGCTAAAACTATGGGCAGAAAACCACACCCACCAAAATCTTAAGGCATCAACATCCAGAAAATCCTCTCCACTACTACACAACTAAACTTATCCTACTTCAATTCCAACACTTCGAACTTCACACTGATACCTTGTATACCAATTGAATGAATAATTTTTTTGGTGCACATCAATTTTTTATTGTAAAAAAAAACTATTTTTTAATGGAAATGTGAGAAAATGTGAATAACTTGATCATATTTTTATTCTAAACTATACATTCATTTAAAAAGTGGAAAAGGAGCCTTTAGATGATATAAAAATTACTGGTGAGAACAAGTTATAATATTTAGAAGTTGACAGTTCCATTTTGATTAACCTCCTGTCCAAATGTTTACAATCCATAGAGGCCTTCCTTTAAGTTGATAAAAAAAAAGTACTACTCCATGTATGGAGTCACTTACACTTACTCCGATAGAAGTGCAGTTTATGTGGTCAATAGACTTTCCTGAGTGCTTCATTCTGTACTGTAATGAGCTAGCTATAACTGTAAGCAAAAAAAGACGAAGACACTCGCATGTATATGGCAAGCTGATCGCTTTAAAATTGGTCCCCTTAATATGCATCATAATAACATAATATTAGAACATAGCTACTATAGTTTTTGTATTGTGACAAGGGAACTTTAAACTGCTTAAGTTATTCAAAGAGGGACACTATTAACTTAGTGTCCTCGCCTTGAGGAAAGGGACACTTAGTCTCCCTCCAATTGCGCTTAGTGTCCCGAGGTTAGGAGCAGTCACTACGTTCTAAAATAGTTTGGCGCTGCGCAGCCGTCGTGAACTACCACTTTTAGGGTCCTTTAGGCCCTAAGTAGTGCCCTCGCTGCGCTCGGAGATGCTACAGCTTAGAGCCTTCAGGACCCTAAAAATGATAGGCAGCACCTAACTAATAAGCCATTGCCAAGTAACCCTATTTTGCTGCAAAATGGCTAATCCTGACTTTAATTTTGCTATCAAAAATACACCCTATTTTGCTACCAAATACCTAAGCCTTATATCTCAATATGTCTTATTTTGCAACAAAATAAGCATTATTTTGCTACCTTCAACTCAGTCTTCAAGCACTTATTTTACAACACAAAGTATGAACAACATACACTTATCACAAATTTATATTGTATCCTTACCTGGTTTCTAGAGATCTGACTAGTTGTTAGCTATATAGCTAGATAAAAATGACCTATGGTGTTCCATATACATGCTTTTTTGGAGTGCTACCTTACATTTTCATGAGGTAAATAGTTATAGCTAGCTAATAATAGCAGTTTTTTTTCTCTTTCTAACAGCCAATATTGTTTTAATTATAACTTAACCCGACATTTCGACTTCTTGCCGATATCATTCAATTTTAAGGTATTGTAATTTTCTTAGGTTCATTGCACATAATAACCACTACATGGGTATTTTTTAAAATATGCCGTACTGATCATGTTAAATTCAACAACCAGTTAAGAGGGGGCTCTAAGATATTTAAAAAAAAAGGACTTACATTTTAGCCAGCACCTGTGAGTCATGAATGGCTGAGTGGGGTTCCTCAAGCAGTTTGTATTTGTCTCTTATTCTCTAAATAGTCATTACTCATCAGCATAGCTATCAGCTATGGCAGCCCATACAAAGGATATGGTAGCTATGGAGCGCAGATTTTGTAACTGTTCCTTGCTGATTCTGAACTTGGAATGCCACTGATGACAGGAGTATTACAATGGGGATACAGTGATATCAGGAGGGTCGGAAGCAAATACAAAGTGGTGAGGCCAATATTAGAAAATTTAATTGATATTTAAAAATAATCACGGCCAATTATTAGCCAAGAAAATTTAATTTATATTTTTAAAAAAGTTTCAAACATTGTTCAAGAAAATTTAATTTATGTTTACAAATAAAAAGTTTCAATCACATTTTTTAATATCAGTTGCCAAAAATTTCCCAAAAATCTGTTCTGTAAGATCACTTCCATGAATAAATCGGTTAGCACTTTCAATCAAGCTTAGATCATCAGTAAGACCTCGATGAATATGCAAAGTCATGATGTGATTCAGCCTGTCTTGAGCCATTGTCAAACGCAAATACGTTTTCACTCTTCGTAAAGCACTAAAGGACCTTTCACTGACAGCATTAGTTGCTGGTATTACAAGTAGGAGTTGAAACAATTGACACACTTCAGATAGAAGTTCTCGCTGAACTGGAGTCATTGCTTTGAAGAATTCAGTAACATCAGTGATTTTAACAGAGGTTTGATTTGAAGTGAAATTAGCTCTCAGTATCTCCAGCTGAGTTCTTAATAATTCATAATTAAAATCAGTCGTATAGAAATTAGCCACACACTTTAACTCAGCTTCATAATCCAGTCCTTGAACTGCTTTTAGAATAAGATTTTGAACATTATGAAAAACATTATAACCAGGCCGATTAAATCGATCAGTAATAGAAGTGGTGATGAGATCCAATGCTTCAAAGTAGATAGGTCTGTAGTAGTCCTCTGGTGTTTCAGGAAACACACTCTCTGCCATCTCCTTCGAATCTTCGAGGAGCTTTACGACGACGTGGTAAACCTGGTGGTGAAATATATCTACTGGACTCATGGTTTGGAAATTTAACACATGCATCCTTCCCATTAGTGTAGCCAGATGAAATATAGGTGGTTTCAAGATTACTTACTGAATTAAGCTTATTCTCAGAGTAGGCTTTCACACAAATGAAGCAGAATGCTGCATCCATATCTTCACAATAATGAAGCCAAGGCCACCTTTGGAACCACTGGGGCAAAAACGATCTTTTTACGACATTTTTCTTCCCAAATTCTCTCCTTGGGAACTTGAATGGAGGAGAGGATGGCTGGTGCGGCTCTGTTCCAACTACTGGCACTTGCAGCTTTTTAGGCTTCATGAATGATTGAATGCAGCCAAAACTTTAGTAGCTAGTAGTTCACTGTATTTTAGCTCTGGCTACACTCACAATGGTGGTTAGCTAGGTAGTGGTAAGGTTAGTTCACGAGGTTCTTCAATATAATATAATCATAACGACTAGAACAAGAACAACAACTAAAAATGACTGAATGACTGGTAGTTTTATAGGCATGCTCAAGGTGGGGTGGTGAAAGTAAAGTACACAGGGAAAAAAGAAAAAACATTGTATGCAGGTAGACTTCCATAAGTTTATATAAATTGAAAGTGTGAATAAATTGAATAGAATACTAATTGGAGTTTGGTAAACAAAGTCAATTGTGTGGAAAATTAAGTAATCATAGTTCACCTTTGGACTCCAACATCAATGCCATTTTTACCTCAGCTAAAAAGCAACGTGATAATAAGCGCTTGCGCAAACAAAGCCACGCCCACTTCGGCAAAAAAGTGGTTGATGCCGAAACCTCACCAGCCTCAGCGGTTCTGACGGCCTTGTAGTAACACATATCAACATTTTTTTTCCAAAAAGAAATTGGTGTAATCCCAAATCTCATTAATCTGATGACTAAAATCTTACAGTCAACTCTCTTATCTAGCACACAAGTGTACAAAACATTTATAAGGTAGATTACAGTGATAATAGCATTGGGTGTGAATTTGGTGGGTCTTCACGCTATAATTTTTACAGTGTATAGATAAGCTAGAGTGATTTGATAGTTTTTCCTTATCCTTTGATTGCTGCTTGAAGTCTGACCTCAATTCTTTCAACACATCTCATGGTATTTATATGCTTACCACCTACAATGACCAAAACATAGTAGTACAGAATCTTCACGTTAAAATGATGATTATTATTATTTTACTTTCTTAAGGGTGCTAGCACACAGCAACACTTGCATGAGGCTTAATTGAAGCAATTGTGCGATAGTGAGCTGGCCTATATATCTGCGTACAAATAAGAACTGCTGGCCAAAACCAAGTACATTTCTTTGCTAGATACAGTTTACTTAAATTCATGGTTTGTGTGTGAGTTGTAAGGATCCAGTCAAGTCAAGATAATTGAATGTATAATATTATTAAGAGTTGTCAACATTCCTTCATCTGAGATAACTTTACATCCAAGTCTGCAAGTCAAGATGGATATGACTCATTCTCTAGAAAGATTTCACTTTAGGAGGTAATAAAAAGAAACAAAAAGAAACAGGATGGGGGTTTGACAAGATAGACTGACTATAGCCAATTGCACTATAAGTTAGCTAGTTTTGCCGAATTCAGACATTGCCTAATTTATGCAAACACAATTTAGTTAATGATTTATTGACTTAGCTAAATAAAGACTTTCACTTACCTTAACAATAGCTCCTTCTTTATAGGAACAAATATATGGTGACAAAAAATCCTTGGAATTCACGAGCTTAAGTCGCTATTAAGGTTAATTGATTCTTAATAGACTTGTGGATTGAGCGCGTAGGCGGTGTGTGAGCACCCTTAAGATTTCTGTCACAGGTAAGAGTAAATTGAAATAACTAACAACAACGTACATGCATGAGACACTGATGCGTTTCTACTCCTGATGGTAACAGTGACATTATTTAGACCAATGGTATTGGTAGCTCTGCAATGATAGAGCGTGCCAGTCCTAGAAGCTCCTCCTTCTTCTCCCTCAGTAACATTCAGTCCTATACTGCCGTCACCTGGGGTGATTCCCTGGGCAGTGATGTCAGTACTTCCTCTAAACCAAGTCACAGAGGGTGTGGGATCACCATCCACTCCACAACGCAGCACAAGGTTTACCAGAGAACCATTGAATTCTTGGAGAGCTGATACGAGCACAACAGTATCTGAAGGCTGTTCAGTAAAGTTTGGGGGAGTTCCAATGACTGCACAAGAAAAAAGGTTCAGTAGCAACATGGCTAGTACAATTACTAGTTAGATATAAGGACATTGCTACTTCAAACTCGTACAATAAACTGTTGCTCACCCTTGATAACTTACAGTGTGAAACTCCAACAGAAATGCATGGACAAATATATAGCGCGGTAAACATCAAAGATAACATCCTTGAAGCACTAGTCTACTTCTGTAACTGCCACCTGGACCATTCAACAAATTCACTAGTTACCACTAAGAAAAAGCGTACGGAATGTAGTTATGTCACACGATAATGGTCCCCCCTCTGCGCGATGAGGCAGAAACATTTGCCACGGACGGTCCCCCCGGACCATTCGCGGCAAAATATAATGCCGTGGACGGTTCCCCTAGATCCGTGCACGGCACGTATCATTGCCGTATACGGTCTCCTCTTGCCGTGAACGGTCCCCCATCTAACTGAGCTTTATTAACCCCCAGCGCGCATGCGCCCAGAGGGTTACAGTAGTCCTAGTGTCATTCATTCATTCATTCTGTCACTCTGTCTGTCAACAGGCACTTCTGGAAGGTAGGAACCAGCCAGGCTTTGAAAGCGGCATCAAACAGCAGTATTTCACGAAGTAAGCTCAGTTAATATGCCAGAATTTTGATTTTGGACTTCATTTTCAAGAAAAAAGCGAGTCTTTCCAGAGCCGTGCGATCGTAGGCTTACAGCGGGAACCGCCCCTTAAAAACTCACTTGTCACGTGAGCCAGCTTGCGTTGAAAATAAACTTTTAAATAGCTAACAATTACATGCTTTCAGCGTGAGGTGTTGCGTTGTGTAGTCGTTGAGTGAGCAAGTAACTGATCAAATAGTCTCAGGTTCGAATCCGTGTCGACGCAATTTTTTTTTTATCTTTTTTTTTCATCCTGTTTTTTTTTCTTTTTCCTTTTGTCTTCTTGCCTTATTTTTCTTTATTTTCCTCTTTCTTCCTACTGTTTTTATTTCTTTCCTACCTTTTCCTTTCATTTCTTTCGTGTACTGTTTTTGATTCTTTCTTCTTCCTTTTTCTTTTCTTCCTACCTTTTTTCATTCATTCCTCTTTCTTTTGTACCTCTTCATTGTCTTTTTCTCTTTCCTGCCTCTCTTCATGCCACTTCTGTTTCTTTTTTTTTCTACACATTTCCTTTGCTATTATTTTCTTTATCATACTAGCTAACTAGCGCTGAGGGTTTGCACTTCAGTGCTCTAGTTTTGACATGAGTAAATTATTTATTATAAGTTGAAAGTCAGTAATAATGGTAGAGATGTGAGCTCTATGTAATAGTTAGAGCATAAGTGCTTGGGTACTGGGGCATTTAGTGCACTAAAGCCCAAGGGCCGTAGGCCTAGGGCTTTGTGCACTAAATCCACCAGTACCTAAGCGCATGCTCTAACTATTTTAGATCCCGTTTACCCAGGCCTGCCCAGTTTCCACTAGCAACTTTGTTTATCAGCATTTTCGGTGTCAAGCGAATTCTTCCTGTTTCCGGCCCAAAATTAAAATTCAATTAAAATTCAATTGAAGCCGCCAGAAAGTTTACTTTAGCAAGTTCTAACTCTACCTGGGCTGCTCTGCAGTAAGCAGTAAAGCAGCTAGCTGTGGTAAATTCCTGCAGGTATGAGAGCGCAGCAGGAGAGTTATATGATAGGGCTGGTCCCATATACTGTAGGTGGATATGAGAGAGTAGTAGATCCTCCCATATCCGGCCTCACATAACCTGCTCCCTGTTTTATCTGGCCTATTCTATTAAACTAAAACTCAAAAATAGCAATACCCCAAGGGTGGTTAGTATGCACAGTTCATATACCTAAAGGCAAAAAATAGTGCACACTTACCCAAGTTAGTACACCTAATAACAATATAGCAACGGGATCTAATTTTACATAAAGTTTATTTTGTATGTGTAGTATAGTAACTGATGAACTTTGTAATTAAGCCAGCAGACACATTACATGGGAAGTCCGTAATTTGGAAAAGTTTAGTTAAATATGCTGTGGCTCAACACACTTAAATTATATCTATCGTGCATTATAACAAAATATATGTACAAGCATTTTGTAGCTCAGGCACAGTGTGAATGGTGATTCTGTTTTAGTAACTTCTGTATGTGTTACACTTTTCCGGTAAGGATTTGTGTTGGCAAAGTGAAGTGAATTAAAGTCATTTCTAGAATAATGTGCTGTTTCATTGATGTTAATTGACATGATTTCCTTTAGGCATGTTTTGATTGGCATGACAGAAAGTATTCTTAATTCTGGAAATAAACTTTGGGGAGGGGGAACACCTGGGAAATTTATTTGGGTTGATGTAACATTTAAGTCATTTGGTGAAGTACTATTAGTCCCTGTGTAGCATCCATCATGGCTGATAAGTTGGAAGAAGCTGTTACTGACAAGTTGAAAGAAGTTGTTAGTGATGTAGACTTATAATTGTCAGTGTATGTAATCGTTGCTCTTTCTCCTCCTCTGATTCTTCTCTTTCTCTTCTTCCCGTCTGGCTCTTCTCTCTCATCTTTTCCATCTGTCCAACCTTCATGACCTTATTTTGACGGAGAGCAGACCTACATACTAGTAATGTACTATTCACATTTAATATTTGAATATACTTCAAAATTAATCAGTCTTACCCACATTTTAGGCAGTTTCGGATTCCAAATGATGTTGACAGACTACAAGAGATCATAAACTGGGATCAGACACATCACAAAATTATCACAAAATTCATTCAGACCAGTGGTGTAGGAAATATTTTCGGTAAAGGGGGACTCCAAAGGGCATATGTATTTGTTTTGTGGTTTGAAAGTGTTCATGTGAGAAATCACCTGGTTAGATTGTGCCCCTAAATTATGTTTAGAAAAATTGCCACAGCATGTAGTAAAAAATAACTAGTATCCAGACATTTTATTAATAACGATTCAGTCATTCTCGGCTGAAATAATAGCACTTAGGCAAGAAGTCGAAACGTCGAGTTAAGTTTTAAGTAACAATATGGGCTGTTAGAACGAGAAAATTTGTTATTATTATAATTTTAATAACGCAATTGTAAAACTTTTACCAGATTATAATTGTTGAGTTACAACAAATATCATTCCCAACTTAAGCCCAGGAATTAGCATGATAGACAGAAGGTGTGAGCCTGGAGGTAGGAAACTATGCTTTGCTTGCTATCTAGTCAGGCACAACCCCATGTGGTGGTTCACTAATTCTATTTCTGTGATTGCAGCACCAGTGTTAGGACAGTAGGTTGCTATAAAATTTGGCAAGGGAAAAGTGGCATTGCTTAGAGCAAAGTTTCCTAATGCAAAACAGCAGTAAAGTAAACATTGGGGAGGGGAACCACCTGGGACATTCATTAGTGATGACATCACATGCAGTATGCAGGCTTCTTTGTATATAGTTGAGTGTGCTTTATTGTGATCTCATAGCTTCTGACCATGACTAGCCAGTCACAATTTGCTGCTGTTGCTGCTGAGAGCGGCATTGACAGAGCCTCAGGATGGGCGAAAGTGTTAATGGATTCTTTTGTAAGTAAGGCAAAGCTAATTCCAGAATTGAAGAATAATGTTCAAGATTGTAAAACTAAGTCAATGAAGTTGTTAGTCAATTTCCAATCTTTTATTGAAACAATTAAAGCAGTTAAAGCAGTTTATGACCAGAAAATTAGCAGTTTCTCATCAGAAGTGACAGATTCTGGCTACTCTCCTGAAAAATCTCGTTCAAATGCAAAGAGTCTTCTCGACTTGATTGAACGTGCCAAGCATTGTTATGATGAGTTTGAAACTGCTGGTAAGGAGCTCTCAGACTTGTGTACTGTGAATTTACAAGATACAAGTGGAGAGAAAGCTTCTAGTGACAACCATAGTACGATATGTACAGCTGTGCTTTGTGGCATGGTTGCTGGCTGTATATTCTTAGCAATATCAGCAGCAATTGTGTGTCCCTTGCTATTGGGAGCTGGTGGTGCTGCTGTAGGAGGAGGGGCAGGTGCTGGTGCTGTTACTGCTGCTGTAGGAGGAGGGGCAGGTGCTGTAGGTGGAGGGGCAGGTGCTGTAACTGCTGCTGTCGGAGGAGGGGCTGCTGCTGTAGGAGGAGGGGCAGGAGCTGTTACTACTGCTGTAGGAGCTGTTACTACTGCTGTAGGAGGAGGGGCAGGAGCTGTTACTACTGCTGTAGGAGTAGGGGGGGCAGCAGGTGTTGTAGGAGGAGCAGTTGGTGGGGCATTGGTTTTTGTGGGAATTCAAAAATATCGTTGCCAAGGACAGTCCAACACATTTGGAGACATCATCAAGCAGTTACAAGACATCCACAGTGGGGTGGCTAAATTAAGGGAGATCACCTCTTCTCTGATGGCACAACTGGATTCTCTAAAAAGACCATGTGACAACGTCGTGCAGAAAAGTGGAGATCAAAGTTTCGTGTGTCTCACTATGAATTCTATATCTGACCAACTTAAAGACGTACATGAGCAAGCGAATCGTGACTTTTCAAAATTACAGAATTGACTAATAACTAATGCACAGACTAATCACACTCACAGTTAATGATTCTGTTTGTTTTGTTGTTTCTGCTTTTTGTTTGTATTTTTTTGTTTATTTGTTTTTAATGCTGTTGCTATCTATATATATGGTCAGAAAGGCTTGCAAGTAAGCAACAACTGCTGCATTTGTAATAACTTCTCTAACAGAGAACCAAAGGACTAAGTTTTTTGGAACCTATTAATCTGTTTTCAAGACTGTAGTAGATATAAATTGTTGTTTGGTAAAGTTGGTTGTTACTTGGTGTGTTATTGGCGAGCGTGCAAAATGAGTGAGACACTATCAGGGGTAACACAATTGAACATCAGGGATTTTTGTTTGTTTGTTTATACATGTGTGGACATAGTATGTGTGTCTATTTGTACTCTAACCCTTATACACATAATAACGCTAATTCTCACCTGACAGATTCCCTATTATGACCTTAACTTTTCGGAGGCATTGTTAATATACAAAATCATCTATGCCAATTTCAGAAAATTTAACAGGAAGAGTTGCACACTGTGTACAGAATTAATAACTCATTTACTGTTTTGCACGTGGCACATGTCTGAACTAATCACCAAGTGGCCCACAGTGCATTTTATAATGGGCAGTTAGTATATCCTATTATATTGTCAGGGTTAAGTTTTTATTTATGATTCGTAAAATTATTAAATTGTTGAAGTAGGGTTTTTTTTTTGTTTTTTGTTTTGTTTTGTTTTTTAAGTAGTAATTAAGCCAGGGGACACATTACACAGGATGTGTGTAACATAGAAGAAAAGTTGTCTTAGTTGACATGACTGAACATGCCAAGGAAGTATTCTTTATGCTATTAGACAGTCATCATTTAGGGGGGGGGGGGGGGGGAGGTTTGGGTGGGGGAAGAGGTGAAGG
>WLWI01005806.1_pt1 | contig 10254 bp, 10 predicted proteins | sample 6701501 | NCBI WGS metagenome assembly WLWI01 (sample SAMN12718690, study PRJNA515312) | sponge metagenome | isolation source: marine sponge | host: Mycale hentscheli | place: New Zealand: South Island, Marlborough, Capsize Point | collected 2014-11-01
GATCAAATGCTTCCATCAGCTTTTTAAAGCCGCCGGCTGGTACGATTATATTGTCCTCAGGTACTTTAACTGCATCAAAGAAAATATCGGAAGAAGGAACACCTCGAAACCCCATCAATGATTCTGGTTTACCAAAACTTAGGCCATCGGTTCCTTTTTCCACTAATACGGCGCCAATGCCCTTTGCGCCGGGAGCATCTGAAAGCTTACAATAGACAACGTAGGCATCAGCATGTCCCCCACCAGAGCACCATCGTTTAGTCCCGTTAATTGTGACAACACCATCTTCAAGATTGCCACGTGTTGACAGATCAGTCAGGGCAGAACCGGCATGTGGTTCTGACATTGCGACAGCTACCAGCATGTCGCCGCTGCATACCGCCGGCACGATTCGTTTTTTCAGGGAGTCCGAGCCAAATTTTTCTATGGCACGAACAGGGCCAACTGAAGATTCGAATATTGGAAACGCGATAGCTGAAGAGATTTGACCAAATTCTTCCAACACGATCAATGCTTCGAGGTTGCCCAGTCCGAGGCCACCCAAGTCCTCCGGCACACTAATGCCGAGAAATCCCATATCTGCATATTCCTTTACTAATTCGTGTGTTGGTGGTTCCGCGCTGTGTTCAATCTCTTCTGCTAACTTGGGAAGTTTATCCCGTGCAAAGCGACGCGCAGAATCCTGTAATTGTTTTTGATCGTCTGTAAGCTGAAAATTCATTATTATTTATATACCTGAGGTTCGATTCAGATTTTGGTCTGCTAATTCCGGCAAGCAGTATACTCTCAGGCTAAATGAATTAAAACGACCATACCCTGAGCGAAGGGTTAATGAATTCTTTTTATCTGTAAAACGAATGGATTTTGCAAATTAATAATTCTGAAACTGACGTAAATATGAGGAGGACCTAAATGGCTGCCTATAGTGAAGATGATGTGGTTGAACTAATTGCCCGACAAAAGTGTTATGAGGTATTGACTCGTTATTGTCGGGCCCTGGATCGCGCGGATGTGGAGCTAATGCGTTCTGTTTATTGGGAAGATGGTATGGATGATCATGGTGTATTCCAGGGTAATGCCCATGAATTTTCAGACTTTATAATCAAGGAGATCCAGAACTGGTTCGAAGTAACCGTTCACTCAATCAGTAACGTGCACATGGAATATTATGGTGATGTTATGTGTACAGAGTCCTATCTAACGGCTTATCACAAAGTTCGAGGGGACAAGGAAAAAATTGAGGCGGTGCAAGGTTCTGAATATTACTCTCGCCTTAATCTTGCCGAAGTTAAGGACACGCATCATGTCTTCTTCTACGGTGGACGTTATGTAGATCGTCTGGAAAAACGCGATGGGGAATGGCGTATCGCCTTAAGAAGGGTCGTCATGGACTGGAATGAACACTGGCCAGGCTGCACCATTCTCGATGACGGCATGTGTGAAACACTTACATTACGCGGGACTCGTGGTCATGCTGATCCGGTGTTTCAAAATAAGCCATGAAAAGTGGATTAAATTAATGATTCATCTTTGAAATATCACGTCCTGACACGATAGCCGATTCGAGGGAAGTGGACTATCACTTCTCCGACAAAAGTATTTTCGTGTTTGACGGCAATTTCATTTGCTGTGGCAATTACGACTTTTCCTTCTACCTCTCCACGTAAAGAATCATCTGGCGCTACTGTGACTAATTGTCCTTCATATAAGTTCTGTGGGTCAGAAGGGTCGACATTCGCCTGGGTGGGAGAGTTGGCCTCCAGGGCAATTTTCAAGGCATCTTTTGCATCCATCGGCTGACCAGTTCCTTCACCAATGGCAGCCACACGTTCTTCCCAGGGCGGCAGAAGTTTAAAATCCTTCAATAGATCGTTTACTTCAGGCATGGTTGCACGAGTAAACCATGGAACAGAAAAGGCATGAATGTCAGCAAGTGTGGGCTTGTCACCCAACAGAAAATCACGACCATCTGCTAATTGTTCGTTAATCAAGTCTGCATGAGCACGTAATTGTGAACGAGCATAAGGTAATTCCTGCTCAATCGTATCAAAATTAATTTCTGGAAATAACGCACGGCGATCAGCCTCAAACTCTTCCGGCCATTGTTTACTTTGCAAAGCGATAACCATGTGCAAGCCAGGACGAAAAAAGGCATCTGACCAACTAATCATGGCCATCAACATGCTTTGTTCGCCATCTTTGAAAAAAGAAGGTTGTGGAATACGTGCTTCCAACTCAGTGGCAATACGCTGATTATCAATGTAAACATTCGCGCCAATCTGTAGTACTGGCGTACCGCGATAGCCTCCTGTCAGTGCTACTAAATCAGGTTTTGGCATAATCATAGGAGTCTCGACTGAAAACCAGTTAGCACCTTTAATACCAAGCATACGTAAAGCTTTTTATGTGAAAGGGGAAGCGTCGTACTGATGGAGAATCAAATCATCTTCAGTCATATTATTTGTTCCTTGCTATTAGTTATTTTTAAGTGATGCGGCGGTCTGGTTGTGCAATACCTTTCTGTAACTTTCCTTGTCTACTTGAGTAGCCGTTCCATGCGCTTCCGCGCGTTGCACAGCCGGGCGTGCGGCGACATTATCAAACCAGCGTTTAACATTGTCGAAGTCTTCAAAATTTTGTCCTTGCCATTCAATATATTTTACCCAGGGCCAGCATGCCATATCGACAATACTGTAATTGCCACTAATGTATTCATTCTCAGTCAATTGTTGTTCTAGTACTGCGTAGAGTCGATTCATCTCATTAGTGAAGCGTTCTATACCATGACTGTCTCTTACCTCGCAAAACTTGCGAAAGTAATGTGCCTGGCCAGCCATGGGGCCAAGATGTCCTATTTGCCAGAATAACCATTGCAAGGTTTTAAAGTAGTCCGCGCCTGGTGCAGGAACGAATTTTCCGCTTTTATCTGCCAGATACAAAAGGATAGCGCCCGATTCAAATAAGGTGACTGGGGCGTCTTTAGCACTACTGTCGCTAAGCACAGGGATCTTATTATTAGGACTGATTTTGAGGAATTCAGCCGTGAACTGCTCACCTTTAGTGATATCAATATGTCTGATTTGATAAGGCAGTTCGCACTCTTCCAGCATGATGGCAACCTTGACACCATTAGGTGAGGGAAAGAAATAGAGTTCTAGCATTCGTTTGTTTGTGTTCGGGATAAGCGAGGTGAGATCATATATAAATTAATAGTGTAGCTGCTCGATGTAAGTAATTTGCCACAGAGTTCACAGAGCTCACAGAGGAAATAGATTAACCAGCTTCATTTTTACAAATATTCTCTGTGTCCTCGGCTTTGGCCTCCTGCGTCACTCTACCTCCTGCTTCCATGCAGTCGTCTGTGGCTATATATTCGTTCATAAGACCTGATTTAAGTGCCAGGAGTGATTCGAAACCCGGCTCTGGGAAAGTGAACATTAACATCACCTGCCTCCGGATCTGATCGCCGTATACTCACTCTTTGTCGATTCAAATTAATGAGACTACCTTCTACTGGCACCTTTCCATAATCATCTGGTGCTACATTTACTATATCTCCAGATTGCAATTGCAGTGGATCCAGACTATCTATTCCTTCGCCATTATCTGGACTGGTTTCATTCGCGATCTTAATGGCATCAATCGCATCCATATCCAGTCTGTTACCTTCGCCGATAGCACGCATACGTTCTTCCCACTTTGCTATATGTGTGTAGCGTTTGAGCATGTCTTCAATAGGTGGCACATTGCCGCGAAGCATCCAGATAACGAAATAAGCATTGATGTCAGCCCAGCTGACTGTTGAACCTAGCAAAAAAGACCTTCCATCCTCTAATTGCTGCTCCACCAATTCAATATGGGGAAATAACTGTGTGTAGAGATGCGGCACTTCTTCTTTGAGTCGACTAAAATCCATGAAATTAAAAAATTCACTTCGATCTTTAAGTATTGGCTCTGGTAACTCTTCATTGATTCCCATAGAAAGTCCGGCACCTGGATTAAAAAAAACGGAATTACTCCAGTAGCTCAATGCCAGTGAAATACCAGTATTGTTGTCAGGAAAGAGAGAAGGAGAGGGAAAACGTTTCTCCAGTTCAATTGCTATTAGACTTGTATCGCAGTAGATATCGGCACCGATTTGCAAAACCGGGGTTTTACGATAGCCACCAGTAAGTGCAGTGAGCAATGGTTTCGGCATAATCATAGGGATGTTCACCGAGCGCCATGAAAGTTGCTTTAGCCCAAACACCAAACGTACTTTTTCAGCGAAAGGAGAGGGGTCGAAGTGGTGCAAGATCAGTTCGGACATAGTCACTTATACCTTTTGAAGTCTATTTTACTTACGCGTATTGAAATTATGGGTTTATAAAGTCAATAAAACAATCTTGTTTGATTGTTAATTGCGATATGCGGGCATACAATTTCACAAGACGTCTAGTTTGCTGATAATAATCAGTGGAAATTGGCAGAGAATCTGTGAGTCACAATTACTATGAATGATGAATTTACGGTAAACATATTAGAAGGCATGGAATATGAGAGGCAACGCCAGGCCCTGCCGCAGGGCTTTCCTCAATTGCCTAATATTCCTGCGGGTAGATACTCTGATCCTGAATTTTTGAAACTGGAATGGGCAGGCTTATGGCGTAAATCCTGGCTTTATGCATGTCATCTTGACGAAATACCCGAGCAAGGAAGTTATCTTTTGTGGAATAAAACCAAATCTCCGATTATTTTGTTGCGAGGTAAAGATAAAGAAGTAAGCGCTTTTTATAACACATGCAGACATCGTGGCGGTCCTTTGGTGCTGGAAAAAGATGGAAAGCTTGAAGGACAGTTTGTTTGTAAATATCACGGTTGGTGCTACAACCTGCAGGGCGAGCTAAGGACAATTCGTGATAAACGTGATTTCGTTGACTTCGATATGAATACGAAGCCTCTTAAGACAGTTAACTGTGAACGAATAGGCAACTGGGTTTTTATTAATGAAGACCCACAAACCGAACCATTGCTTAATCACTTGCAGCCAATTCCCCAACACCTGGAGCAATTTCAGCCGGATAACATTCGACTTGTGCACTCCAAAACTTACGATGTTTCTTGTAATGTTAAGATTTTGCTGGATGCATTTTTTGAGGTATATCATCTATCTTCCATCCATCAGGATACTGTGGATCGTTTTCTGGATCACCGTGGGACGGTTATTAAACTTTGGCGAAATGGACATTCGACGATGATTACACCAAACAGAAATCCTGAATGGACAGACCCCGGTGCTGTAGGAATGCAGGTAATTGATAGCGTAACTGAAATACCTGCCAAACATAATATGTCATTAAATTTTTATCCAAACCTGGTTTCGCCAATGGCAAATACTGGGATGCCATTTTTAACCTTCTGGCCAAATGACAATAAGACCATGAAGATAGATTGTCATTGGTTTGCACCTGATTGGGGAGAAGGTGAAAGCGATCCATTATGGGACACACGAATTAAAAACTTTGAGAGGATTCTCTATGAAGACACTCAGTTTGCTACACAAATACAGGACTCAATTGAGTCGACGGCCTTTGAAGGACTTAAGCTAAACTACCAGGAACGTCGAATCTATAATTGGCATGAAGAACTGGACAGGCGTATTGGAATAGACAGGATCCCGGAACATCTCAGAGTAAAACCATTGCTAGAGAAATATATCGACGAAACGCAATATTGAAAGGCTAATTTACCCGAGTTCAGGTTAATTACTTGTTTCGAGACCTGCGAGTGTCAACATGGTATTACGGAAAAGCCGATGAGCAGCGGGGAGTTCTACTTTGTCGTCAAAATATACGGCAGTGCGTAGACCGATAAGCATTGCATAAGCAATTTCCGCTGTATCTCTTGGTCCGGATATAACGCCTTTACGCGGTGTATTTTCAAATAGTTTTGTTATATAAGCCTTACACCTGTCATCAAGTTCTGCTTTTTCCCGGTGTAATTCAGAGTGATGAACAGCAACACCAAAACATTCGAGCATAAAGCCAATCTCTGAAATTGTAATACCTTTGCCCGCGAAAAATAATTCAGTTAATAGATCGATTTGCTCTTCCGGGCTTTTATCGTGATGGCTTTCAATTCGATGAAGGATCTTTTCTGAAACGTTTTTAAAATAGTAACCAAGAATGGCATCTTTACCTTCGAAATAATAAAGAAGATGACTGGGATACATTTCTGCAACTTTTGCGATATCTGCCAGTGTTGTTTTGGCATAACCCTTTTCAATAATGCAATCATGCAGGGCACGTAATATGCGTTTGCGACGTTTGTCGCCGCGTGGTGCATTTGCTGGTGCAGTTGTTTTGCTTTCTTCTACGCTTGCCATTTTATCTATAGTTTACTGGATTCACCGCCATCCATAACAATTACCGAACCGGTCACAAAGTCGGATAGAGACGATGCGAGGTAACACACCATCGGACCAATCTCATCACTGTTACCCATACGTTTCATTGGAATTTTACGTAATCGTCTTTCCAAAATTTCTGGCGATTCAAGCACTGCAGATTGCGCATCAGTTTCAAAAGCGCCGGGTGCAATTGCATTAACCTGAATTCCATGACTTGCCCATTCAGCAGCCAATGCTTTTGTAAATTGCAATACCGCACCTTTTGAGGAGGAGTAAGCAACCAGGATTGGTTTACCCAAAATACCAGAAGTCGAAGCGATGTTGATTATTTTACCTGATTTCTGCCTGATAAAGAATTGTCCTGCGGCGCGTGCAAGCACGGCGGGTGCTTTGACATTGACGGCGAAGACGTCATCCCATATTTGTTGAGACTGCTCGGTAAATTTGCCTGCCGGTGCTATACCGGCGTTATTGACGATGATATCAATTTGACTGAAGGTATCTACTGCAAACTGAGGCAGGGAAGCGACTGACTCTGCATCCAGCATATCGCATTGCAAGACTTCAATTTGCTCTGGAAAACGCTGTTTCAGTTTATTGAGTTCGTCAATTGAGCGGGCAACTGCTAATACCTTTGCTCCCTGTTCAGCCAATGCGACTGCGCTGGCTTCGCCCAATCCCCGGCTTGCACCTGTGACAATCGCTACTTTGTCTTCGAGTTTAAGATCAAGCATTACACAGTTTTCGCGAGTTCTTTGGCAATTCCCAGGCGCAAAATTTCAGAAGAGCCTTCATAAATTCGCATCGGTCGCGCCTGACGATAGAGTTTTTCAATTTTAGTATCTCGAACCAAACCAAAGCGTCCCATCATTTGAATGCAGCGGTCGACTACTTTGCCAGCCATTTCACTGGCGGCAAGTTTGGCCATTGACGAATGATGTAAGCTGGCACCAGGATCCTTCTGGGCATAGAGTGCGGCTCGATAGGTTAATAAGCGCGCCATCTCAATTTCCACCCAACTGTCGCCGAGCATTTGTGCAACCGGGCCTAGTTTAGCCAGTGGTCGGCCAAATTGGATACGCGTATTGGTATGACGTACAGCTTCATTCAAAGCAGCTTGAGCAAGCCCTACTGCGGCTCCAGCGACTGATACACGAAAAACACCTAAAGTAGCCAATACCAGATCAAGCCCTTCGCCAGCTTGGCCAAGGCGCTCGCTATTTGGTATTTTCACATTGTCGAAGTGCACATCACCAAGTACATGAGGCGCAATTAATTCTGGTGTTTGACTAACACTTACACCCTTTGCATCTGCCGGAATCAATACAACAGAAAACCCTGCTTCTTCTTTTGCAAAGACCACGTACAAGGAAGCAGCGCCAGCATTAGATATAAATGCTTTACTGCCATTAATAATTAATTCATCGCCGCTCTGTTTTATTTCCGTACTAACGGATTTGAGATCAGATCCAGCTTCAGGCTCGGTCAATGCTAAGGCGGGTAGTACTTCAGCTGTAGCAATACGAGGCAACCACATTTCTTTCTGTGCATCGGAGCCGCTACAAGTTATGGCATAACTGCCAATTCCCTGTAGTGCAAAAAGGGAATCCATGTGAGACGAGCTTGCCATCATGGCTTCGCGAACTACACAGATAGCCAGAGGATCAATTTTTTCGAATCGGCCACCAAATTTTGCAGGCACCATTAGATCCGCAAGTTTGCTGGTCTGTAAGGCTTTCAGTATGCCGGGGTGAATTACATTAGAGGCATCCGCCTCAGTTGCAATATCTTCGACAGATTGCATGAGCTGCCTTGCTTCTTGTTGAATCGCGAGATATTTCTCGTCCAGATCAAAATTCATAAAAATTTTCTCTTACAAAATACTACTTATTGTTTTTTTTCGCTCGACCTTCAAACTCAGGCGGGCGTTTTTGCATAAAGGCAGATGCCCCCTCAATCATATCTTTTGATCCAATCGCCTGGACTAGCATACCCAGACCACTTAGATAATTATCGCGACATTGGTTCCACCAGACATTTGAACTAATTTTGGCAATCTCAAGATAGCGGGGACTCATGTTGAGTAATTCTTCTGCCCAGCGGGTAACTTCATTTTCAAGTTCATCGGCGCTTACAACGGCATTTATCAAGCCCATCTCCAATGCTTCCTGTGCCTTGTAGCGTCGACACATAAAAGCGATTTCCTTTGCACGTTTTTCACCAACACTCATTGCCAGAAAATTAGTACCACCGAGAACAGGCGCACTGCCAACTTTTACGCCGGTTTGGCCAAAGGTCGCTTTTTCCGAGGCTATTGCAATATCGCATGCTACCACCAGTTCATTGCCGCCCCCCGCAGCAGCACCGTTAACCGCTGCAATAACAGGGCGAGGGCTTTGTCTGAGTGATTCATAAACTTCAAGTGAGCCATAAAACATACTCCTGAGGGCTTCAGGATCGGGATCGCTCAGATTGGCAAGATAGCCACCGGCACAAAATGCCCTGCCGCTTCCCGTTAACGCAATAACACCACTAGCAGAAGCGGATTTCACAGCATCGATGAGTTCCCGTGCCATTTCCGCGTCATAAGCATTCATGCGTTCTGGCTTGTTCAAACGAATCCAGCAGACTTCGCCTTTTACTTCAACTTCAATATCAGACATGTTTTCCCCCGATTAACAGGTAGTTATATGGGATTTTGATCGCAACAAACACTAACCTTTCGGCATTATTGGCAGATATTGAATAAAGTTCAAGTTCTATATTCGGTGCACAGCTGGCTATTCGCACAGCTATTTTAAAGTAAATCACGTCTCTATGTTAAAGGTCTATCCTTTAAATGTAGGGGAATAACAACTTGATCTCTTTCTAGACTTTGAATACTATTCAATTTCACATTTTGAATTAGATTCAAAATATTGTTTCTGTCATCAATTCCAATTGTTCGGGGGAGTACTAATAATGAACAAGGCAATTTTTAGATTTCCAGTCGGTCTATCACTTCTTGCAGCATTTACTACCATTTTTCCAGTCACAACAGTTCTGGCGCAGTCAGGCGCTCTCGAAGAGATTGTTGTTACCGCGCGTAAGCGTGAGGAGAATCTGCAAAATCTCGGACTTTCTATCAGTGCCTTAAGTCAGACTGATATAGAACGGACTTTTGCCCGGGATGCCAGAGACCTGGCCTTTATGGCGCCTAACCTGATTCTCGATGATACTTCACAGGGCCCTGGCGGCAACGCCGCAATCTATATCCGTGGTGTTGGTGTGGCCGACGTGGAGAAAAATTTTGATCCCGCAGTTGGTGTAACTGTTGATGGACTCTTTATGGGCGCAAACAGTGGCGCGATTTTCAGGAGTATTGATCTGCAGAGGGTGGAAGTACTACGTGGCCCTCAAGGCACGCTCTACGGACGTAACACTATTGGTGGAACGATTAATGTAGAGAGAACAAAACCTACCGGTGAATTCGGTGGTAAAGTTCGCGCCGGATATGGCGCTTACGATACCCCCTATTTCGACGGGATTGTCAATTTTGGCCTGCATGAGAAGGTGGCGGTAAAGCTTAGCGGCGCCGTGCATGATCAGAGTGAAGGCTATTTTACAAACACCAATGACGGTGACGATAATGGACGGGTGGATTATCACTCATACGGTGCAAACGTGCTTTTCACCCCCATGGAAGGCCTGGAGTTGGAGTACACCTACCAGAACGAGAGTACAGACCAGGATACGCCACCCTTGTTAAACGTTGGACAGGGCGATACCTTGTTTTGTAACTCTCCTGATCCTCGTATTGGTGGTCATTGCGCGCCAGATCTGAATACACCAACATCAGGAGACCGTTTTGATGTGAATACCCTGTT
>WLWI01005808.1_pt1 | contig 10252 bp, 10 predicted proteins | sample 6701501 | NCBI WGS metagenome assembly WLWI01 (sample SAMN12718690, study PRJNA515312) | sponge metagenome | isolation source: marine sponge | host: Mycale hentscheli | place: New Zealand: South Island, Marlborough, Capsize Point | collected 2014-11-01
GTTGATTAATCTAGATTTTATTGATGGCAAGTAATGAGCAGAGACTAAGTTAGTCTGAGTATCAGTCAATGTGGTGATGGAGCTATTTCATGACGATGGTAACAAAAACTTCTCTATTGAAATCAAGTAATATTTATATTATTAGATGAAATACTGAATAGTTTGTGTGCATGTTGAGGATCTGACAATATGTCTGCTATCTACTACAGAGCTAGGACCACATGAGCTGCCCCCTGCAACATGTTCTCTCATTCATATTTGTCAGCTCACTAAATGTCGTTGCTACTCCCACTAAAATGGAGGAGAGCAGCTCAAAATTCCTGATTGACTCACTCACCACTTGTGTGCCATTACTGATTATTGTTGTTGTTGTTGTTTGTGTGTGTGTAGATGTATATGAATGGGCATCTGGTGTATGCTGACAGTGTGTTTAATGGCTATAGTAATACTGAGACGGACTTTGTCAAACAGGTAACTCAGTGTTAGTAGACTGTCAGACAAGTAACTCAGTGTTAGTAAATTGAACAGGTAACTCAGTGTTAGTAGATTGAACAGGTAACTCAGTGTTAGTAGATTGAACAGGTAACTCAGTGTTAGTAGATTGAACAGGTAACTCAGTGTTAGTAGATTGAACAGGTAACTCAGTGTTATAGATTGATCAGTGTTATCTGATGCTACATATTCTGCATACGGTATAGATGTGTTGTCTCAATTAGGACTATAAGGATATTGTGTCTTGGAAAGTTATTTTTTTTGTGTTTGTGTTTTCCTATGCATGTTTACATGTGTGTATTTTTGTAAAGATGCTTGTTATACTGCCAAATGTCTAGATTTTAAAAAGAAATTTTTATACGCACAAGTGTAGGCTGTTGACTTGTCGGAGCAGCTCTCTTAAATTTTCATGCATTTGATGACATTCTCTCCAAAAAAAAATTTTTGAATATTTTTTTAAATATAACTATCATTCACACATACATACACACAAACATACATGCACTCACTCACACACATACACACACCTTCTCTTAATGTACAGATCCAATACAGCATTGAAAAGGGTCTGAAGAAGCAATTCCTCCCGACTGACTTCAAGTTTTCCCGCGACACCGGCACCAGGATACTACGCACAGACACGTGGGCCTATCCCGTGTCAGGTATCATGCACGACCTCATTCCATTCTCTCCTCAGTCCAATTCCGGAGTTTCCACTCCGCACAAGCCCTCCCAATCCAAAGTCTCCATTAACGACACTCTCATGCGCTCGCAGGCCACGATTAACAGCTTCATGGACGACGACGACGACGACGATGATGATGATTATGACACCTCCTCTCTGGTGCTATCCAGCTCTTCCTTGGCTCCTTTACGAAGCAGCGGAAGGTCCAGAACTAAAGTAGGCCTTCTTCAACGCAGGAAAACTGACATGAGCTTCAATGTGAAATATTAAAATGATAGTTGTAGTAGTTGCTCTCGTGTTTCTGTAGCTACATAAGTTACCTACTTCCACTGATACTATACTTTGCTGAGTATGCATATTTAATATAATCCGTAAGTGGGCAATCAAGACAAGTACACAGTAAATGGAGATAATAGCTTATAAGCCCTCAGGGAGTGTATCGGACCAAACTAATCAGTTACACGTGTGTTTTGGTCGTCCTTATTGGTGGAGTGCATTCATTAGAAAGATGTAACCTGTGTTTGTTGGTTGGTTTATAATTGTATTTACAGCACGGTGAATGTCATTATCTCCCATGGCAACACTCGGTGTCATGGACAATTTTTTAATTGGGCAAGTTTCAAGGAGATGAATATATAATAAACAGGCAACACACCGGAGGATGTGGGTGTGTGGGGGTGTCTTTCTTATTCATTATTGACACAAAAAAACAAAAAAATGTCGCAACTTTGGTCAGTGATCACAGACACTCTGAGCTAATAATAACATTGAAATTTTAGAGTGGCATATACAAAGTGCTGTGAACTGAATCATGTCTTTTGATATAAGTCTCGTTTAGTAAATCAAAAGCTCATGTCCAACTTTATGTAGTTTTATAAAGCGACTATTATATAGACATTCCCACTGCAAAAAGAAAAGAAAAAAGAAATAGAAAAAAAAGATGTGTAACACTTCAACTCTGTGTGATTATAATACAGTCTGTTCAAACTTATGAGGCTTAGTATATTATACAGACATGGTTGTGTGTATTTGGGGACTGTTGTAGTGTACACATACATACTGGCTATAATGCATAATGATGTTGCACGCAAACACATTTCAGCAATCAGCATCCACTGAAAATTCCAAGGAGAAAATCTGTTTTAGACAATTTGTCCTCTATTTGTTAGTATAATTGATAGTTTTCACATTAACATAATTAAAGACAAACGAAAGACAGTGAGAGTCCATAACAACACAGTGATGATGTCATAGCCCGTGCTATTGGTGATCTGATAGAAGTGCTAATAAGACAGCTCTAACAATATTATAGTTATTAACCATGGCGATTAAAAATTACATCCTTTAGTGACCAAGTATTGAGGACACAAACACATGGGGGAAAAAACAAACAAACAACACTAATAAAAAACAAACAAATGTTTCACTGTTCAGAAGTTGTTGAATTATCTGGCATGGTCGCTGCTACTGTCGAGAGGTTCATGTGGGATAAGGTGCTCCACCCTTTGCTCCCGTCTCGCCGACTGACCTTGAGTTTTCCGCTGATCATCTGATTGGTGGTAGGCGACTTAAATTTGACCCACTTGGTGAGGACATCGTTGTGGACCTGCTGGACCTCCATATCGAACACCAGACTCTCTTCTCCATTCTGGCTGTCGGGTTCAAAGTTCCCACCCTGGATCTCGATCCTGAGCGTCTCCATGGGATACGCCTGGATGATTTGCGGGAAAGAGATGGGGATGAAGTTGGCGGGCTTGGAGAGGTCTTTGTGCATCAGGTCCTCGTTGGGTTTGCATGGCTCCACGTAGATGGCCACCTGCATGCTGTGATGGTCCATGTCCAGAAATCCGAAAGTGCTGAAGCGAAACATGGAAGGCTCTGCGGAGATGTACTTGAGAACCATCTGCGAAATGAGTGATTCGTCCAATTCAATGACGGACACGGCAAGCCAGCCCGAGAGGTTTGTGTCTATGCCTAGCTTCCCGGAGGTGGAGTTGACGGTCACCTTGGAGCAGATGTCATCGGTAATGTCCACCCAGTGCCTCATGTAATTAGAGTGCATCAAGCGCAGAACGGAGTGGGGGCCGATTTTTACGTCTCCTGGTACGGGGGTCTCTACGTGTATCGTACCTCTGAAGAGGGTCATCGCCGTGTTACTGGAAGACACCTCAACGTGGAACACCACGCCCACTTGCGCAATCTTGTTCCAGCCCGTAGTCCTGAGCACGGAGGTGAGCTGGGAGGAGTCTAGGGTGCTGACGGTGACAAGGGAGTCTTCCGTGACGGCATTGGCCGGGATGACAACCACAGTGTCCTTGAAGGCCAGGACAGTGCCTGCTGGAGTCACTGTCTCCTCTATCAACTTGGTCTCCATCCTAGTAGAGTACTTGGCAGCAGCTACAGGAAGAAGACATCGAGAAAACATAATGGGTCAATTAAAAGTGATCAAGAAGACATAAAAATAGTATAATTGGTCAAATAAATGACATTAAGAAAAATAGTAAAAAGTTTTACTGCCTTAGCCACTCCTACTAAAATGCTTCAATTCAAAGAACTCCTTTACCAACTGAGGGATGCTCTCATTTATCCATTCACTGCCTCCAACCAATTCCATCGCAATCAGTCAATTCTCCCCTCATTCTTCTGTCCTCAACACCCACAATGAACAAATGACCTGTGATCTTTTCCCCACTCCTTCTAAAACCTTTTTAACATTCCTAAAGCAGGTCCTCAAAGATAGAAATCACTTCACAGGCAGCTGGTAATTTGTATTTCTAATTGAGTTAAACTATCTCTCCTGCTCCAGGCTAAGGGATTCCACAGGCAATGAGACTGGTACAGTGCATGGTCACACACTGCATGGCGGGGCTGGATGTGTCATACATTCATAGCACATGTATTCATTTGACACACATGCTACATGCACTAGCACCTGCATTTCAAATGCATGTGTCCGAAATAGCAAGACTGGCAGCTGAATTCCTCACTAATCAAAGCTTATACTATCACATCAGAAATAGTAGAACACGTTTGCCCCATGATAAGGGCACATTATTACAGTCTGAAATGGCAAACCTTTTCATTCTGGAGCATTCAATAGACATACATACATACGTACGTACCAGTCTTGAAACATTCAAACACCCATACTGAAACATGTTTATTAAATTATTGAGGGGCAGGAAAGGGGGGGGGGGGGGGAAGTCAATTGTCTTTTATGTACTAAGCAACTAGTTACGTAACACAGAGACGTTACTGACAGCTGGACCAAGTAGGAAAGAAGCTCTCAGAGCTTGGACTATGGTAAACAACTAGACACTGGCAAACAAGGAGATAGTATTCCTTGAGTACAGAGAGAAGGGGTTCGCGAAGGTTAACTTGTTAAGCAATAACAAAGAGACCAAAACAGCTACTCTGTTTTTCATGCATGCGTACCATGTGTATGCCACCTGAGGCAGCGCATGTATTGGTGCTATGGAAACCACAGCTGTGCTACAGGATGTGCAACAAACTGTTGCATGATAAACAGGCAAAGGGGGAAAGGGGAGGGAAAGAAGAGGGGGAGGGAGCTGACAGGTATGAAAAATAAATCATGTACTTATCGTCTGCAATCAAATGCCTACCATCGTTAAAAATTCAAATTTCCAAACATAATTATAATGGGAGTAACTCACTGAGAGATAAAGGGGACATGACTAATTACTTTATGATTGGGTAAACAAGTGATTTAGAGAAGAGGGCAGGACTGGAACACTTTGTTAATTACATGCCACTCCCTCCCTTTATGGCTGTCTCTACTAGCCCACAGGGGAGAGAGAGAGAGCTAACTGAAATACCTGTATGTCCGACAATACTCTAGTAATAACTGCCACACGACCTACCAACAAAAACATTGTTTTACCTCACACCCCCCACCCAACCCCCACTTTTACACACATTTACTGGTAGACTTTTTCTTGATCTTCTGCTCATCTTTGACAATCTTCTGCACATTCAGCTCCTTCTTGAGCTGCTTCACTAGCTGCAGCGTGCGCGGCATCCTCACTGAGCCGGGACCTTGCTCGCACACGCTCACTAGCTTGGTGGAGGCGTCGGCTGCCATCATCACGTGTTTTAGAGTCATCCCCAGACTAAAGAGAGAGAGAGATACAGAAAGATGATGTATCGATCTACCATCACTTTCTGGCTTATCGTTAACCATCTTCTGTATTTTTAATGACGCTGAATGAAAACTCTTATATAAAAGTGAGTTATGTAGTTTATTTAACAGCCCCTATAATGTATGTATGTATGTATGTATGTATGTATGTATGTATGTAGGTAGGTGTATATATTACAGTCAACTTAATAATTCAGTCATTCTCGGCTGAAATAATCATAATAATAGCACATTTTCTCGTTCTAACAGCCAATATTGTTAATTAAAACTTAATAATTACTGTATGTATGTATGTATGTATGTAGTATCTGATACATTAGAAATAACATAATAAACTGAATATGCTGTAAAGGCAGCAAATCCTAAACCAACTTCCTGGCATGTTCAACAGCCCCTACAATTAATGCAATCAAATTGCTCCTTTATTAATTTCCTTTTGTACAGTACTATACATGGAATATAAAGTGAACACGCCAGCCATCACTCACCTCTGCTTCTTCCTCTTGTTGGCAATGACTGCGAGACAGATGAAGACGAAGGCCTTCAGTGGGAGGCGTTGGAAGTCGGGAAGATAGAGGGAGTGGCTGAATATAATCTCAGCCTCGTCAAGTCTCCCCTTCACGACACACTGGAGGCCGTGGGAAATCACCAGCTTCAGAGTATCGTCCTAGAGAGTTGAATGAGAAAGAAAGTGTGTTCAAGTCGAGGAGGGACACATAATACATTCAATTGTATTGCTGTGGCTCTAACGAGGCGGATAGGAGGTTTATATGTGCCTTACTTGCTCACCAGAATGTACATATGCACACACATACATACATACACACATGCATGTATACATACACACATACATACATACACACATGCATACATACATACATACACATACATTCATACATACATGCATACATACACACATGCATGCATACATACACACACATATATAACATACATACATACACACACACATGCACACACACACACACATGCACACACATACATAACACACATACATACACACACACATACATACATACATACATACATACACACATTCATACACACATACATACACACATACATACCTTATTCACTCCATTACTAATCACTTGAAGAATAGACATCCTTCGCTTAGAAATTCTTTTTTTTTCCTTGACCTTCGGACTTCTAGAATGCAAGCAATCACCCAATTACAAAAAGAACCTCTCAAGCAAACAAAACAATTACAGCAACATAATGAGCTACCTTGTGTACACGTAGACATGTAACTCTCCATATACTATATACTGACCTAGCCTCAGAAGTTGAATAACAATATTGTTTATTTCATAGCACAAACGTCACACAATGAAACATAACAAGGCAAACATTCAAACTTCAAAACACAGAGACATTTTTGTAATTGCACAACAAGCACCACAAAGTCTCATTTTAAATGCCTATTGTCAGATTACAAATGACACATCAATAGACGTAGTGCCGCCATGTTATAGGCGCACGTTCACACACATCTCACCCCTTCACAATCAACAACAAACAACATATACCAACAACAACAACAACATTTATATCTTGTAAAAGGGACAAAAAAAAAATTTCTACTTACCCGGACGATTTCTTCGGCTTCATAATGGCGTACTTCCTGATTATATTCCAAGAAGGCTTGGAGTCCAGCGTACAGAAGAAGAGATCGATGACAAACATCTCCAAGATATCGGCACTGCCCGGGTAGAACTCAACCGTATCCTCCCAACTCTTGTATGGCTCGACTGTCTCCAGACCCTTATTAGGGTACACCACGTGTGACTTGAAGACGGCAGATTGCCGTGTGGAGCGTATGGCAAACCCAATCTTCTTGGGAGATTTGTTGAAGATCTTGAGGGTGACCTCCGGCTTCTCGTGATCGATTCCCGTCACGCTGCCGGACAGGAGGCCAACGGACGTGTGCAGGCGGAAATCAACCTTCAGGTTGGGATTCCACCAGACGATGGGATAGGGGAGGTCCCCGTACTGGGCGACGATGGTGTTGTTGTCGATGATGCTCGTGTTCCAGTGGTCTATACCAGGCACGACGTGCGTGATTTCATTGATTGAGATGTCGGAGTCTGCCGAGCTGCTTCTGCCCACGGATGACACCGAGGGCGGCTTAACGATGCTGGTCCTACGGCTCTTGCTGCTGATCGTCCGGGTGAGCGGTTGGTGGGACTTCGGGGAGCGAGGCGGGGAGTTCACATACGGGGGGATGGTAGACGGACTGATGGAGCTCTTGATGCCGCCGAGACTCCTCTCACCTTCTCTCAGCTCATCCTCCTCATTCTCTTCGATGATGGACTCCGTGTGTCTCAGCTTGCCGTGAGCTCGCTGCTGCTGCTGCTCCTCCCCCCTGCCGCCGTTCGAGAACAATGAGCTGGTGCTAGTGGTAGACATGCTACTAATGCCCGAGGACATGGAGGATGTGCTGATCTTGCTGGTTTCCACAGTGAGAGTCGCCGATCCTTCACTGAGCCTCTTGCCGTCCTTGAACGAAGACTGGAACTTTATAATGGGAGGCATTGTGGGTACCTTGGCCAGGCTCGTGGAAGAGACGTAGTTCTCAGACAGACTCACGTTAATAAGTTCTTCAGCCTGACGAGCACCCTTGGCACAAAAGCTCCGCAGGAAGACGTAGATGGCCGTGTCGACGGGAGCCCCAATGCGTATGAGTCCCTCAGAGAGAGCCTCATCCTGGTTGGGCTCGAATATGTCGTCTTCTATGATGGGAATGGCATTCTTGCTGCAGTTGAAGAAAGGGATCTGGAGGAGCTGAGGGAGGAGCTGGGACAGGTTCTTGTCTGTGGCCTGGAGGTTGAACAGAGCTGGCTGGACTTTGGTCATGTCTGCAAGTAACAGACAAGGGAAGGGGGAGACAGGGTAGGGAGGGAAGACAAGGGTGAGGGGAGGGAAAGGAGGGAATAATGGCAATATTATAACAAATGTTAAAACTTTGATACTTTACTCTTCACATATTGTATACATGTAGATAAGTTAATAATATACAGTCCAGGTGGCCAACACAAGTTTACTATAATTATTACCTCACCAGTCAAGCAGAATAAGCATACATGTATGTACATAATCAGATGCCGGCAACGCCCCCCTAGTTGGAAGCTTATTGTCAACAGATTGAAAGATGATTATGATATTTTCACATGTGGCATAACAATGACACTGAATGTTGAAAATACGTTGTCTGGTGGGACACAAACAAGTTTACCAAAAACAGCTCACCCACTAATCCTACCAATCCTACCAAGACACCAAACAAATATAGCAACACACATAACAAATCAACCCGTAGCCATGGTAACTTGACCCCTCCCACAAAAAACTGTTCCACTCCATTCGCACAAAAACATCACAGCAGCTGCTAACAAAGTACGTATGTTCCCCAAAACAGTTTTGTGACGTATGCACGAATGTATTACATGTACATGTATGTCCACACACTACATGTAGCACACACACGTGGATGGACGAAAGTTTATGAAAGCATTGGAAACATGTTTTGTCATCTCCAGTGCTCCTCATGACGAATGTCTCTCTGAATCTCCTTGATACTTATGAGGCAAAATAAGTTCTGTCGTGACTTTATGTATTATAGTATTCAAACTAGGATATTGTAAAGCGGCTTATTTAGGAGTGTGAGGCCTCAAGCCGTGCCATCCGTGCGTAGCGATAACGCTACTTGAGGCCGAGGATGTTTAAACATTGCCAATTCAACATATTTGTTTTAGAATGTAGCAACAGCTAAAACCTAAAGAAAAGCAAAGATTCTTGACAATAAAGCCGCAAGTTAGCAATAAGTGTTCAATTTACTCGATTTCTAAATGCCACAGAGTAATTCTACTTTGAATCAATTCATGCAACGGACCAATCAGATTGCTCCCATGTGACTAGCTACGTTCTAATTGTAAAATATAAAACTATACATTCCCCTTTTGTATTCATGTGACGTGAAACTAAAACACAGTAAACAATAAAGGTAATGACAGGGACACACTCATTGTTAATAAGAGGGGGCATATTCATATTTCCTTATGGTATATATAGAAATAGACAGACTCAACGAGGTCATCAATCCATTATGCATCAGTTGTTTCATACAAACTTATCACTCCTGCTAGGTTCTGGTAGACCTTCATCTAGTATCATAGCCGTCCAGCTCTGTCGTCAATTGTTCATGGGTAATCACGGGGAGGCTCCACCCACTTATATGGGCGTGTCCAATGGTTACACAGTACAATTGTCATATTACCTGAAAGCGAGCACTTGTGACAGTACCTGGGGAGCAAGTCTCGCCGTCAATTGTCCGTGGGTATTCCTGGGAGGTTCCACCCACTCATACCGGAGCGCTTAATTACATTGTCAAATTAACCCAATATACTGACATTTAAAATGTGCAGGGGAAAAAAAAAACAACATACTGAAACAACTACGGAGAAGCTAAACTTTAAATTGAATCAAGAAGTGAAAATGAGGAATGGGGGGGGGGGGGGGGGGGGGGGGGGGGGGGAGGGCGGGAGGGGGGGGGGGGAGGGGGGGGGGGGGGGGGGGGGGGGGGGGGTAGGTGGGAGATAGAGGACTGCTTAGATTTTCTAAACTACAGTGGAATGTCTTCCCAGAATCTGCTGCTTCCATATGGTGAACTCACAGGATAAAATTCCAGGAAAATAGGCATAGTATTCATACTGCATAGATTATATACACACACAGTACGTATGTATACGTGTGTGCGTGTGTGCATGTGTGATGCCTCACCATCTATGCGTGTATGTACACTGCCTGTGGTATTCCTGACTGGGTGTTATTTTCAATTTGAAAGCTATGCAGAGAACACCAACAGCTGCATCTGCTCTGTACTGAAACCGATTCTGCTC
>WLWI01005809.1_pt1 | contig 10252 bp, 11 predicted proteins | sample 6701501 | NCBI WGS metagenome assembly WLWI01 (sample SAMN12718690, study PRJNA515312) | sponge metagenome | isolation source: marine sponge | host: Mycale hentscheli | place: New Zealand: South Island, Marlborough, Capsize Point | collected 2014-11-01
GATACCTCATCCCTTGTACCACTCATACACTCCTCATCCTGAGATACCTGGTCCCTTGTACCACTCATACTCCTCATCCTGAGATACTTCATCCCTTGTACCACTCATACACTCCTCATCCTGAGATACCTCGTCCCTTGTACCACTCATACTCCTCATCCTGAGATACCTCATCCCTTGTACCACTCATACACTCCTCATCCTGAGATACCTGGTCCCTTGTACCACTCATACTCCTCATCCTGAGATACTTCATCCCTTGTACCACTCATACACTCCTCATCCTGAGATTCCTCATCCCTTGTACTGTTATACAGGCTAAGGAGTGGACGATATCAGATTTTTTAAATATTTGACTAACTAAATACAAGTTATCATGATACGACTAAATTATTAACTAAATTTTGAGGTATAATTACAACAATGATAGTAAAGTAAAATATCATGGGCTAACAATTTCAGCTTTAACTTTTTCTTCAGCAGAAGCATACAAGCAAGGAATGGCAACAGGGCTAAGATTAGGGATCAAACGTAAAAGAAGAGAGAGGAAACAAAAAATGGAGAAGAAAAAAGAAAATAATGAAAGGAAATGAAAGAAACAAAAAAAAAGTGCTAAGAATAGGTTAAAATGGGCTTTCAACAGCCTTGGCATTTTTGTTCCGGGTGATTTAGTCGTAAGTGTCCTGGGCTGTAGATCGAGAATAGCAAGATAAAAAAAAGGGAAAAAAAGGAAAAAATCTTCGGGTTTTATGCAGTGATTTCTGGCAATACCGAACACTGAATACATTTGGCAACACTGAATACATTTGGCAACACCAAATAAAATGACAAACCGCCCACTCCTACTATACATTCCTCTTATATTAGCTAAGAAAAATACATGAATAGCTAAACTAAGTAAAAGAGGCTACTCATTTTGTATGAGATTCATACCACAAGCATATTTTAATATTAAAAACATTGATTTTTGCTATAGATCGTGTACAAATATTTAAAAAATGACGTTTTCAAAAACTTGCTATAATCATGAATCTGGACTGCATTCCAAAGCTGCTTGTAAAGACTTGGCACATGCATGAAGTTGTAAGTCATCTAGTAATGATAACAGACCACCCCAAGTTGCTGGGTAATCTGATGAATCACTCCTGACCCAGTCTCGAAGAACATCTCGTAAACATTCTCTGACATCTCCGCGATGTTTTGCAGAAATACATTCCAAGTTAGCTGTAGTTAAATCCAACAGTTCTCCAGCATCATGCCATTTGGGACTCATCTCATCTCTGAGTCTGAGAGTCTTTGGTTGGCCACTCTTATCAGTCCACTTCAATATGTTTAATTTTTTCATGGTTAAGGGAAGGGCTGAAATAATGAAACAAACAAACAAATAAACAAACAAACAAACAAACAGAGAATGACATACACTTGACATCCCTTGAGGATATACTGTCGGGTATTTCAGTAGAATTGACATCACTTAAAGTAATCTGAGTTGGAGTTTCTTCACAACTTGGGTCAACTTGGTCCGAGTCTACTATACATAGAAATGAAAACAGTTAGCGAAGTCCTTCATAATAATCTTGAACAACTTACTGGATAGTTTGGAAATATTTGTCTCAGCTTGTGTAAGTTTTGAATTAGTAGAATATTCTAAAGAAATTTACAAAGAAGAATTTGCAAATTTTTTTTTACTAACCTGCAATTATTAACCAAAACGAAGGAAAAGGAGATATATTGTAAGCATTGCAGTGCACAGCCCATGGTGTAATTTCTAATTTGACTTCATGCAGTTCAGAACGTTAAAATTATTGTTAGATTAAAAAAAGTATGATAGCAAGTATCCAAATTTGGGAAAAGTGTTCGAAGAAAATAGAATCCAAGTTGTTCATGCACACTTTCAACTTATGATTAGTTTTTATTATAATTTTGAAAGTGGTATTACATTGTTGCTATGTGCAGTATTCTAAATTGCTTGTCAATCTATAGATATCTGGTTGTTAGAGTTGTAATATACTTTATCTTTGCAGTGAATCCAATTGTAATAGTTTAGTAAGACTTATTAATTCAATAAAGTGTTTCAAGTGACTTACTTAATGTAGCTGCACAAGGCAGAGAAGGTGTTAATAAAATAAAACTTTCCATAACACACAAGCATACTTAATACCATATTCTATAAATAAATACCTAAAAACACCATTTACCTTTTGTAAACCAAAACATTCCACTTTCTGGAGGTTGTATTCTGCCGGAATGACCACTGCAGCGCATGAAATACTGCTTTCTCAACTCAACTTCATGAAATTTCAAACAATTCTCCTGAGTACATTTGAGACTAAAACAAGGGGTTATTTTGGTGAAGTCATATCGTAGCTTTTGGAGAGACAGTTGAAGATAGTTATCCAGAGTTAACCGAATACCACAGCACACTTCATTGGGTGTGGTTGCCCTGGGAATACACACCACTGTAGAACTAGTTGAGGGAGGATAATTCTCTAGGACAACACTGACTTCAAGATGAGAGAGATGACTCCTGAGGCAAATTTGGTCTACATCTTCTGAAGAATTTACCTGTAAAGATACTTGGTCTTGGTAAATTTTGTCTTCTAGCAAATCAAATGTTAGAGCCTGATCTCCTTCAGGATTCAATAAGAAAGAAATGAGCATACCAAACAGACCTTTAGGGCAGTGACCAAGTTTGAAAGTGACAGCAAGAGGAGCAATAACAGTGTTGATTGTATCTGATGGAGACTTTTCAACATGATTCAGAACTGAAGGTATGAAATATTTGAGCACTCCATGGTTGTCTGTAAAGGAAACAGCTACACGAAGGTGAAGAAGAAACTTGAGAAACTGCTGCGATGTCATTTGGTCCTTGTCTCCAATGAGGCCTTCAAATGCTGAGAATTCTAAAATACCTCTCTGGCAAAAACTCTCTCGTTGATTCATACGTAGAGGTATTCTGCACAAAAAAGTATTTACTATCAGTTGAGTGACTTTGTTAAAGAGAACTTGGGGCTCTTTGATAACCACATCTGAGATACCTTCAACATTGTAGTACTGAATAATTCCTACTCTGAAATGTAAAAAATCTAATAAAGACTTGAATTCTGTTTCATCAATGTAAAATTTTGCTGCTAACGTTTTGCAGCGACTGATAGAGATAACAGTTTCGTTGATGTTCTGAAGTTCTAGGCAAAACAAAAGGTAGCTCACCGGATACTCGACTTCAAAATCACTTTTGCTTCTAATGTATTGGTTGATATCAGAGCGAAGACAGTGAAACTGCTTGTCTTCTTCACTGGTATTGTCTACCTCATACATCACTTTCTTCAAGAGACTATCAGCTGGGCAAATTAAGTGAGAAAACTTCATTTGATGAATCATGTCATGCAACATTTTGTTTATTGTGTCAAGAATATCACTAGCTTCAGAACCAAGCTTATCGATGTGTGTACCTACTACAAAGACCATAGGCTTGTGACACACAGAGGCACCATCTACCTGGAAAACACTGTCTTCAGTAGTCTGTATGGCAGAAACACTGGTAAGGAATTGAATGAGAGCATCCATTGTAGAAATAGAAGATTGATACCGGTTGATAATTTCTCCATTGGCTGATCTGTACTGAATGATGTTCTTTGTATGAATGTCAATGTCAGTTCTCATGACAAAGATAAAAATAGAATGACCAAAAATCAAAAGAGAAAGACTCTCTTGAAATTCCACCTGTCCGCCTGTATCTCTGATGTAAAGAGAATTTTTAGTTCGCAAATCTGCAATATTTTTTATGTTATGTTTATTCAGTACTTCTCTCACGTGATATTGAATGTCAGACCCTGGATAGTCTAGCTGGTATGGACTGGATTCATAATGCTGCAGCCGTGGCCTTTTTATGGCATTTCCTGGAATAAACTCTTTGTAACTATCCAATTGAGAAACCACAGACTCATCAAAGTCAGTGACTTTCCATGTGTTGTCTTCACAGGTGTAAGCTGAAGTATGTGTGGAGGAGGGGCCTATTTGAACTATGACTATTTTCTCACACATGCCAGTGGAGGGATAGTACACACGAAGTGGCTTGTTCAGGAGACGATCCAACAACGATGTCTTGCCAGATCCAGGGAGTCCTTTCAGTAGAATATTGGCTATCTTTCTTCTGATGCTTTGTTTATTAAATATTGCTGATGTCACCTCATCAGTGAACTTGTGACCTAATAATCAAACATGTAACAAATATCTAGACCTCAATCTAAATGCATTTATAATATTTAATTATAAGACTTACTTAATTCTAAAAAAAAAAAAGTGAGAGCACTTCGCGTGAGTGTTGTACAGTTGTCTCCTAAATTTCCAGTTCTAACCGGTGTTATTGGAGGCATTAGGAAGCATCCCTGAAGCTTTCACAGAACCCTGTTGTGAGAGAAGGCTACAGTGGAATCTAACACTTGGACAGGAGGCTACCCTACCTTCAGTTTGCAAGCTAAAATTAATGGCGGCTCATTAGATTTTTTTTGGGCGCTCTACCACTGTATTGCATTGTAGAGGTAGTGAATCCTCTCCTGAACTTCCAAACATTACTTCAGGAGCTGCCAGAATAGGCAACCTAAATATGATTTGCTTTATTGGGTAGTTTAATAGTGTTTTTAGAGCTGCTTCATCTCTAACCTGGGTATTCCCTGACAGCTTTAGAAAACAACAGTGTTTGGCAGCGGCTGGTTTCTTGTGTAACTACAGTAGCCAATGGTTCCACCGCAGTTTCACTAAGGAGAGCTATTGAAGTTACTGCTTATGCACCAGAGATGCTCTTAGAAGATGAAAATTTAGTACTAAATGTGTCGAAAAGAATAGCAAACTAAGTGTCTACGATGAGTCAAGGTGCTTATATAATGAGGCACAAGGTGCTCGAAATCTGAGCTTAATACAATGTACAGTAGCTTCTACATTCATAATATCTGTATATTTCAGCTCTTGTAGGGACCTTCTGTTTAAACACTGTCAGCTGGAATAACTTGTGTTGTGGTTTACTGCAATTATCTCAATAGTGAAACTGTCAATCTTCTAAAAATTATAACTTGTTCTCCATATTTTTTTAGTGATGTTTATATCATCTGAAAGCTCTTTCTACACTTAAAGTGAACAATTAACTTTGTAAATAAATATTTTGGTTTAGTCGTTCATGTTTTTCCAAATTTTCATAAAAAACTGCCAATCTGTCATTTCCATGGTGCAGTTCCAGATTGCTGCCAGAAAGAGTCAGTCCCAACAAACCTGAAGTACTTTGTGTTGATGCTGCTCAATGGACCAAACTTGACTAATCAAGATTCGACTGATTCTCAAAGCTGCTAACTATATCTCAAGCCATGTGTTCAACAGTAAAGAGAGGATCAGTTGTAGCCAATCATTCACGACATTCCCTTGATCATGAATTACCTAGCCTTTGTACATCGGGATCACAATCCTTCCTGTACTACAGCACAGGACTCCTTCCATGGAACAAACATTAGCTTATTTCAATTCCCCACTGAGTCCAATAAAGGATGTCCAGAAGATATTGCTACACTTCTCTCAACTAACTCAACAATAATCATCAGCTTCCTGAGGAGTACACAACTGTACCAGCAGTTGTACTCAACAAAGAAAGTATTGTTGTCACCAAAATTTCAGATCATGTCAGCTCAATCTCTGGACACCTAGAAGAAGCAAAGGTTAAAGAGAAACCATTGTTGGGGCATGGAATGAGATTGCTGATGAAAGAAGAGCTGGAGAAGGAGATGCAGTGACTTGGGCATCCTACCGTGCCTCTAATCAAATCCTGTCTGAAGATACCTCAACAGCATTGACCCAGTTGATACCTCTGTTTTATGAGAAAGCAGTTTCAGCAGCCATGGTTAAGCATGGTATGAATGTGCAGTGACAAGCTATAGAGTTTCCCAATCCTGGTCAAATTCCAGTAATTGCAGTTGATGCACGACTTTATGCAATAGCTGAGCTTGTGCAATGGAAATGGTGTGACACTTACAGTGAAGACTAATATCTGGTTATGATGTGTGGCCTTTGTATCGAGATGGCAATATGGAGCACTATTGTAGACTATCTGGAGGCTTCTGGACGAACTGCTGCACTAGCACAGGCTGCCTATTGTAGACTATCTGGAGGCTTCTGGACGAACTGCTGCACTAACACAGGCTGGTATAGCCTCATCTGGTACTACTGACTTTTTCCTTAAGGCATCACATCTATCATGAACCAGACTTGGTCATCAAATCACTACACTTTGCACAATCAACTTATGTGTCAGTAATGATGATGACCGACAATGTGTGTATTGACGAATAATTCATGAGCTTTAAACAGTTTGATAAAGTATCATTATTACATGATGGGTAAAGTGTCGTCACATTCAGTAGAAAGTGGTGTCACATTCAGTAGAAAGTGGTTAATTCTGAAAAGTGGGTATAATAGACTAGGGAAGGTGGCATAAATTTCAAAAGGAAGGCAAAAGTACAAAAGAGAAGGTAAAAAGCTATGAATTAGCAGGTGGAATTGGTGAGGTAAGGCGGCGTAGGTTTAAAAAGAACAAAAGAGAAGGTAAAAATGCGAGGGATTAATTACAACTAAAAAGGGGTAGAATCGACAAGAAAGGTGGGGGTCAGTTTAAAAAAGGAAGGAGAAAGTACGAAATTGAAGGCAAAAGTTTTGCAAAGCTTATATCCACAATCATGGTAGTAGAACAGAGAGATTCAGAAGCAGGAGAGGTAGACAAAGGAAAAAAAGACTCCATGACTCAAGAAAAAAGTGTTAAAGAAAAGGAAGTGGGAAATAAGAAAAGCCGAGATATTGCAGAGAAAAAAAAGAGAGAGCAGGAGAGGGAAACTTATGAAACTTTAACCAACGGTAGAGAATTTCACATCCCATTAAGCTACTTGACTAATAACTAATAGGGCTGAAAGATACTAGCAATAGCTACCCAGGACAGAAAGAACTGAAGTAATGGTGACTGAGTCTATACGCAGTGTAGTCAGAATAGAAGGTTGGTGGAATAGTCAGAGCTGTACCAGTCAGGATGGAGTTGGTCACTTGAGACAGAGTTTTAAGCTGCTCCAATGGCTTCACAAGTACAGCCTCATTCCAATCCCTTATCCTGCAATGGCTTCACAAGTACAGCCTCATTCCAATCCCTTACCCTCTAATGGCTTCACAAGTACAGCCTCATTCCAATCCTTTACCCTCTAATGGCTTCACAAGTACAGCCTCATTCCAATCCCTTATAATGCAATGGCCTCACAAGGACAGCCTCATTCCAATCCTTTACCCTCTAATGACTTCACAAGTACAGCCTCATTCCAATCCCTTATTTTACAGGTATGATAAGAAGGATGCTATTTGGAATGACCTTTTCAGTTAAATATATTACAATTAGTTCTGGAACCGGTTTGCTGATCTGCCTATACACATCCCACTCTGACTCATCCATACTTTTCATGCAAGTGAAGCTTTTGTATTCGAGAGATTAGTTTCAATATACATACTGTACGTAAAGAGAAAGAATGTAAAATAACACAATAGAAGTACCAGAGGGTTACTCTAATGATGAGGTGCGAGTTTATTACATTGACTTTATTGAGTCTCCATAGAAACCTGTGGATTTGGGTTGTACAGCTTGAAAAACATAACTTCACACGATATAAATACAGTGCACTACAATATGTCAATGTTAGAGTACTTGTAGTAATTTTAGGTTATTTGAGATTTAAGTCAACATTTTAACAGTCAATAACCTTGGTACTTATAATTTAGCCTGAAAGGGTTCATAAAATTAATATTTAGATATCCTCTTACCATCTGAAGTAGATGTGGAAGCTGGAGTAGGAGAAGGATGAGCAGGTGAAGGAGAAGTTTCTGAAGAAATAGACTCAGGTTCTTGTGTTGGATTATTGGCTTCAATTTGCTCCTCATTTCTATCATCAGCTGCTTTGACTTCCTCTGCATGTTGAACTCCTTCAGGAATTTCTTGAGTTAGAAATGTCTCATCAGATCTGTAAGAACTTCTCAACTCTTTTCCAGTGATAAAATCAGCAAACCTCCACCATATATTTGATGGTTCTTTTGCTACAAAGATAAAACAAAATATACTGCAATGACTATAATATTTATAAATGAATGTGGGAACGGACACAGCAACAGCAATGTAGAGACAGAAGAGGGAAGAGAAAGAAGGGAATGGAGAGAAAGGAAGAAGTCGTGGTGACAACCGTCACTAATCACTTGTTATTTTAATTTAATATTTATGACGTGCGTGTATTTGAGTTTGTAATGTTGTTTGGTTCGTTTATTGTTGTTGTGCATCCATGTCATTGTGGTATACGTGGCACAATCCACGTGGTGATATCATTCATTTAGTAAAAATCCCGGACAACCGGAAGTCGAGTCACTTCTGTGTGTGTGGATCAGAATTGCCAAGTTTGTGATAAAAATCTATTTCTGGTAACTTGCTAAGCGGCATCGCCACAGCCACAGTCGACTGGTGGCAGCGTACCTAATTAATTACCTAGCAGTAGAAGGCAAGTGTAAACCCACATTGAATAATAGAAAAAGACACCATCCACAGCAAAGACACCATCCACAGCAAAGACACCATCCACAGCAAAGACACCATCCACAGCAGAGACACCATCCACAACAAAGACACCATCCACAACAAAGACACTATCCACAGCAAAGACACCATCCACAGCAAAGACACCATCCACAGCAAAGACACCATCCACAGCAAAGACACCATCCACAACAAAGACACCATCCACAGCAAAGACGCCATCCACACCAAAGACACTATTCACAGCAAAGATACATCCACACCAACAACTCACCGAGTATGAGTAGAGTAGTGGCTGATATGGCACCATATGTATATGTACTTCCTCCAAACACGAGTATTTCCACTGAAGTAGGAGTAGATGACAACACAGTTGCACTATGACCCCATCGCTCCATATACTCATAACCTGGAAACTATGACACATAAAATACATTCAACATAACTACTGGCAGAATATTTATGAAACAAAAATAAGGACAAAAGTAGTATAGCTCCAACCCCTTCTCCTCCCACTATTATAGAAGGAATGACTAAGCCCCCACCACTGTTGGCCCCCTCCATTTTCAGACCAACTTCGCTCCACAAAGTTTAGTATGGTGAAATAATAGCTCTAAAGTTACACACAAAGTCTGTAATATTTGTCCTTCAAGTAACTAAGCCCTAATAAATGTATTAAATTAATTAATTAATTAAGTTTGCATAATATATACTAACACAATATAACAACTACTATATACCAAGTCAGTCTCTCATATCTAATAAATACAGACACAATATAACAACTACTACATACCAAGTCAGTATCTCACATCTAATAAATACTAACACATATAACAACAATATAACAACTACTACATACCAAGTCAGTTTCTCATATCTAATATATACTAACACAATATAACAACTACTACATACCGAGTCAGTATCTGACATCTCCTTCAACTCTCTTGTGGACACATCAAATAAACACACGCTACGTTCTCCAATCATCAGAAGTTGGGCGTGGCTGCTATCATACTCTATACATGTAGCAGTAGGAAAGATACCCAAGCGAGGTCCATCTGAATGTAGTCTAGTCCAGTGCTAAATAGAAACAATATAAATAATACTATCATATGTTGTGTCTGATATTTCATACACTTACCATTGTGGACAAGTCCAACATATGTATGGCCATGCTAGTTCCTCCACATCTTATGACTCGACGAGGACTCACTTTAGTGAAGGCAAAGCATGCATTAACACGAGGTACATCTCCAGTGACTGGAGGAGAAGACCAAGTCCCTAACATACATACAGTCATTAGTAACATAGTAAACTGAAACTGTTTAATTAAAATAATAAAATTAAAAAAAGTAAATTAGAGTAGAGTAAATAAAGAATGTAAACATAAACACACTGGTAATAACAAATACACATATGTGACCGTCTACAGGAAAATTAGGCACAACGCGGCACCCTTCGAAAAAAATTTTTTTTGCACTTACAGAGTTGTTGGCGTCCAGATATTGAGCTCTCCAAGTTTATCGTCGTAGCTTAAGTCGTTCCCACTATAATAGACCTAACCGTTCCCTTCCGTCGGCTTGAAACAATACATTTTTAAGAAATCGATCGATCTTTTCTCGATATTTACGCATGCCGCGTTGTGCCCGGTTT
>WLWI01005810.1_pt1 | contig 10252 bp, 10 predicted proteins | sample 6701501 | NCBI WGS metagenome assembly WLWI01 (sample SAMN12718690, study PRJNA515312) | sponge metagenome | isolation source: marine sponge | host: Mycale hentscheli | place: New Zealand: South Island, Marlborough, Capsize Point | collected 2014-11-01
ACAAGTTATTACTTGAATAAGAACAATGGTTGAATTAATTAATTAATAAGTAAGCACATAATAATATAATTTATAGTGTTAGGCATAGCTACTAACAAGTAATCATTCAGGGACTGCAATAAGTGCTTTGATGACATTATTTCAAACCATATTATTAGCAAGTTTGTACATGCAGTACAAGTTTAATAAGGTTGATATGCACATGACCTCTATATGAAAACTGGTATAACTTGTATAAAAGTTATGAAAATATTACCCAAAACTGTATACTAAATTCAGCTTAAAGAAAAAGTTGCCTGTGTTTCCCAGATAATAGTGTCTCATTTGCCACGAATAAAGGGATTAAAACAACTTAACAATAAGTCACTTATCAAATGTATTTAACCTACAAAGTCTCCTTCCCAAGTTTTAGTACTGGCAATGATATTATGGATTTATGAGTCAGGCTCAATTTTCCACTATGAAGAAGATATGACAAATTTAATTCAACACTTCCTAATGTTGCTATGAAACCGCTTTAGCTTTGAAGAACTTCATGTTATTTTCTGTACCTGAAGAAGACCAGCAAACTTGGTTGGAGCATTAAATTAGAAACTATAGCTCCATTGATGTGAGTAGTTCAACAAGAAACAGCTAGTATATAGAACCAATTTTACAAAGTTAAAATTTTTTTTACCATTAATCTTTTCTAACATATTTTCTCATTTTGTCTAGCTCCGCCTAGTGCACCTTTGCTTACCCAATCTTCTTCTCCAATATCCATTACCATAACATGGGATGTAATTCCTTGTCTCCAGATAAATGGATTCATAGCAAGATATGTTGTGTCTATTTGTCAGGTTACTGATTCTTATTGTGTTAACACATTCATTACTGATGCTGGAACTAACAGGATGTATACCTTTACACAACTTATTCCAAGAACTTTATATAATATTAGTATTAGGGCTGATTCACAGGATAGTACATTTACCACATTTGCGGGGTCTCCCTCACAACCTATTTCTGTAGAAACTACTGCACCTCAAGGTTAGTGCACTTTGTGTGTTGTTGTTTAGATAATCATTTTGGTCCTATTTATTTAGGACTTGGCTTTCTCTTAACTGGCTCCCTGTATTCTACTAATTCGGCTGTTAATCTCGCTAGTATAGGAGCAGATAGAAATGCTCTGATGTGCCTTACTCCTCTTACATTATGTTGTAGGAGTAGTGATACAGGTACTAGTGCTCTAGGTAGCTGGAGATATCCAGATAGATCTTTAGTTCTAAGTAGAAGTAATGGTGACAGTATATCCAGGACTAGAGGACCTAGTCAGTTATTCTTCATCGTACTAACAACGCTATGTCTCCTACTGGAGTATATACATGTGAAATACCTGATACTAATGTAACTATAAAACAACTGGATGTCTATTTATATGTGGGACAATTACCAGGTCAGTTATTTAGTGACAGCTACTGTAGTATGTGTCAAAGCAGCTCATATTAATTGTTAACTGCAGTTTATTTTTTATGTTCATTTATTTGATGTTAGTGTGTAACTTCAGAAGGACAAAACAAGCTCCTCTTCCTATAGCATTTTAGTTACTCTATATTAATCCTATGCTATGACATCTAGCTATATTGCAAAAAATGAAGTTTGATTGTGTTCATAAACTGAGTTACAATAATTTCCTGTGTGCCACATGTCTTGTTGTTTGACTGAAGAGGACCTATAGACGATATAATGAGTTCTTTTTACAATCTGCACAGTATTTTAAGGCGTGATATAATAATGTGGTTAACTTTATGTTTAGGTAAATATTTAGCTTTGTGATTATATTGTTAATTAAAACTTACACAGGATAAAAAGTGTCCATTTACAACCATAACAAAATCCGTAAACTGTCTTGATAATTAGCATTAACAAAAAATTTACAAGGCTGTAGAGGTTAACAAACTAGTTATTAACACATTATACACTAATTTACAATTTTGTTTTGGTTTTCAATGGACACTTTTCAGGCAGTGTTAACTCCACATTTTGACTTCTTGCCAAAGTTCTCTTCAGGGGCAAGAAGTCAAAACGTCGGGTTAAGTTTTAATTAACAATGGCGGCTGTTAGAACGAGAAAAATTTGCTATTACTACAATTATTTCAGCCAAGAATGACTGAATAATATGCTAAATGTGTGCAAAATATGAATTAACAATTATTATATTTTAATTATTCTAATCTAGAATAAAAATTCAGTGCACACAATGTTGTATGTTTGTGTGTAAAGCTTTCTTAATTTATAACTATGATGAGTTTTCTTTTGTCTCCTATTTTCCCCTCTTAGTGGGAAGCTTTATATTTTAGCACTTGTTTAGTACAGGAATCAGTTTATTGTCAGATTGTATTCCACATTTTATATGTAGATTTAACAGCTAATCTTAACTATTCTCATCAGTCACTGCAGTTAACATGCATCGTTCGTGGAGGATTAGTAACATCAGTTCAGTGGACTAAAAATAATATACCAATAATTACTGGCACTATTTTTATAGAAGCAAGTTCTGTCATCGACAGATTGGCAGTTTCTACAACATATGTTCTCTCTGGTAGTAATATCTCTAACTTTGTGGGAACATTTGAATGTTCAGTTACTGATGGCAATGGAAGAACTTCTAGAAGTGGACCACTTCTAATTAATGGTTAGCAGACATAAGTTAACAAACTTCTTAGGGTAACATATCCAGATTGAGGTTAGGAGCAATGAACATTGCTTAAAATATACAATTTTAAAGTGTGTTTGGGTTTGAGTCTTCTTCACTTACACACTAAAACTCGAATCAAAACTTTCCGTATGCATACTGTACTAGAATTGCTCTTAACTAACACCATGCTGTTCAGATAGAATATTGCATAGCAACTAGCCTGCTTATTAAATTAGAATGAATTCAGTATTATTTGGTAGATATGTGTATGAGACTTCTGGTAATGGTGATTGTACATGTAACTATGAGTTTCAGTAACTCGGAAGCCTGTTATTTGTTTAAAATAATATTAAAATAGATTTACACATTTGAAATCACAGAATATGTATTTAGTCTTATAATGTATGTTTAGTGACTGACTTTCCAGCAATTTACATTTATTTAGTCGCACAGCACATTATTTTCTGCTTGTTCGTCTTCAAATATTAAAGAAAAAAATTATATAATTATCCAGTTTTTATTTGCTAAAATTAGTCTGAAATAGATGTTGAATATTTCTTGAGGATAGTAGGATATAGTCAAATAGTACATTGCTGCCAGCACAAAGTACCCAATGAGGTGATTAAAATTGTTTATAGACTACAAGTTTATGATCTAAATACAACAATGCAAATAGAATATATACTGGGGCTTGGACCTTTTAGTGACCTTTTCAAAGTCACCATTATTTTCACAAACTCTGAAGGCTGTGTCTCTAAAGTCCTACTGTAGGTATTAATTAGGAATAAAGCTAAAATTCTACTTAACGAATAAAACCAAAAATGTAGTTATACTGCTCACATTAAATCGCAGGTTCAAACTTATGTTTTCACTCAATGAATATGGTTATGTCAATAAATAGATCCAAAACCAGTCAATAAGCTGTGCAATATAATTTACTAAGAGTTTTAGTTAAATTATTACATACTGGTGTTTAGAATATTCTGCAGCCATTCTAGTTCTTCCTCTTCTGTACTTTTTATGTTACCGTGTACTTAGGCATTATAGTATAAAAAATTATCTTTAATTTTACATTTTATTGCAGCTGAGTCATAACTTTAAATTTCAGTTATCATCACTGTCTAGTGACTGTAAGGAATTTCTTTTTTTTGTATTATTCTATTTCAATTAATCTTTTATTTTTAATTATTTTTAGGTGTTAGTTTCCTTAATTTTTAGCATCGTTTAGTCATAACTTTTTATAATGTACTTTATTTTTAGGTGTTGATGTTAGTGTGTCTCCTCCTATTCCACTGACGGTGGGACTACCTGCTACTCTCACTTGTGTGAATGTTCCTGGTGTGGCTGCACTCATAGAATGGCGGACTAGAGATGGAGTTGTGTTATTTAGAGCTACATCAGTAGCCATGTCAGAGTATTATATCCCTCTGGTTAATGATAGTGTATCTCTTCGTGGTAATGGATTCACCTGCTATGTCACTAGAGCAAACTCTGGAGTGTTTAACCAAACCCTTTCATTGACTGTATTTGGTAAGTAGCAAGTGTCATGAATTGTAACTTGTCTTGCAATCTCGGTCTGCAGTGGACCACCTCTTCATCATAGACGTAAATAAGCGTGCGTAACAACACAATACAAATTTGCTCTTCACTATTTAGTTTGAATTAGATACTAGTGAGGCAGTTTAAAGGGAAATATTGCAAATTTTTTTAACAATTTGAACTTATCACTACAGCTATTGTGTACATTGTATTGTGTAATGACAAGTTATTTATATATCCAGTAAGCACAAAGAATCTCACAGAAACAAAACTTTATTGTTTTAGTACTAATGCTGTAAATGGTTGTATTCACAGTATTTATGATTCTGTAGTTCCATCTCCAGCTATTGGTGTTAATGTGAGTACTTCAGGAAGTGTGATAATAGGATCAGAACTGAACTTGACATGTGTAGTATTTGAGTTGTTCTCTGGACTAACTCAATCTCCTATGGCTACATGGACTACTACTACAAGTATTCCAGGATCTATTGAAACTACTACTACTACTAATAGGACAGTTGCTGTGTTAAATATTAATCCATTGAGAGCATCTCATCCAGTGACTTACACTTGCCTAGGATCAATATTTACTCCAGTTGACAGCAGGACACAAATGATTCAGGAAACGATTATGATTAGACCTCAAAGTTAGTGCAGTTGAGATAGTTGTATTTATTAACTTTTCTTTCTTTATTAATATCTCATACAATAGCTAGGAAAATTCATATTTTAGTGTTTATTATTATTCATTGTTGCCATGTAAAACTCATGTTCTTATTTGTAAACATAATATCTGTGACATTCTTAGTTATGGTAATATATAATATATAGTTCCGTACATCATTGCACGATACTTGTAAGTAGTATTGTCCCTTATATTGTTTCAGTTTGTTTAAACTATCAAGTGATTTCTTCATCTGTGTGTCACAAATACAGATTAATAGTTTTTCTCATGATCATTAGCTTTTAGATTTAGCTATATTATATTTCTGTCTGATTAAAAAAAAAATCCACATACTGTTTTATTTGTATCACCAAGTCAAGAATAGAATAAATCCCAAGGTACTTGATCGACTCATGAAATTTATTACTCCACATAAAGTCATGCAATATTAGATAATAAGTTATAGTCAATGAAATATTGCATCACAATAAATGGGCGCATAACCCATAAAGAATAAATTTCTCAGTTAAATGTGCTTGTTGAGCTCTGGTCATCAATGGACTACTGAATCCACCACTAGTAGATAATAAACATTACTACAGCCATTATAGCAACGTTATAGAGAAATTTTATGTAATTTATTTGTCTATAATAATATTTGTATGGCAGTTCCTGCTCCTAATGTTTCTGTTACGATATCACCCGACTTGCTGCTGGTGGGTGGAGTAGATGATGTCATTCTTACCTGTTCGACTACCATTAACCAAAATATTGTGGATACTGGAGAATTAAGGTATTCTTTTATTTGGATCGATAGAGATGGTTTTGAAGTGAGAAATAGTAGTAGAACTGTTATAACTTCATCTACTACCAGCAGTTGGTCTACTCTCACTCTCTCTCCACTGAGTAGTGTGGACACCTTTTTTAGGTGTAATGTCACTATCTCAGAAGCTCAAAACACTCTTCAGAGAAGTAATGCTGGAACTATGTCAATTTCTGTTAATACACAATGTAAGTGTATATTGCTTTTTAGATTAATTTAATATTAAGTTTGGATCATTCTGTTAAGATAAAAATATTTTGTTTATTTTAGTTCCCGATCCTCCACAAGTTAGGATCAGTAGTTCTGGTTCTACTACAGCTGGTGAAATGTATACTGTCACATGCAATGTTAGTCTCAATCAAATCCTGAGACAGGCTCCAGTTATTCAGTGGGTGGGACCAAGCGGACTTGTACTAGATGATAATTCTTTAGAGGATTTGCTATTGAGTAGTTCTTCTCCATCTACTTCACTGACTCTATCATTTACTCCACTTCACACCAGTCATGGAGGAAGCTATGTTTGTAGAGCTATTGTAATGGACACTGATGCTAATTTACAAATTAGTAGTAATAACACTTCACTTATTATAATTGAAGGTAGGAGACAGTTGTAAATTATGCAACTAGTTCAATATTATTTTCTTGTTTAGTTCCAGCTCCTACTATAGCTATTACTGGCAGTCCTGTGAATGAAGACTTCCATGATGGTCTCACTCTCACATTCACAGCCACAGCTACTTTCAACAGTGCAGTAGACACTAATCTTACAATATTCAGTTCCTGGACAAGTCAGAGAAATGTGAACACCACTGAAGTCACACATAGTGGCACTAATCCAATGGCGTATTTTACTACTTTAACAGTTGATCTGCAAGACACACAAAGTGTTCCAGAATCTTATTCAGTAGAATTTACTGTGCTATCAACAATGTATATTGTGGGAGTGTATACAAACAGGACAAGAATTATTATTGTAGAAGGTATGTATTGTTGTATAGCTACTTGATGAATAATTCACTGCCTGAAAAGTGTCTATTGACAACCATAACAAAATCGTAAATTAGCATATAGTTGGTTGATAACTAGTTTGTTAACTTCTACAGCCTTGTAAAGATTTTGTTAACTCTAGTTTACAGGTTTTGTTATGGTTGTAAATGGACTCTTTTCACGCTGTGTCTCTTTTGGGATTTGTAAATGGTCACACTTTTAAATCGTAGGAACACGAATTAGAATATTTTATTATTTTATTTTTATATTCTATTTGTATTTCCACATTAATGTATAATGATTTTCATGGGCTTCATAGCAGGCTAACCTTGTGGCAGACCTAATGCTAGAACTTTTAATTACTTTGTTAATAACCACTTACTAATGAATGGAAAATTATAGAAAGGTTTTTTTACAGCGCCATTAAAAAAATTACATTATATTTTAGTGTGCTTCCAAATACTGCAATTTTAGTATGCCGTTATGCTTCAAGATAGCTAGACTAGATGAGAAACCATCTAACTTTTTTGAAATACAAGCTGTAGCTCATAATGACTGTCCTTTTAATGGATTGCCTGTTACACATTGTACATAATAACTACGATGTTGAGTAGTAGATGGTAATGTCAAGGATGACATTACTAAATGTCAAAACAAACCTATTATCTAAAATGTAGCTAAGCTACTTTGTTCGCCGTATATGTCATGAAGAAAACCATTTTGTAATATTGAATTTAGCACTAAAGGGACTCTACACTCTTGGAACAAATGCACTATGTGCATTTATCTATTTACATAGTTATTTGAATCCCATACATGCATAAGCTTTCTCATACATGTAAGGGAATTGAGTTAGCAGTTCATTCCAGGTAGTGTGCACTTTTAATATGCAAATTCTAATGCATTTGTATGTTTGTTAGTAATACTTGGTGTAAACGTTGTAAAGCTAAAAAATGGAAGTGTTAAGAAAATAATGCGACCAGCATTTTTTTATGGATTGCCTTCTAGCCTAAAAAAAAACCTAAATTTAATTTGATACAATTTATTTTTGGGCTGCAATAGCTATGTAGTTCTAGAAAAAATAACGCAAATACTGACAATCAATGACTGAAAAGTAGCTAGATGCACTGAACAAGTTTGCTTGAAATCATTTCCAATTGTGAATTTATGTTTGAATGAAACATTTTGTTGAGATATGAGTTTGTTTTCACTATGATGTATTGTATTATAAATTTTATTTTTGCATTTTTGTCAGCATTTCCTCCACCAATTATTCAAGTACAGCCTCAAGTCATGGAAGTTCTTGCAGGAGAAACCTCTTTCCTCTTTTGTAATGCTTCTAGACAAAGTACTCTATCACCTTCCACTACAATGGAAATATTTTGGTTGAGCAGCAGAAATGAGATTATATCTACAACTTCAGATGTGATCCTAGCAGGAGATATAACTAGCACCACTAATCTAGTCATAACAAGTTCTCTGACTTTCACTCGTGTCAGAACTTCCCAGGCAGGGACTTACACTTGTGTAGTGAATATGACTATTCCTGGAGTAGTAGTAGATCATCAGGTCTCTAGAAGTGTAACTCTCAATGTTCAATGTGAGTAATTGTATGTCAAAATTATAATTGTTAATATTGTAATGTTTGTTATTGTGTGATAGTACGACCAGCTACTTCTGTTGTCCTGACTCAAAGTAGAGATCCACCATTTTATTGGGGCACTACACTCACTCTAACATGTGTAGTTAATTGTGACACTCAACTAGTGGATACTCCAGTCTCCTTCAACATCAGTATCACTGGACCAGACACTAATGCAGTTAATATCACAAATACCAATCGATCATATGTCGTATTTAGACCTTTGCTACTAATCCATAATGGAACATATACCTGTATATCAATTATTGTGTCTAATAGTGACACATTTATTTCTCCTAGCAGAAAAAGTATATCTAGTTCCTTTTTTCTACAGTTAACAGGTAATAACAATAATAGCTTTATACTAATGTTTAAAATTGTTTGTTGATTATATCATATTAGAATTGCCACCTCCTGAAATATCAGTTCTATCAGCTCCTATTTCAGAGGCTGGGCAGTCAGTCACACTTTCTTGTTCAGTAACTGTAGTAGAGAACATCATTGTTAATCCTCACATTGAATGGATGAAAGTAGGTGGCTCTATAATTACATATAATCAAAACACCTCTGTATTAAATACAGTAGTGTCAGGAACTGTTTTTACACTGAATGTTTCCTTTAATCCGCTACTGACATCACATGCTGGACAGTATCAATGCAGAGCTAGTGTTAACATTTCTGATGTTCCAGTAGTGTTCAATAATATAACTACTTCATTATATGTTGCAAGTAAGTTCTATCATAAGAATGAACATGCACAGATAACGAGTACCCTATAATGAATGCACATATTTATTGCGAGCTAGTATATTAGTATGACACTGTATCAGTGGAGTAATAGTGAATAATAAACTTTTGATATAATGTATTTCTGGCATGCACCTTTTTAACTGGCATTCCTACAATATATAATATGGTTCATGTATGGCACAGTAAGTTTTGTTTTGTTCCTATGACAGTGAGTTTTATTCATTTTACACTATATTTATAATTTATTTATAAATGTTTATCTTGCCATTGTGGTGCAATATTTTATAAATTTCCACATAATACTAAATGTAGTAAAAATTTACATTGTTACTATAGATCCTCCAGCTTCAATTACCATAGAAACTGTAGGAAGTGTTATACAAGGTACTAGTGCTAGTCTTATTTGTACTTCTATTGTAAACTCACATTTTGTGAATACTCCAATTCAATTTACTGGGAGATGGACAAGACAAGATGGCAGTAATGAATTTGAGGAAGTCACCACAGTATCTGACTCTGTAACTCAACAGAATATTTACTCCAACACTCTACTATTCTTTACTTTGAGAAGCAACTCAACAGATGGAGGACTCTATACATTCTCTGTTTCTCTGAACTCTCAGAATACCTATATCTTATCAGTCACTACTAACCAAACTATAATTGTTAATGTGGAAGAGTATCCTCAACTCAATATTACAACACAAACACAGAAAACATTATGTGGACAAGATGATGGACTCATTCTATCTGCTAGTACTACTTTATTAACTGGTACTGACTTGAATGCTACAGTATCATACACATGGACCAGAGAAAACAACACAGTCAGTACAAATAGTGGTCAATATTTAGAATCTTCATCATTAAAATTATGTCCTTTAACTGGTACAAATTTGGGGGACTACAACGTCACTGTTTGTCTTCAAACAATAAGAGGTGGCATATACAATCATTGTTCAAGTACTACAATTAGTATTAGATTTGAAGGTAAAATATTTATTTGCATTAATGAGCATTTCTGAATATTGACAATTTCTCATTTTAGTTCCAGTTCCAGTAGTTTCCGTCACTATCAGAGGCTACCCTATCAATTCCAACTTTTATTCCGGACTTCAACTCAACCTAACATGTGCTATAGATATTTCAGTTTCTGTCTTAGACAACATC
>WLWI01005811.1_pt1 | contig 10251 bp, 9 predicted proteins | sample 6701501 | NCBI WGS metagenome assembly WLWI01 (sample SAMN12718690, study PRJNA515312) | sponge metagenome | isolation source: marine sponge | host: Mycale hentscheli | place: New Zealand: South Island, Marlborough, Capsize Point | collected 2014-11-01
TTTCTGCGAGTTTAGTTCTTTTGTATTTCTTTTTTTTTTTTTTTTTTTTTTTTTTTTTTTTTTTTTTTTTTTTTTTTTTTTTTTTTTTTTTTTTTTTTTTAATTTATTTTTTTTCTTTTTTCTTTTTATTTATTTATTTTTTTTGAATTGTGATTAAATATGTATAGTATACATACATCTTCCATCTTCTCTGTGTTCATATGTTTAGTTTCGATCAGTGGAAGAGACCACAAGTGCAATGGCTTTTGATGGAATTAACTTCCAAAGCCAATCTTTGAAAATTCGCAGGCCGAAGGATTATGCTCCCTTACCTGGAGCTACAGGAGAAGGAGGTGAGTTAGTGATTACATACAATGTGGGGGTGTACAGACATGAAGTGTGGTCATGTTAGATGAAAGCCTCATTCGAATTTTTTGCTAGTTTTGTAGGAGCATATTGTTTCATGTTGTTTACATTGCAGCTTTCTATGGAAGACCGTTTTTATGCAATTGAGAAGACTAGACAGTAGGAGTAACCTTATTGTGAAACAAAGACAGGGGTTTAGCATCGATTGGCAACACATCACTACGTTTTGTGTATCCACGGATACCAGGATTTTTTTTTTTTTTTTTTTTTAATCCTTTTTTACTAGCTCTGCTGAAACCTTACGTCTTCTTTTGAATACTTGGCCACACTTTATGTCTAGGTTATTGTGTTTGTTCATGCATGTTTTGTCTGCAATAGGCTCTCACATTCCTGGTGTCATTTCTACAGTTGTATCCGATGGCCCCCACAAGATATTCTGTGGAGGCTTGCCAACATACCTAACTGATGACCAGGTATGTGATATATATGTGTGTGGGTGTGTTTGTGCATTAGAGTTAAATTCATTTTGAGGATATTTGTAGTAATTGTATTATTTTCCAGCATTGTAGTGGATGTGTACAAAGTGATTTTTAGAAGAATTTTTTTTTTATATTCATGCTGGCTGTTGTATTGACTTCTTTTGCCTGACAATACATTTTATTTACATTTTATTTAATGTATATAATTTTTGTTGTTGTTGTTTTTTGTTGTTGTTTTTTGTTGTTGTTGTTGTTGTTTTTTTGTTGTTGTTTTTTTTGTTATGGATGCATGCACAAATATAAACCTTATTAGAAAAAGAACTAATATTTTTATTGAGAATTGGTGTAATCTCTGTTTCTCTCGTGGTTATTTCTTTCCTCCCGGCAGGGACAGGTTAAATGCGCCCTTACCTCCGCTCCAACATGTGCATCGTCTCCTCGGTCATTCCAACTCATGCACACACACATAATTTCTTTGCAGCTTTTTAGGTTCCCAAGAAAAAGTCGTTCATCCTGTGGAGGAGAACATACCACACATGCACACACTAAATGCTGCCACAGACATTTGTACATTTGCATGTCTTTATTTTCTAGCAACACGGTTTTCCGCAGGGGGAATGTTTTTTTAGGTGGATTATTTTAGGTTGTTCATTGAATGGTCCAATACTGTGTCCAGCAGTGAGATCTGCTTACATAATCCATACATGTGAGTCGTTCCATTGTGCTGTCTCGTTTGTTTTGTTTGTTTGTTTGTTTTTTGGTTAGTTAATTAATTGAAACCGGTCTAGCAATGTGTGTCAGTAATTGATTTAGTCTAATGTTTAAATTGTTGGTTTTAAGGCACTCTTGCAATACAGTATATAAACAGGATTTTTTTTTTTTTTGCCTGCATTTGCTAAAAAAGAAATAGGGCATACACAGAATACTGGATATTCAAACTGCAGTATTGCAGTTTAGTATTCAATTAAGATTTGTTGTGGTACAGGTTAAAGAGTTGCTATCTTCTTTTGGTGAGTTACGAGCCTTCAATTTGGTTAAAGACACAGGGACCACTTTCTCCAAGGGCTACTGTTTCTTCGAGTATGTCAACCATGAAGTAACAGACGTAGTAAGTGACTATTACCTTGAATTTTTTTTTTTTACATTATTGTTATTGTTGTCGTTGTTACCGTTGCTATGTTACTTGCAGTGAATTTTAGAATTCAGTTTATTTAATTTTTTAATTATATGTTGTTATTGCTGTTGTTTGCTGTTGTCATAATTGCTGTTGTTACTGCTAATGTGGTTATTGCTGTTGTTATTACCGTTGTTATTGCTGCTGTTGTAATAGCTGTTGTTGTAATTTATGAAGTAATTAAGGCTTGAAGTTGTGTGATTAGGCTATATCAGGTTTGAGTGGCATGCAATTGGGAGACAAGAAGTTAGTGGTGCAGAGAGCCAGTGTTGGGGCCAAGAACTCTCTGATTGACCAGGCCATGGGCATCATACCTTCAGTGCCAGCAGGCATGGGTGCACCCACTCTGCCTATTAACATCCCTGGACTCATTGTACAGCCCACCAGTCAGAATGTCTCTGAGATCCTCTGCCTTATGAATATGGTCACAACAGAAGAGCTGGAGGATGATGAGGAGTTTGAAAGTGAGTGAGTAGAGTAGAGATGGTTGTGTTAATGGAGATAGGTCTGAGAAGACAGACATTGATTTGACATTTTAGTTATGTTCTTTCGTGGTGAAATATTGTGTATTTGTTTTCATTCGTTTAATGGTTGTGTGCAGGCATCTATGAGGATGTGCGAGATGAGTGTACCAGATATGGCAATGTGGCGAGTCTGGAGATTCCGAGACCACTGGGCAATCTTCCTGTGCCGGGTGTGGGGAAGGTAAGGGGTGTTTTGGATGTTATCCTTAATATTATAATTGTTATTATTGCAGATATTTGTAGAGTTTGCTACCAGGGATGATGCTGTCAAAGCTAATAGTGCTCTGGCAGGTAGGAAGTTTGCCAATCGGGTAGTGGTCACTTCCTATTTCTCACCAACGAAGTACAGGCAGAAGAACTTTACAGCAGACTAATGTCAATCAGACCAAAATATCTGAGCACACACACACACACACACACAAAAGCTACTTATTGAATTCATTTGTAATGATATCTTTACGTGTTATTTTTATTGACTGCCAAAATAAAGAGCGCTCAGTTGCGGTGTAGGTATTGGTCGTTAAATGTTGTCATAGTGACCGAAATAGTATACTACGCCCAAGGGCATGGCAGCTAAAAGAGAGACTAAGGTAGTACCTTCCATCAAAGATGACAAGGTCACTGGGAGTGGACCAGGGATTGTGCCGGTCCATGGGAGCAAGTCGCGAGGAAGGCATGCCACACACCACCACGCTGACAAACCGATTCGATACAAGACTTTCTTGCACAACGCTATAGGTGATGTCTTAAAGGCGCGGGGTTGGGTGGAAGTAAAGGACGATACTGACTGGGACTTCTACTGGTGCGACATTAGCTGGATGAGGGAACACTTTGATCATGTATATTTGGAAGAGCACCAAAAAATATGTCACTTTCGCAATCACTACGAGCTTTCCCGCAAGAACCTGATGGCAAAGAATCTGAAGAGATTGAAGAAAAGCTTGGAGAAAGAATCTAAGTTAGAAGCAGCAAAATGTGACTTTTTCCCCACCACATATGAGCTTCCGTCTGAATATCATATATTTGTTGAAGAATTTAAACGTTCTCCTGGTACTATATGGATTATGAAACCTGCTGGGAAAGCTCAAGGAAGAGGAATATTTCTGTTTAGAAAATTAAAAGACATCAATGATTGGAAAAAGGAAGACTTTTTTAGGAGAGATGAAGATAAGAATGACAAGGAGCCACCTGAAACGTATGTCGTGCAGCGGTATATAGAAAAACCATACTTAATTGGGGGAAAGAAGTTTGACATTCGTGTGTATGTATTGGTTACATCTTATGCCCCTATGAAAGTATGGCTATATCGAAGTGGTTTTGCACGATTTTCTAACACCAGATTCTCATTAGATTCCATTAGTGATACATTTGTTCACTTGACAAATGTGGCTATTCAAAAAACGGCACCCGATTACGATCCTGAAAAGGGATGCAAGTGGTCCTTACAGGAATTTCGCCTGTTCCTTACAGCCAAGCACAGTCCTGAAGTAGTAAAGCGCCTCTTTCTGCAGATAGATGAAATTTTTATCAAGAGTCTGCAAAGTGTTCAACGCATAATTATTAATGACAAACATTGCTTTGAGCTGTATGGCTTTGATATTATGTTTGATTCCAGTCTAAAGCCATGGATTATTGAAGTGAATGCTTCTCCTAGTCTGACTGCTAGTAGTCCCACTGACTATGAGCTCAAAGTGGGTCTTCTGGAAGATATGCTGCACATAATTGACATGGAAGGGAGGCTTACTGGTACGGAGAAAAGAGTTGGGGGGTTTGACTTAATCTGGAATGATGGACCAGTGTCATCTGATGAACTGGCACTGAAGTGCGGTCAACCCCTGACCTACTCCACGAACAGCTTCTTGGGATGTGTCAATGACCGAGTAGAGCAACTTAAAGATTTATTTAAACTGAACCCAGCATTGAAATAACATTCAACGGAACTTTTCTTGCCACATTCAATGATACATGATGTAAAACTTAAAACAAAGGAATGAAGTTGATTAATTGGTTTGGCATTATAAAATTAATGGTAGTGCTCCTATTGTCATTGAGCCATGTTGCAAAAAAAAAAATAAAATTTGCTTATGCAATTCTTTTTTCCATAATTGGACATTTTATTATTTGATAGTAATCCTTCAGTATATACCTACTGTAGTAAACCCTAGGCTTTCATAAAATTGAATTGCATTTAGAGATGACAATAATCTAATTGCCTTTCTACCTTTCACTTTATTCATCTCTCCAGTTCTTTAAAAAAAAAAAAAAAATCATTGTTCAAATTCCTTAGAATACACATACAATTTACAGAGCTGATTAATCTGCAGTGTCCGAAAATTCTGCTTTGTCTCAGCCACATGTCCAAAAGCTACTATATCTCCAGTGCTTTTGTTTTCAACAACCACAAAATCGTCCGTTTTTCGTTCATAGCTTTAGCATATTTATCTGACGATGGAGTGTCTAACTACGAACTTCAGAATAGTAAGGAGAACAAATATTTTTGATAGAAACTCAGAATATTCTGCCAATCTGTTCCTTCAGTGTTACGCAACGAAAACTTGTGCTCCGTCGCCCCCGCAGATCCTCCCACCTTAACGTGCAGAAAGCCTGTCCTCGCCAGTAAAAACATTGGGTAAAGGGTATTTTTGGTTGAACCCCGGTAAAAACTGAAAGGTGGGGGATTTGAACTACTAGGTAAAACCATGGCCTCTGGGCCTAATATCACTACTTTTCTCAAGGATACTCTGCATCCCTGCCATCTTTTTTCATCAATACCTGATCAGTGCATGCTGGAGGACTGTTGTGTTGGAATTGATGAAGCTGGCAGGGGACCAGTGCTGGGTGAGGAGTGTATGTGGGTATGTGCATGCGTGTGTACGCATGTGAGTGTGTGTGGGTATGTGCATGCGTGTGTACGCATGTGAGTGTGTGCATATGTGTGTGTACATGTGTGAGTATGTGTATGTACGCATATTATGAGTATGTGTATGTATGTGTATGCATGCGAGTGTGTGCGCATGTGTGAGTAGGTGTGCATGTGAGTGTGTGTATGCGTGTGTGTACGCATGTGAGTGTGTGTATGCATGTTAGTGTATGCATGTGAGTGTGTGCGTGTGTATGCATGTGAGTGTGTGCGCATGTATGAATAGGTGCGTGTATGTGTGCGCGTGCGCATGAGTGAATGGGAGGGTATACGTGCGTGCATGCGTGTGTTTGACTTTCTGGGAGTGGCTTCCAACTTTTTATGGTAGTATTTCACTAAATAATGTTGCATCAAGATGTTTATGTATCAATTGTTACCATTAGGGCCAATGGTTTATGGCATTGCATTTTGCCCCTTGTCTCGAACAGAAGAAGTCAGGCAACTGGGAGTAGCAGGTAATGAATACCTCAAGTTCACGATGGTTACTTGCATAAGTATAAGTACATTGGTCTTGTACTTAACTACCAATTGAAGTATTATGTGATTGGTTCTGGGAAAACTGAGCTAAACGTGGTAGGCAATTCGTATTCCTTTTGGAAGTGATGTAAGAAAGGAGAATTCTTATTAATTTTTTGTTTTCCCATTTTGCTCTTTCCATTTTTAGAGTAAAAATGGAGGCCCCTGATATCCTAATGGAGCTAGTGAGCTGTTAGCACTTGTAGCTGCTTGTGATGCTGAATTAAGTAATATGCATTATGAGAATAGCTAAGAAGTACTTTAAAGTACATACTTCAAGAGCATGTAGGAGTATTGGTAGAAATGGGAAGTGCTAAAAAATAGTACAAGTATTTTACTTAATTTATCAAAAGTATTTGAGTATTTCATGAGTACTATAGGAACTGAATTTAAGTGTGCTTAAGCACAAGTACCAAAGTACTTCGCCATATATGAAGCAATTCATGCGATAATAATTTTTGTGGTAGTTGGAATGACTATATATTTCAAGCAATTCAATGGATAATTTGTTCATGACTGAAATTGCTTAATGGTTACTCGCATATCATTAAATTAATTCAAGTAATGGAACAATGTGAGACAAATCATTATTTCTTCTTCTCTTGTTGTATTCTTGTATTCTCTACCTCATGCTTCGCCAGACTCTAAAGTCCTGTCTGAAGATCAGCGCGACTCTCTGTTTAGTATGATAGAGTCGCACCAAGACCTTGTAGGCTGGAGGACAGACATCCTCTCTCCCAACTTCATTTCTAACTCCATGCTTCGGATGTAAGTGTCAGCTATGATGAGCAGTCCACCACACTGGATGTGGGTAGTAAAACGGGTGTGTGCCTCAGAGAATGACTGCATGTGTATAATTTATTGTAGTTCCAAGTACAATTTGAATGCCTTGTCGCATGATTCTGCCATTGGACTTATCCGCAAACTCCTTGAAGATGGTGTCAAAGTAAAGGAGGTTAGTATCCTAATAGATAATTGTCTTGCGATTAGTGTTGATCCAGTGAGCTGGGTATACATATACAAGTACTATTTAACTAATTTTTTTTATGGTGCTTATATTAATTTATATCATGATGCACCTCCTTATGATTTGGCCAAGCCACTGAGAGTGCTTGTGGGTTATGCAATTTTCTTGGACCAGTCGCATACAGTACATGATAATCTTAAAATGAGAGCATACTTTCTGGTTTTCTCAAGGAAGAGTTGACAGATAGAAATGTCAAGAATGGAATGATGTATTGGAAAAGATAACGATAGCCATGTCCGTGTAATATGTGCATGTGCCAGAAGGAGAGATAAAGAAGCTGAAGATTGGCCAACGTGATAATTTTTGAAATGATACGAAGGAGATGTACATGTAAATTGTGACCCATCATGACAATGTCAACTTTACAAGCATTGTGGGATGTCACACCAGCGAAACATGTATAATGTATCCGTATACGTATTATTCATGTTTGATGCAAAGTATATAATGCTGTTCACGTGTGCTAGTTTGTTTACTTTGTAATATTTACTTTGTAAGCATTCCTATGGGGCACAGTTATTGGACACAGTTTAGTACGAGGGCTGCAGATTCAGTATTGCAAGCTAGCAACATTATAAGATAGTTCCGAAATTTAGTGTTGTGTGTATTTTATTTTTATTTATTTTTCTTGTGAATTTAAACAATGTGGGTAGAATTGCATTAATGTTAGTCCAATTGTGCTATATCAGGTGTATGTAGATACAGTAGGTGACCCAGCCAAGTATGAGCATAAGTTGCAGCTGTTGTTTCCCCAGCTCAGTGTGACTGTGGCTAAGAAAGCAGACGCCCTTTACCCAATAGTCAGTGCTGCAAGTATATGTGCCAAGGTAAGGTGGCAGTTAATGTCTCCATAGAGAATATTGTGGGGGATGAAATATATGCAGATATTTTGACCATACCTACCAGGCCACTTTTTATTAATTAAGGTAGCTTAATTAATTTAAATTCTTAGAATTGAAATCCGAATTTTTGTAAAAAAAAAAAAAAAAAAGAAAACATTTTTTCAGGATAGTTGTAACTAATTGAAGGGAGGTGCAAAAGGAACTTGAAGGTTAGAGTCAGTATGTCACTTGTGTGGTGCTTGACAAAGTTTGGATGAAACTGTTGAAGATGAGTTAGTCATCTGGTAAAGTGACGTAATAATGTGGGACTCTTTATACCTACAATTTCACAGAGAAGCAGTAGGTAAAGGGTCTGGCTACTTCTTACTGTTAGTCATCTGGTTAAAGTGATTGATTCACCTTTTTAACAGCACTGTGGTGTATTGGACACCAACATTAATTAATTAACTGTTCAAGTTTCCACCCATATAGTGACTCTAATGTACTTCCCATGTCCTTCAGTAATTATTTAATTATCTACTCTTCTATTTATCAATTATATCATCATTTACTTTACATTTATCAATTATGTAAATTATCTAGTTTATTTATGTTTCTTTTTCTCATGCACCCTTATTCATTTGTGATAGCTGGTTTTCTATATATTGGCTGCTAAGTATCATCTTAGAGTTTTTGCTGTATCTCATATTAACCCATGACACTAACTAAACCAAGAATTAACCTCTCTCGGGCTCAGGGAAGCTTAACTCCTGGTGGCAGCGACCTGCCTAGAACTGATTAATCTCTATTCTGGGGAACTTATTCTAGCCTTCCTTAGCCAGAAGGTCAAGAAGCTCCTGGGAACTCTTATCTCCCACAAGCACATTGACTAAGCTTGCTAGGCCTGCTAATGAACGACCAATGTGTTTAGTATGATGAGGTGTCATCATGTCATTAAGCACAAGTACAGACTCAAGTTATGTTGTTTTTGATGGTTGACACTCAGGGTTCTTGTTAGTGGAATAATAATAACTGGAATCCGTATTGTGCTTGTAAAATATTATTTTAAAGCAACTTTTTCACACTTTATTATTTTATTCCAGTAATAAAGTTCCTTGGTGTTATTGCTTATTGAGTGGAGTTCTACTATAGGACGTTGAACAGTTAAAGTTTATGTTTACAGTCAAACTTTAGCTATAATTAGATGTTTGAATGATGTCCATAACCTAAGCTAATCAGTTTTCATGTTTGTTTTTTTGTGTGTGTGACCACGGGTAGTCTGACTGCCATTTCCCAGTAAAAGGGAGGTTAATTATGTAAGGAATGGTTTCTAGTTAAGAATCACTCAGTTATCGCTACTTAGGTACAATAATGATAATGATGATGATAATGCTTATGATGATGATGATGATGTTTATGATGATGATGATGTGTATGATGATGTAATGTATCTACAGGTAGTTAGAGATGCATGTATGAAGCAGTGGCAATTTCCTGAGGAGTATGAATCACCACTGACCTCACTTGGCTCCGGCTATCCTTCAGGTTGTGTATGTGTATGTGTGTATGTGCATGTGTGTGTGTGTGTGTGTGTGTGCATATGGACATAACAATTGAGTGGCAGTCAAGGTTGTGCACATGTCAGTGTTGTAGTAGAGTACAAAGATTCTGTGGCTTATGTCGAGTGTGCAGTAGGCGGGCACATTATGTGTTACCAGTAAAAACCATGACATCGTTATTGCATCGACAAATAGTCAGTAAAGACTTCCTACAGTAAAGAAGAAGAAATGGTTCAGATCTTGCCGGTGTATGTATATGATGTAACTTCGCCTTTCATGTCAACAAGTTTAGAATTATGTAGTAATTTATTTGTTATTTACTGACCCAACAGTTAAGATCTTGGCTGGTATTGAATACGTACACACACACACACACACAGATGATGTCATGTCTCTGTCCAGTAGGCATGTGGTGTAAGGTACACAGAGGTTGACATGCTTAGGAGGTTTATTCTTTCAGAGACAGTTGTTATAGCAGCACAGAGCGTGACATTCAACACATGAAGATGTGAAACAGACAACCTATACTTAGTAACTACAGCTCTCTCTCTACACACTGCCCTCTCTACACACTGCCTCCTCTACACACTGCCCCCTCTACACACTGCCCCCTCTACACACTGCCCCCTCTACACACTGCCTCCTCTACACACTTCCCCCTCTACACACTGCCTCCTCTACACACTTCCCCCTCTACACACTGCCTCCTCTACACACTGCCACCTCTACACACTGCCTCCTCTACACACTGCCTCCTCTACACACTGCCCCCTCTACACACTTCCCCCTCTACACACTTCCCCCTCTACACACTGCCCCCTATACACACGGCCACCTCTACACACTGCCCCCTCTACACACTGCCCCCTCAACACACTGCCCCCTC
>WLWI01005812.1_pt1 | contig 10251 bp, 12 predicted proteins | sample 6701501 | NCBI WGS metagenome assembly WLWI01 (sample SAMN12718690, study PRJNA515312) | sponge metagenome | isolation source: marine sponge | host: Mycale hentscheli | place: New Zealand: South Island, Marlborough, Capsize Point | collected 2014-11-01
TTTTTTTTTTTTTTTGTTTTTTTTTTTGTTTTTTGTTTGTTGTTTTTGTTGGTGGTTGGGGGGGGGGGGTGGGTGGGGGGGGTGGGTTTGGTCGGGGGGGGGGGGGGGGGGGGTGTGGTAGGGGGGGGGGGGGGGGGGGGGGGGGGTGGAGCTGTCATTACAGTAAACTTGACTTTTATCTGCATAATCATCGACAGCCTAGTCCAACCAATTGCAACAGTTAATGACTACAAATTATGCCTGCATATATTTCAGCTACAGCCTAGGTGTATAAATTTGAGGTAAAGGGTCAATACAGACCATAACTATACAAGTTTGATCCATTTGTTTGTCGGACAGTGCTCTAGTTTATAGTGTACCACAGGTTGTGTCATACCTTTAGGTATTTTTCCACTGAATACCTCTACTTCTTCATCTTCACCGGAAGAGCTGGAGTAATACTAAAAGCATGTACATAAAGGTATATATGCACAATAGATAATCTTACTGAAAGAATCTGATGCCTCACTCTAGTTACAGCTCTAACCCTTGTAGCTAGTAAGCTCAACATGTTAAAAACGGTACAGTACCGCGCAACAGCAGCAAGCTAAACTTAAGATAGTTTTTCAACACCTTGCAGTCTTCAACCTGGTAGCGTGGCCGAGCGGTCTAAGGCGCTGGTTTAAGGCACCAGTCATTTCGATGGCGTGGGTTCGAATCCCACCGCTGCCATATTTTTTTTTTTTTTTTACTTTTTTTCAATTAGTTGCTATTTCTATTTTACCCCTATCCTTCCCTTTTTTCCTTCCCCTTCCCCGCACGTCTTCGCTTGTACTGTTTGAGCAGAAGGCTATCACCTGTAGTCTATCACCTGGTAGTAGTCTGGCGTAGCCACCCTTTACCCACTAATCGCTACATGGCCAAGTGGTCAAGGCGCTGGTTTTTAGGCACCATCAGTTATTTCGATGGCGTGGGTAATCCTGCCACTGCCATTGTTTTCATGTTGCAAAATTTAATGTTGTGTGTTCTCACTAACCACATCCAAAAGGTAGTTGGATTTTTTTACTTGGTTGGCATGACAACAACAAACTGTTTCTAATTGAAGCACTGGTCACTAAATTGAAAGATGGACGAAACTAAAGACGATAGACTAGAAAGGCTGGAACAAGCTTTAATTGACCAGAAACTGAGAGCAGAGCGTCACCGGTCGAACTTTGAGGCTCTTAAAACGGAACACTTAATTTTACAGGAGGTATGTCAGTGGTGTGTAGCAACGAACCTAGCTAGTTTAGTTAGCTATGTTTTATGGCAGAGTTTAATACTTTTATTTAGAATTGTCAAAGCAGGAAAGCTGAATATGAAACATTAGCAGAGAACTATGACCTTTTACACCATAAATCTCACAGCATCATTCAGCAACTACAGTCAGAAAGAGACCAGAAAATTATAGAGTGTGAGACCCTCAGAAGCAAGGTGAGTCTCAACTGAAACACAACTTTGGAGATAAACCTTGAGTTTACCATGTCATATGGTACTGCATATTAACAACTCTGGAGTTAATGAGTTAAATCTAATTGTCAGCATTCCATTTTGTGTTAATATGATACTATTAGGTTTTGAGTGGTGCCAAGCTGGAGAATTATCGAGCACAGCTCTCCATGGAATTAACAGGGCCACATATAAAGGTAAGGCCATTACATTCATTAATTTTGTTGAATTAGTGGCACTTACTTGTATTGGTTAGCGAGCAGATGCAGCGGAACAAGAGTTGGATGAATTAAGAGAGTAAGTACTGACTAATGGACTGATGAATTATTGTTGTAGTTAGTAATCTATTGTTGTAGTTAGTAATCTATTGTTGTAGTTAGTAATCAATCTATTGTTATGATAGAAATGAATATGTAAGACTATCAATCATAAGTGAAAAGGTTGGATTCAGTATGCTCAACAATTTGGCCTTCACTCTATACAAGGGAAGAAGAAATAGGTGGAAAAAAAATAGAGTGTGACAGTACATAGTTACACAGTACCATAAAAGAAGGAGTGTGTACATGTAGCTGTAGTTTCTCTGGGTTTTTTTTTTTTTTTTTTTTTTTTTTTTTCATTAAAAATTTTTTTTTCACAATCTTCAAGTGCAGCTAAGACCACACCCTAATCTATGATAACCACCACTGAAGTGTGTCTGGACTTGATCATTTCATTTCTATCATAATAAATAAGCTGCAAGTTATGGTTGTAATAAATTGTCATTTTTATATTTAGGATATACAAGAAGCTCCAGTATGAACATGTATTGCTTGGGTCTAAGTTTGAGTCCTATAAAGTAAGCTAACTGGTACTGGTTGCCATTAATTAATTCTAAATGGTGAAGTAAGTATATTTTAAGGCCTTACTAGCAAACTGCTTGAGCATTAATCTAATGTATCACAGATGATGACTAGGATTATGATTGATGAATGAACAATGTGAGCAACACTCTGCCAGGTGTGACATGCGGAATATAATATGCATGCTTAGCTCTGCAACGTTATAAATGTCACAAGACTAATAGTAAATACTATTTATTCTCATTATACTATCTCTGACTTTTTACTCCACTGTGGTATGCTTGCATTACCAGTAGAATTAATTCAGTTAACTCACTTGAGTTATTGTGTGCACCTTTAGTTATGGCATCAACATATATATATATATATATTGTGCTTGGTGTGTGTGTGTGTGTGTGTGTGTGTGCATAAGTGTGTCCATGTGTTTGTGAATGTGTGTGTGCGTAGTTAAACCAAGAGACCTTATTGAAAGAGGTCACAGCCAAGTACAGAATGGAGGTGAGGAGAGGGTACCAGTGCAAATTGTATTTTTCTTTTATGTGACTTGAATTTTAATATATTATTGTATTATTTCCCTTCCTATTTCATTGAGGATTAAAGAAATGTATGCACACATATTTGCATATACAGGTTGAGTGTCTCGAGGAATCTCGTAAGAAACTATTAGCCAATCAGAGTCATGACACATCATCTGACCTGAGCAAGATCAGGAGGCTGGAGAGGGTGTTGACTGAAGTGAGCTAACTATCACCTCTTAGATGTCCTCCATGTATTTCTATTCCTGTTTGTACATAGGTGAAACAGAAAGTTAAAACTCTGATTTCGGAAAATGAGAGATTGTCGGCTGAGAAGGAGAGAGCAGAGGAGCATGGCAAGCAAGTAAGACCAGTACATTGATTGAAAGACTCAATCCATGTTATGTTTCCTATAGTGTGAGCAGAGCATGTCCAGACAGTTAGCCGAGGTCCAGTATTTGAACAAGTCTCTGGAACTGGAGCGCTCCAACCTGGCCTCCCAAAACCAGGGTCTGCAGGCAGACCTTGCACAATCTTACGACAAGCAACATGCACTCTCCAAGAAGGTAGCTTCTTGTGAGAGACAACTGACTGATGCCAGCAGGTATGACCATGGTACTAGGGCAGGTGTTGAACAGACATGTATGTCGTGGGGAATGTTGAGAGATGTACTCCACATGTAGCTATGTAGCTGGGTGTGTTCATGTGCTTAGAAAACTGGAAGAAGCAGACCATACATTGCAGAAGGAGCTAGCAGATTTGGAAATGAAGTAAGTATTTCATAGGGTCTGTGCTAGATGGACCAATGAGAAGGTAAATTACAAATGGTGAGTAATATTACTACATGTGGTACGGTGTCTTGCCTGTTGTCTGTAGCCAACACTGGCACGTCTTCACTTCTTCTCCAGTAGAAGGATTTGTATGTATATTTTGATACCGTCTTCAAAGTGTATTTGTTGCAGGAGTCCAGTATGATATGGGAGACATTAGGCTTGAGCCTGCGAGTGAGATATCTTGCCATGCGGCTGGGGGTGGGAATTTCCAGGGCACCCCTACCTCTGTATGAAACCCTGATACATATACGTATTGTTTTTTATAGGCTTACTGAACAGAGACAATCACTGCAGAGGGAGAAGGAAGGGTACAGGTTGGAAGTCATGGCTGGTAAGGTTCAGATAGAGAGTCTGTCAGAAGTGCTACGTAAGCAAGATGCCTTGCTGGCAGATAAAGTAAGTTTGTGTGTAAGCATGCATCCATGTATGTATGTGTTTATGTATATATGTGTGTGTGTATGTCAGGAGCAGCAGTTGGAGCGTCGAGTACAGCAATCCAAGGAGAGAGAGTGGGACAAGCAAATGACACTTCAGCAAGAGAAGATAGACTTGGAGGAAAAGATGTCTGAGATGCACAGGTAGGGACAAGCAGTACCATTGAGGCGGAGGAGGTGTGGCTGGGCATGTGCATGTCATGTGTGGTGTATGCACATGTCCATGTATTATTTTTAATGTAGAGAGCAGGCCAAGTGGAAGGAAGAGAGTGAGGCCAGACTATTGAAGGCTAGTTCTGCCCTCACTGATGCCACCGCACAGGCAGTACGTACACATGTGCTAAAAATTAAACCAAGTCAAGTTGTTGTTGTTTTTATATGTTATCATTCATTCATATTAACTTATTTATTATTTATTGTATTCGTGCTCTATAATAATGATAATGCTAATAATAATAATAATACCAATACAACATAACTGTTATTATAGGATACACTGGAGGCTGATTTGGCTGCAATCAAGGCTAAAGAAAATGAACTGCTCCAGAAACTGCAGACTCTTCAAGAGGCAATTCTTGTTGTTGTTGTTGTTGTTGTTGTTGTTGTTGTTGTTGTTTTCCTGTAGTCTGTTGAAGCTTCTAGGATTGTTTGGTTTTTGTCGTATATCATTATGTTTTAGGAAGCTGATAACAGTGCTAAAATGAACAGGAAGTTTCAAGCTGTATGTGCAGAGAACAGAAGGTGAGCTCTCCATGTTCTGTGTACATTTCAATGAGAGGAATTGTGGAATAAATAAATAAATAAGCAACTGAGGGTCACCCTGACAGCATGTGAAGTCATGCTCGCTGCTCTGGACACTAATACCTGTGTGCATGCACAGACATAATTCATGCTCTAATTAACTGCATGCTAGTAAGTGTGTGTTCTGTGTAGTATGCAGACATTCTGTAAGTAGCTGGTACAAGTTCCTGCAAATGCTTGTCCACACACACACTGCACTGTCTCTATGAACCTCAGCCTTACAGTAAAAGTAGTGACTGACAAGCAGTTAAAAGGTGTGTGTGTGTGCGTGTGTGTGTGTGGTCAGTTTGAAAGCTTTGGAAGCAGAATTGAAAGAGTCGTTTACGACATGGGAGGGCACAGTGGAGAAGCTGGAAGGACAGCTGCGGAAGGTCAAGCAAGAGGCAGCTTTGGCTGGAGAGTTTCACCAGGAGGAATTGAAAAGAAACAAGTAAGAATTGAATTTAGAGTAATATTTTGAGGGAATTACTGCAGTTGATGATGATGGGTTGCACATTGATATATTTTATAAGCCCTCAGTGCACATGCAGGTAAAATCTGTCTGTGACTATTTGGTAAAAGGTCTTCAATGTCATAGCAATCACTATTATACAACAGTTAGCCAATTGCCTTTAAATTATAGAGTTGATGTTATATTTCAGTCCCATACATTAAAATACGACTTCACCACTATAGTATGGGAGTTACAATTGCCACCCATAGGGACTATATCAAGTGGCAATATACCTGATTGTCCACGCCCCCTAATGATGTCTCACTTTCCACTCACTTCATGTGCATATGTCTGTGTAGACAGTCATGGGGTGAAGAGAGACTAGTTCTCACTCACCGAATAGAAGAGTGTGAAGCTACTATGAAGTCATCCAGCCAGCAGCTAGAGGAAGCCAGGAAAGAAGTCAAGAAGGTAAATTGACAATCATCATAATCATAATCATCATCATCACCATCAATCATCATAATAAATAATAATCATTCATTCATTAATCAGTAATGACAATTTATTGGTAAATAATTATTATTATTATCATTATTATCATTATCATCATTGTAATTATTACTATACTTCAGATTCAAAAACAGCAACGTAAGCAGATTTGTGTCTATAAAGACAAACTTGAGCTGTGTGAGGCGGAGAAGAAGCAGATGTTAGTTGAGAGAGAGGCCACAGTGTAAGAATGCAGCATGATGCACACACTACACTCTGCCTTATTCACTGACCTTCCTTCCTTCAGGACTGCTCTGAAATTGGAGAGTAAGAAGTTGAAGCGTCAGTTGACAGAGGTGAGGACCACTGTCTCATTCTCTTATAGCAGTGTCTGGTCTAGTTGCATTGATGTCATTCTTGCTGTGTGGGGAGATTCACTGGTTTGGTTGGTTCAGGTGCAGCGAAGAAGTAAAGAGTTTTCCATGATGCTGCAAGCAGACCCTACCATGATTCCTCAAGCTCGCAGACAACAGGCATCATCTGTGGTGAGAAGTATTGTTATTTTGTAGTAACTTCTAATATTACAGCCTCTCATTTGTGTAGATGGAGCGCAAACTTGAGCGTGAATTAGAGCGTGTCAGTGGGCAGGTGGATGAATTGGAGGCATGTCACGCCCAACAGCTGCGAGACGAGCACGAGGCATTGCTGCAGGCTGCACTGGACGTACAACCAGCTCCGTCTAATTCAATTGTGCATCAAGATTCATCCTCTCTAAATCTTGGTCACACCCCTTCTCAACCATTTGTTCACGCCCCTTCACGCTCTCTCAACCTACCCATGGCATCACTACCTGTGATCCAACCACTAGACCACTCCCACAGCCAATGAATACTTGACACTACTGGATAGATCCAACAACAATACAAATCAGCTGCATCACTGCTAAAATCTTATTCCTTTTTATGTTGGCTTAGTATTTTTATAGCTTCATTCTCATCTTTTTATATTCTCAGTTATTATTTTACTTTCAATACATTCGACTTCTTAAATTATTATAGCTAAAGAAGAGACATCATTCACTGAAGACATGACAGCATTTCCAGTGAGCAGGACTGATAAAGAGATGGATTGAAGATATTATTATGAAAACTGTTAATAGATCCAACAGATCCAAATGAGTTTGAAAACTGAATCAAGTGGGTGTAAAAAATAGCAGTCACAGTGACTGAAGTGCTTGTGTGTGTGTGTAGATGTGCTTGGTGTAGTAAACTAACAATATGCCAATAAAACAACAACACCATGATTACAAACTAACATAAATTAATGCTGATAAAAATGCACTGCCATGTAATGAAGTGTGTGGACAGTAGGTAAGGAGGGAAGTCTCACTGCAGAACACATTGATTGTGGATATGGGGGCGGGAGAGGGGAACTATGATGCACGTGCCTCTGAAACAACAGATCCACTGGAGTCTGCTGGGATAGGTCGCAGCTTGTCCTCAGGCATTCCAGAGTTGAGAAGAGGAATGACGAGGTCCTCCATTTCTGGTAGGACCAGCTTCTTCTACATATCAAATAAATACACCACATAATATGACCTTAGACTATGCCAACAATGGGAGAATCACATGACACACAGGCAGTATCACATGACAGGATCACATGACACTGAAGTATCCCAAACTATTTGACAAGCATCAGAACATACACTGATTAATCAGCACCCAACCAAAATGACAAGACAAGTTCAGAAGACGTACACTTCACAATCCTATGGCTTACATTGACAATGTCACAGAGCTTCCTCTCTATCCAGTGGGTCACCTTAGACAGCTTCACCTCACGATGACCCAGCCTAGGCTTCGCTATCAACTCTAGCTTTGGGTTCTCATGGAAACCCCACCTGCAACCAACCCAAGCAACACAATTTAAAAAAGAGCAAATATATTTTGAGGTTATCTTTACCAGATGGTGTCAGTGAGAGGAGGAGGAATATTGACAGCTAAAACTCCGTCCAACTTGATGACCTCCACAGTGAGGACAAGTGGGTAGCTAGACACCTTCTCTTTAGCTCGCTGGACTATCTTGGTATTAGCCATTCTCTTGGCAACATTGTACATCATGGACTTGAACTTTCCTTTATTGCCGGCAGAGACAGGTGTGGAGACTCCGGGGGGAGACTGCTCTGAAGATGGCAGATCTGACTGGAAATCAAGAGTTTCTCTAGCCTCATCCTCCATCAGTGGATGTGGTACTACTCTCTGTTCATCGTCATCTGATCCACTGTCAATCTCATCTTCCTCATCTGCCTCATCTGCCTCATCTCCGCCCCCCTTCCCTCCACCCCCCAGAGCTCTGGCAGCCCTGGAGTGACTCATGGATTTATTCTTAGCATTGTCCCAAGTCCCTGACACCGGAGAATCCACAGGCACCCCTGCCCTAAAACTAACACACATACATATATCCTTCAATGGACCAATACTTACCTTTATATGTGTGGTATACAATGCGTGTATGTATGTATGTGTGTATGTATGCTCACCTGGCGTTCCTACTCTTGCTAGAGATGGATGTCATCTGTTTGCCTTCCTTGTCAGTCCCTTGGTCCTCTGAGCTGTCTTTGTTCTTGAATTTCATCTTGGTCTCAATGGTCATGACAAACTTGCCCTGATAAGTCACATCCAGATAGATCCATATGCCCTGCAGGTCCAGCCTGGGTCCACCCACCAGTCTCTTCACAACGGGCATGTCCATGCCCAGGTCGACATCAATGAGCTGAAGCTTCTCCATGAACCACGGCGTCTTAGTCTTGAACAGTTTCTTCTGTATCCGAGTCGTGACCCAGTCCTTCCATCTTTGTTCATGCCACATGTCCCAGCAGAGCCTGGCAGCTATCGAGTTCAACCACAGGTCCATGGAGCTGGGAGACGTCAGCAGCTCAAAAGGTCCGTTTACATTTTCTTTTGGCGGATAGTTTACAACTTCAAAGTCATTCTCATGGCAGGTACGTACAGGCGAGTGAGGCCGAGGGGGAGGGGCTGGTTTGCTTTTTAAGGGAGGGGTTGTTGATGTCAAGTGTACGGAGGAAGATTGTGGTGAAACAGTGCGGCGATTCAAATCAGGCGACCAATCAGTGTTGCGGTGAGAGATGTTCACACCTCTTGCAAGTTCTGCATCATCTGCTAACTCATCAGTGTCCATTCCTTTGGAGAACTGCACACGAGTGTTGTCCAGTATCCTCTGCTGATTGGCTTTCTTCGAGTTTGAACCAGAACGATTAGATGGCGGTTTCTTCACAGAGTGCCGACGAGGGAATAGTGAGATGTTCTTCAGCATTTCACTCGGGAAGTAATGCTCCATGTACCCAAAGAAGATCTTTTGCTGCTCGATGAGCTCCTCTGTGGATATTCCATCGGACGCATAACGGAACCTTCTGAACCAGTCTTCTTTTGCTCTGGCCGTTGGTGAGAACAGGTACACCTTGCTCAGTCTGAGGTGATGGGAGAGGTTGGGTTTATCACATGTGATAACAATAGGGAACTTCTTGCTCCATCGTCTCTTCCTGTTCTGGGCCACTTCTTGAGGCTCTAGTGAAACTCGGCACTGCCTGAGGTCCACCATGTCAAACACTACCGGGTGATGCAGCTCAGAGTCCTCATACACGTCCACTTTGAGTTTGAAGTCCTCCTGGAGTTTCAACTTTGTGTACTTACGATCCTTGGGATGGTGGGAGGTGTGGTCGTAGTTCAATGTAGCCGTGAATTTGTTGCTCTGTTGCAGGAGATAAAAACAAGCAACACCTGACTTAAATACATACTCACACACGTACATACTCACATGAAGGATACATAAAATACATCACAAATTTCAGACACAACATTACACTACACAAACACACACACGCCAGCACATACCAACATGACAGTCACAGATACCGTTATAGGTAGCAGTGTTTGTTCAGCTGATGTGATGTCTCCTCAGTGTTGACTTTAACTATCGAGTGCATGAGAGAAATGGGGTATGTGTGTGCATGTGCGTATATGTGTGTGTATGCATGTGTATGTGTGTAACAGAATATTGTCCATGCTTGAACTCAGCTATTACTAACTTAATACTACTAAGCTAATAAAGAAATCACTAAAAAAGTAGCAATGAAAATCTACGATTGTGTGTGTGTGTGTGTGTGTGTGTAATCCACCCTAGTCACCACTGCTCCAGGTAGTGAGGGTGTGGGATGTTCTGTCATCTCATTAGGTCACACTCTGACCACTAATGCACCCTCAGAAATACCTTGAACTCGATTGAAATTCAAAAAAAAAAAAGGCCAACTTAGCACTGCCTGCCAGTGGTGGGGGTGTGAACCATTAACACTTCCACTCAATATCAACCACAAAATCCAATCAATCAAAGCTTCACATTCACTTTCACTCGCCCATT
>WLWI01005813.1_pt1 | contig 10251 bp, 3 predicted proteins | sample 6701501 | NCBI WGS metagenome assembly WLWI01 (sample SAMN12718690, study PRJNA515312) | sponge metagenome | isolation source: marine sponge | host: Mycale hentscheli | place: New Zealand: South Island, Marlborough, Capsize Point | collected 2014-11-01
CAGCCTGGGTGGCCACCATGTGTGCATGTTGACCCAACACTGTTACAGTCATAACTTAAACTTGGTAAGTAAATACAGATTATTCATTCACTTCCCGAGTTGTTTGTTAGTTACCATGTGAAGGGTACACTATTCCTATGAATATGAGTAAGGTTAAGACTATATATGACAACGTGTGGTCGTATAGGTAAGTTAATGCTGAGGTCAAACTATCCTATGATTATGATTAGAGTCAAGACTGTTTCTCACTCAGGTGATGGCAATAAGTTTGAATGGACTCCACAAATAGGTTCCATCTCAGTTCAAATATTTGACTTTATTCAAGTATTGTTGAATATTGAGATAACACTGTAAAACATGGGGTATTACTGGCTGCACTGTGTGCAGTACAGCCAGTGTTGTAGAGGCATTTGTAAAAACCCTTCAGGCATGACTATACCAATCTGCTGATTTAAGGAGAATTGATGATTTTATGCAGTATAAGGCTTTAAGCACAGAGCTTGTACAATATTGGCTTTACTACATTCCATGTGTAATGTAATGCCCCATTTTTTACGGTGAAAGCCTGTAAAGTGCCAATACAGGATATATATATATAAATCCATGCTGTAATACAACTGAAAAAGTTCTATATAGCTACCAACTAACAGAACTGAATTCATTATGTTTTTGGTTGAAGTCTGTTGCGATAGCTCAGCTTTTTTTTTTTATGTTGACCTCATCTAATTTATATTAAAAATCAATTTATTAACCACATACTCAGTAATTTGTTAGAGAAGAACTCCTTCTGTCACAACTTGCTACTAGTAAATTTTGATAATTTTTTTTATATTGGCCAAAAAGGTTTACCTATAGTGAAGCAAGTACTGAACAAGTATTAGATGGACATAACTGATAAAATAGTATATTGAGTATGGTGCTACGCAATATTCTCTTGATTAATGATCTTGAAGAATGTTTTAATGTGATGATTATGTTAAAAAAAAGTATGATGCTCATCAAAGTACCTCATAAAAAGACAGAAGTACTATACACTCACATTTGAGAGGCTAAGTACTACATTAATACCTGTATTGTAAGAGTCTACATGTGACCTCTCATAAGTCAAGTAGTGAATTTAGAAAAAAAATCATGAATTTATTGAACTTGTGTTTCCTATTGATATTCATTGCTTTATATGTGAGGGGCGTGTCCACCACACACATCAGCAAACATTTCTACTCTTATTTTTTTGTTGTGAGGTCGAGTGTTCTTACAGACTTCCCTGCCAGCCTTTTGTCTATTTGCAACTTCTGGAAAGAGAAGACATGAAAAAAGTAAATGTATATAGTTAATGGATGGGTTTGAAACAAGTGCTTTGTAGGGGTGGGGCTCCACTACTACGTAATCCAGGTTGTAGGGTTGGTGGGTTGGGCTGAAAGAGATAGTGTGAAAAGACAGATTAATTCAAAACAAAATTGAGGGAATAAGACAGAATCATGAAAACATGTCAAGTAAGTTATTTCTCAACTTAGTCAAGTTTCACTACAATTAAAATTAGCCAGCCAAGACAATGTTCAGCTAATTAGTTAATATTATTACTAGGACCACATTGTAACAATCCAAGACTAAATGAATTAAATGACCACAGCCCGAAAAGTGTTCATTGACAACCATAACAAAATCGTAAAATAATGTATAATGTGTTGAAAAGTATATTGTGCAATTGCTCACTACTCAGCTCATCAAAGCTGAGAACTGTTGTGAACTAGATAGAGTGGGGGCCACTTAGGATGTAAGTCCCAAGCTATTAGCAGCTATTATGAAAAGCTAAACACCTAACCTAACAGCTAGCTAAAGCCACTCCAGATCATAGTAAAGAGATAGCTACACTGTCTAACTGTATGTTGCCCCAAGTTAAGACAATCAATACAATCAAACTAACTAATAATCAAATAGCGATGAGTATAACAGTAAAGAAAGTCAGAGTTGCAAGTTGCAAAAACTGAGAAAAGTGAGTAGACTGAGAGTGTGAGAGAGAGTTCAGACAATATTCCAGAGCAGAGAAGACAGAGTGAATAGAGTGATAATTGTTGTGAAAAGGGGAGTTAATTGTAGTGTACACAGAGTTCATGATGAATGAAGTGCAAATAGGGTTCAAGCCTAATTAGGTTAGTGGCTGTCTGTGGCTCCAACAATTATTATAGCTTGTTTACCTTTATTGCCATGTACATTTTTTTGTCCACTCTAATTATCTGGAGAGTTTACGGATTCTTATGGTTGTCAGTGGACTCTTTTCTGGCTGTGGACATTAAATGTCATTTAAAGTCATTTTAGAGGGCTAGAGGAAGAAATGTATTTTTCATAATATTGTTTTAAATACCGACAAAATTTTTCTCAATACTTATTGATACTAGTAGTATAAAAAAGAATAATAAAACAAAGTTGATGACAGACAAACTTATACATGATACGTGATATTGTTGTTCTCACATGAAGTAACTATAAAAACTACTATTATTAAATAAATGATGTTCGAATACACTGGTCTACACATCCATAGTATGTGTAGAATACTTAGATCAGTCCACAATAGAGAGGGCAAGTGGAAGATTTAAATGCATAAGCAGCTAGGGTGGCCTCGGACTGGTTTAGTTCATAATTTTAGGAATTTTGGATCCCTTAATGTTAAATATTAATTTTATTAATACTTTTTTTAATTGTTCAGTTACCTTTATTGGCATATCTTATGGTCACATTGCTTCACATAAATGAGGCTACAGACTCGGCGGATTTTCTAGCAAGATTGCAACGGATTGACAGCACTTCTTATGATTTTTATTACTGCTGTAACATCTGTGGAGGCCATCTTTTATGGCGCGTGGATTCTGAGGACGTAGGATCGTATTCAACTGGCACAACTCCGGGCAGCGCTATAAGACAAACATCCAACACGAATAGTAACATCAAATATGTTTCAATGATTCTTTCAGTCCAAAACGAAACGACAGGGGATTGTATAGATTCTGTTCTAATAGCAACTAATACAGATTCAGACTGGAGGCCTGACGTCGTATGTCGAGGTGCTCATGGGCAAATTACTGTTACCTACCGTAATGAGAGATACGTTTCTGAATCAAGGAGAGCTGATGGTGCAGCCATATCAGAAGTAATATCTTTAAATACAACTTGTGAAACACAAATCATTGTATGCCATAGTAATGATACCGTTCTGTCGTGGTCAAGAAATAATAGAACTATAACATCGTTTAATGAATCAACTATTCGAGGTAATTTTAGGTTTGATGTACCTCCTGTGAGAGTTGGTGATGAAATGTATCAAGCATTGCTGCTGGGAGTCGATAGTGAAACTCTATTTTCTGCATTATTCTGGACTAATTTTCGTTCAGTAGAAAGTTTCAATATCACTTGCAGCTCACGAATGGGAAGTGGACCTTCCTTACCTATAAATCTACCCACCACTACTGCTGTATCCAATGAAATCTCCACAAGCAATTTGGACACCACCACAGAAATGATTACCTTCTCCAAGTCATCAGTTACTGCAGGGGGAGGTATACCACTTCAACACTGTAAGTCATTGATATAATTGGTGAGTGAGCGAAGCGAGCGAGACACCATCAGGATTAACATTGTCAGGTTTAACACCACCATCAGGGTTAACACCATCAGGGTTAACACCATCAGGGGTAACACCATCAGGAGTAACATCATCGGGGTAACACAATCGAAAATCAGGGATATTTTTATTTGTTGGCGAACGAGTGAAGTGGGTTGGGCAATTGAAAATTCAGTATATGTTATTATTGAGCAAGCAAGATACTACTAGAGGTGGATAATTGAATATATAATGGATTGTACATGCCCCTTAAACATTATGCATGGGCTTTTTTTCTCAAAAAAAAATGGCTTTTTAGTACAGTGGTAAGCAAGCCTTCTTTTAGGTTAGGCTCAAAACTATAGGAAAGTTCTCTAGAAATGCTTTCTTTTTCAAGTCACGAAAAGTCGTTGTGAATGGTTACTATGGTATTGAAACCCTTTACCAGACGTACTTTCATAAACAGCTGTTTTTTCAGAATCTGAATGCTTTATGTATACTAGTCGACCCATTTTTTTAATCATCTGAGTGTTTGTCATTGAGATCAGCTGGTACTACTAAATACCAGAAGCTACTATTACACTTGGAAAACTGAGGTAATTACTCTTTCCGTATTTGTTACCAAAAAAACAACAACGAACTCCGACATAATTTTTGTGTCTGAATCAGAGTGCTTGTCTTCAAGAATTACTAACAATTCAGATAGCTAGTCGGAATGGCATAAGTTCAGAATTTCAGAAATTGAGGTAAAGAAGTATTTTTGTATTTGTCTCTTAAATTAATGGTCAACTGCTATATATACTAGTGGTGTGCGTTAGCACAAATGGCAAGCATGCCTACCTTTAGATTACAAAAAAACTACAATATTGTTATTGTGAAGCTTTTATTACATGATGACAAATAAATCTATATGTATTTCAGTTAACTTAATTGTAGCCAATCAAGCCTAAAAAGCCATGTTTTAAGAGGTACCCGTGTGCATTTAAGGGGGATACCTACCATCCATACATAATTATGTATTAATTTTGCGATTCACCCCTAATACTGTATCGCGCACTCACTACACTCGCTCGCCAACTAGTGCTGAGCTTGAGCACAAACATCGATCAAGTCTGCCTATATAGTTGGGTTACATAAAATTACAATACTGTTTCATCATTTTAATTTAGTTCACACAAACACAGTATAAATATATAAATATATGTATGTATGAATGTTACGTATGCCTCTCAAACACGCGTGCGGGTGTTTGTTTGTTTTCTCCTAAAATCACGGCTTTTTAGGCTTGACCCCAGATACTAAAGCATTAAGCAAGTCTTACTTTAAATTTAGGCTCCAAAGTGTTAGATAATTCCTAAGAAACACTTGTTATTCAAGTCACAAAAAGTTGCTGCAACTGGTTACTAGCTATAACATTGAAAACTCTTTACCAGACAGAGTTTCAAATCTTCGCAGTTTTTTTTTGTTTGGGCAGCTAAGTGTCGCTTGTTAGTTGTTAACAGCCCTGGTAGTCAGAATGGCTAAATATTAATACTAAGGAGCTACCAGACAGCTCCTTTTTCTCCTAAAATTTTGGGCTTGCCCCCAGTTTCTTCTGGTACCATAGTTGTAAGCAAGTCTTTAGACAAATCACTCCACCAACTAAGAACAGCCATGCACTACCACCCTTAGAATCAAGAAAGAGCTCCCAATCTGTCAACCCTTACCATGTCTGGACCTGGTGAGGTTCCCCATGTTGAGTCAAATTAAGCCGCAAGCTCCACTCCTAGAGTTGCCTTTTTTTTACAAATCACAAAAATGTTGTTGCAAGTGGTTATTATGACATTTAAAACCATTTACCAAAATAAATAAATAAACTTCGCCTTTTTTTCAGTAGCTGTGTACTTGTATGCGCATGAGCATGAGGGTTACATTATTCTCTTTGTTATTCATTCATTCTGTCACTCTATCAACATTGGATCTTGAAGATGGCGGACTTCTATGCCTCGAGTGAAGAGACACACCGACTGGATGACGAATTTAAGTCTCCTTAATTTTGAACTTGGCTTAGTTTTGATAAAAACGAGAGAAATGGCAGACACTAAGGTGGAGTGCACTATACAGCCACACCCATTCATTTGTTTACCTGCCTTTTAGAAACAAGCGCGCTTACGTGAGCATACAAATTTTATCACACCTAATTCAGATTTGTTACTAGTAATTTAAAGATTTGTGCTAATCCATTCATTTGTGTTTGTGTTGGGAAGTTTCTGCTGCTGAAAGTGTGCTTCTTCATATATATTATAAGTATACCTGCTCTCCAAAAAGTGTGCCCTAAATTTTCGTGTAGCATGCATGTCAGAAAGTCCCAATGTTCCTGTGGGTTTTTTTTTTCACGAAACTAAGGTTAATTCTAAACCTAGGAAAATACCATTAAGTCTTTAGAAAGTTGTTAAAACCCTGGCTGATTCTAAGCCTTGTGCCCAAATAAAGCAGCTTGAAACTGCTCAAGAATCCTAGAGATACAAACAAGCAAATTTTAAATGCCATAGTTAAAATTAATTCATAAATAGAACAAAACTATTATTGTTATAAGCTGAAAATTTAACTTGCTCAGTGCTTGAACACATGTTACATGTAATTCAGACAACTAGAATGAGTTTATAAATAGATGTTACAGAATATACCACTATAATCAAAATTAGGTAGAAATATTCTATATTTGTTGGGTAAAATTTAAGGTTTATGGCTATGTTTATGTAACATAACTAGGCACATAGGCAGAGGAAGATGATTTAGTGTGGGAGCATTACTGCAGCTCAATTATTCATACTGGTGTGACTTAATTAAATCAGGAAACATAAGCAACTGTCTTTGAGCATAGCAGCATCAATATCTCCAGAATACGCATTTAGTTACTATTATATCTAGAATGCTGATGGCTACTTCATCTGAACCTTGTGGAGTATTGAGGAGTAACTAACTATTCAACAGCTTTTGGCAAAGCCAAAGACTTTTGATCAAATCTCCTTGATAGCTCTTCCTTTATGAAATCTAAGACCTCAAAATATTGTCTGCATAAATAATGTTTGGGTGTAGTATATACATATGGGTCAGCACCATCATTTAAATGTCTAGGTGGATGCCGATGTCTTGGTAACACTGAAACAATACTATAATTTTGAGCCTCAGTTACAGTAGAATCATAAAACCTGTCAAAACCATTTTTTAACCTTTGCTGTCGAATAATGCTTCAACCATCTTAGCAGAGCTAAGTTCGGTAATCAGTGTCAGTAAACCCTTTGATAAGCTGAAAGGCAATACCTGACAAATAACCTTGTTGTGAGTTTGGCAAATATGGATCCTTGAAAACTGCTCGTACCAGCGAGGATTAAATGACCGGTATGCATCTTTGCCTTTTGCCTAGTGTGTGACACAAAATGATTGGATTTGTTGGCTGATTGGACCTGTCCAAATTATTACAGCAGTTACCAATGCAGGTATAAATACTACCAAAATAGTTACTTTCATCGTCCAGTCCGTCAATAATATAAACTTTAACTTACCTCTCAATTTGAGCTTCACCCATAGTTGAAATTGATGACTGAGAACTTTCAGCATGAGATTCAGAATCATGAGATCTTTCAGCAGAGATATAGGAAGTTGAAGAATGCTGACATCAGTTCTGGCAAGAAGATAGATCAATTCACCCAACTATAATACCCTAGAAGCTGCCTACCTTGACTCTGGGTCTATAATGCACCCTCTTGCTACTTCCTTCTGCATAGAAAAAAAGAGTCAGAATTTTTTGCTGTCCCTTCATGACTAAAGAACACCAGCATCTACCTAGCAGTTTTGAATTATATGCAAAGGCTATTGGTTTACCAAAGCAACCGGCTTGCTATTCACTGTGTGGTTGATACTCTATCTGCAATATGGCATGTGCTTTTCAGATCAGGTAGGAGAAATGCGTGTTGGCCTATAGCATTTCACTTTACCTCACAACGACCACACTTGTATAAGGCATCTAAGCCATCACTTTATGGTGCTGGACAACAGATCTGAAATATACAATAATACACTTATTTTGTATGGGAGTAATGTCCTCATACTTGCAAAGGAATGAGGGTAAATGCCCCCACTGCCCCCATGGTTCCTTCACCTATGAGGCAGGCTCACTGCCATTTTGTGCAAGCACACTACTAGTTTATTTATACATGTGTGTGTGGACGTACATTTTCCATTTATACTCTGACCCTCACGTATTTGTGTTTGCTCGGTGGTCGAACCCGTCCCAAACTTTACTGAATGGAATCCTCTGGTTTATTGATCTGTACCCATATTAACTAATGAAATTATATTGTTTACCAAATTGAATTCTCTTTGCGGGTGCAGTTAAAACTTAAAAACTAACCAGATTACATTTTCTATTTGAATGAGTGGTTGCAGTGGCAAATTAATTGCTATTTGTTATAGTTATACGCCCTACACAATAGTGTTGTTCCTTACTTGAAAATCCATTGTCCTGTCTAAACACGAAGGTAATAGTCTTGTGTCAGTATGTCCAGAAAACAAGTGTGTGTGGTACGTTACAGCTACTACTTAGCTAAAGAATATAGCACAAGTAAACATTTGCCTTTACATAGCTTTCCCAACTACTACTGCAGTAAGCATGTCTTAGTATAGGGTTAGGTTCTAATCTGTGCGAAAATTCCTTAGAAATGTGTTTTGTTTTTTCATGTGTGTTTTTTTTTAAGTCCAACTGCTGCGGCGAGTAGTTACTGTGGCATTGAATCCCTTTATCATATATATACATAATTGAAATAAATCTTCTGTTTTTTTTTTAGTAGCTGGAGCTTTAGAAGTAAAAATTAATCACCATACTTCAGTTTTATGTACTAAACTAGGGAGGCTCACTCTCCATCTGCAACCAAGCACACCACTAGTAAACTTATAAATCATTAATTAAACTTAAGCTCCAAAACTTATAATTAATAAAAACAAAATAAAGTAAATAATATTATTATTGTGAAAGTAAACTACTATAATTTAGAATATATAAATGTAATATATTTAGTAAAATATATCTGTCAATATAATATACTCAATACATGAGCAGTGAGTGTGATATGGCTGAGATATTTTGTATATGAGCAGGTTTTTTTATTCACACTGAGCAAGCTTTTTAATTTTCATAGCCACAGTCAGTGAAAATAAAGCCTGACAGTGAAAATATTTTCTGTAATACGTTGACAGCTGTAATAAGTGCCTCGTTGGATTCACTTTAGCATAATTGCATTCATTATCATAAGGTTAACTGTATAACTGCCAATAAAGTGTTCAAAGAAAAAGTAGTTTAAAATTTTAAAATAGAGCAGAAGACAATAATTGATATATGTACCATGAATTACATTACCCAACTCTACACTGGGCTATGAATACTATTATAATTGAAAGAGGAATTACTTGTAATCCCATGAATAAACCTCTGTATATTAATATGCTATGTGTATTACTCCATAATTATTGATGTGTTTGTTACTGTATAGATACGATTAATGTGATTTTTTTGGGAAATGCTTTGTTATCTATCTATTCGATATTCTGGTAAGACATTTTATGTTAGACATTTTTTTTATTTATGTTATTATGTTCTTTTTTGTCAAAGTTCTGATTATTATCTTTATAGATTTTTTACTGAAACTGTAACCAATGCTACACTTTTTAAATTTACTTTAATGAAGTCTTTTTATAGTTATCCTGCTACAGTTTATTTATGTTGAATATTGACAATTATACTAACTTTGATTGGTAAAACTTCAGATTAATGTATACTACACTCTATATTTATACACAATGGAGAGGAGGAGGAAAGAGAAAGAAGGGAATGGAGAGAGAGGAAGAAGTCGTGGTGACAACCATCACTAGCACTTATTTGTTTAGTTATTTTAATTTAATTCTCCATTGCCTGTTGCTGTGTCCGTTCCCACACAAGGCCTGTGTTATTTGTATAACTTTAGCCAACAAATAGGAAATTACTTACTGACCCCAGCTTCCCCCAATTACTGGTAGCTTCCTTTAAAGGTATTCTAACTACCAGTGGCTCTCGACAACCAATAAGCGGCACTAAACACCCCTAAGAAACGAAGAAGTTAAAATACGTCTGGTAAAGGGTATTCAATGTCATAGTAAACAGTTGCAGTAACTTTTCGTGACTGAAAAAAATCGTTTCACAAGAATTATCTCACAATATGGAGCTAAGTATAAAATAAATGCTGTACAGAGGAAACTGGGGTCAAGCCTGAAGCCGTCTTTTAGGAGGAGAAAAATAAGGGCATCCGCGCGCGTTTAAGGGGCGTACGCACAATTCATTCAGCGAGCGAGCGAAGCTGACTCTCAGTTGTGTTCAATTGAGATTTCAGATATATATATATATAGGTATGTATGCGTACGTCAAAAATTTTCGCCCGCGCTTCCAACTAGTGGTGTGCTTGAGCACAAATGGCGAGCGAGCCTAAAGACTATACTATTTTTATTGACTTCTAATACTGAAGCTACTGAAAATAAGGTCAAGTTTTTAAATTTAGCATACAGGGTAAAGGGATTTCAGTGCCATAGTAACAACTCTCTGCAACTGCTTGAATTGAAGGAAAAAACAACAACAAAACAATACA
>WLWI01005814.1_pt1 | contig 10249 bp, 7 predicted proteins | sample 6701501 | NCBI WGS metagenome assembly WLWI01 (sample SAMN12718690, study PRJNA515312) | sponge metagenome | isolation source: marine sponge | host: Mycale hentscheli | place: New Zealand: South Island, Marlborough, Capsize Point | collected 2014-11-01
ACCAGTACTCTAACCACTGAGCTACGACAACCCACGACTTCCAAGGCCTTCACATTTTACCTTTATACTGTTGAGTAGTACCGCTTGATGCAGTCTCATACTCATTTTTCCCTTAGCTTTCCAGACCCCTTTAAGTGAGAAAGTTTCGACCTAGGATGTAGTTGCATAAGGCATTTAAAAAAAAAAATCCATTCATATATCTACATCATTAGCCCTCCTGCTCTTTTTGGTTCCTGAGCACTTTCTTCTCTTCAGTTCTTTCTTTTTGGATCATGGATTTCCACCTTTGTCTATCTCTTCCTGTTTCCACGTCTCTATCCATGATTGTGGACTTACGCTTTGTGAAACTGTTGCCTTCCCTTTTCAACGCTTTATCAACTTTTGCCATCCTCACCCACTCTCAGCTACAACAGTCCTCGTTACTTAATTGCTTCTACTGAATGCAATGATACTTTACCCGTTCAACTGGCGACAACACTTTACCAACCAGGTGCAGCTAATGAATCATCCACGAATACATGAACTGTCATTGTCGTCGTTACTAACACACAAGTGTATTATTATATAGATGAACAGGTTAATAAAAACACTTGGTTGTGACAGAATGTGGGTTTACCCAGCTTGTGTGGGACTCTTATGCGACTACTCTACAATGGACCAGGTCAGCTGCATCATGTGGACCCATAGCAAATGCTATACCCTTATCATATTGCCATACCAGTAACAGTGAAAATACCAGATGGCACAGTCATAAGGGAAACTTAGTACCAGCTATTAAAATCAATCATACATAATACCCTGCTAATTACATTAAAACTTCACTAAAATGTGACATTAAATTGCGTACCTAATCACATCAGGGTCAAACAGTTTGGCAGGAGGTCTTCTCTTTCTTTTCACACCTCTTTCCTCTTCATTACGGAAAACTCCCCTTTTTCGGGTGTAGTCTATACGTGGTATCATTTTGAGTACTACTTTATTACGAGATGTATCCACATAATCAACCTAATAATATACATTACCATTACATAAAAATAAATTTACCTACTTGAATAAACATAATGCCTCACAACCCAGTGCATGCGACAAAAACAAAACAAAACAACAACAACAAAAGAAGCAATATAATTATAAATAAGTAAATTAAATCTTTGCCTTCCTCACCACTCCAGTTAGTGATCATACTTGTTGAGTGCTGCATGAAGACCATTCTATGGTGATTTTTAGGCTACTACTTTATTATGATGCACTGTAATTGTCAGTTTGCTATCAATAACAAATATTCTTTTGTTCTCTTATCGTTTCATGCATTAACAATGGTAATAGCTACTGTATTTGTATTTACCCGATGCTATCCAACAGATGATACTATACAGCAGAAATCACTTAATAAAAAAAGGTAGGATAATGAAAACTTTCTGCAGAAAATGTTGAAAACAAGCCTATCACTGGCTTCAAACCAAACACTCTCAGATGCCAGCAAGAACAAAGGCCAGGTTACAATTCATTTCCCCTCACCGTATAGCCACTCCAAAGTAGCAGTGCTCATGGAATGGAAAGATATGAGGGTGGTAATGAAAAAGAAAAAAAAAAAAAAAAAAAAAAAAAAGAAAGGAAGAAGCTATAAACCCCCCACATTACATCATTAAACTAACTTGGGCAATGTCATCTTTGTACATAGATCTCTTGATGCGAACCCATGAGCCTCTCTTTAGAGCTGTGGAGTCCTTCACTACCCTCATGACGTCAGTCATCTCACGAATAGGCACCATTAACTGCTGCCATTTGCCAATGCGCAGGTTCCCAATATCTTCAATGGCCTGCTTCACATACTGCTGCTTATACGACTCAATGTAGATGTAGCCTTTCAGGCCTTCAACTGCAACCACACTCTTAATTTGAAGTGGCTAAAATAGAACCGTGCGTGTGCGTGTGTAAGTAAATGTGAAGATTTTCGTTCCCACATAATGTATCCACAGAGCACAAATCTTTAACACAGATGCAGATGCTTGACACCTGTAAACTATGACATTGATATTTAACCATCAGCGTACACGTGTACTTCGCATAGGTTGTGGGTAACACCCTATCATAACGTGATAATCACATGACGTGAGCAAATAACTGCTTGATGCCCATGGTACATAGTTTCGAGTTGAAAATATTCACCGGTAAGTGTATCTGGCCTGTTTAGCTTTCTCTCTTATGAAGATAGCGTTTAACCATTTTAATTGCTCAAGCTACATTGATACCTGATTAGAATAGCCAATACATTATTCCTTTGGTCCGAGATGACTTAGAACATAGCTATTGTAGTTTTTGTATTGTGACCAAAGAGGGACACTATTAACTAAGTGTCCCCGCCTTGAGGGTAGGGACACTGTGTCCCTCTGATTACACTTAGTGTCCCATCATTAGGAGCATTCACTATGTTTTAAATTAGTTAGGCACTGTGCAGCCATCGTGAACTACTATTTTTAGGGTCCTTCAGGCACTAAGTAGTGCCCTCGTTGTGCTCGGGGACGCTACAGCCTAGGGCCTTCATGACCCTAAAAATGGTAATTCGCTCTGAGGCAGTGCCCAACTATTATTTAGTAATACATAGCTAGCTAGTGTATAGTAGTGCTGAGGGTTCACACCTCTGGTGCTTCACACTGGTAATATTGCTACCACACTCACTGTATCGCTGTGCTGCAGAGCCAAGAACTTGCGCATCAAAATAATAGCAGTTTCTTTCTCAGTTCCAATATGACACTTGACAGTCCACAAGTTGGGATCCCTATGATTAAGCGGTGATCAGCAACAGGTTAACCACACTAATACAAGTGGCACATCAATCAATCTTACTTTACTCCAGGTAGCAACCTTTGCTGCTGCACTCGTATATCCTCAGACGCTTGTTCGTCATAGCTGAACAATACAAAAACCACATCATTGTGCACTTATGCTTGTAACCCTAAAAATACCTAGCCAGCAATAAATCTAGGTAATCACCTTGGATGGGACATCCCAGAATATTTTTCCACTAAATATTTTTCCAAATCTTTAGCATTTTTGTCTTCTTTTAAAAAGTCATTCAAGTTCACCTTTCGTCGATCCTATATAATTAAAGTATCATGTTTTCACTCATTTGTTTTTGTATAAACTGGCAGCCTTACATTAATATCTTCCTCATGCCGTTGATCATAGACTCCTGTATATAATGAAATGCTACTTAAAAAGTATAGCTAATATAAAATTCTTACCTTTGTCCAAACTATGTGGAATAAATCCTTCTTCTGCATCTCCTTCATCTTCTTCATCATCATCTTCCTCTGTGGAAAAGGAGAGAAAACAATAATAAAATAAAAATGAACAAGTTTCTAAATAGAGCACTCCTCCTAAACCTTACCTGCTTCGTCTAAAATAAATCCTCTACTTTTATGCTTTTTGCGAGCACGTTCCTCCTCCTCCTCATCACCTTCCTCATCCTCTTCTTCATCTTCGTCCTCCTCCTCGTCTTCCTCCTGGAATACAACGAGAATACATCACATCGGGATGTCCACAATCATTGTATACCACGAGCTTACTTCACTGTCTCCTTCACTTCCAGTTAAATCATCACTATCAACATCTGACATTATGAGTCGATTTTAATATCTGGTACCTAGGCTGAACTTAGGGCGAAAAAAAAAGAAAAGATAGAGAGCAGAACTATTATACAAAAATTGCAATACCAAGCAACGAGGTGACCGGTCACGTGATCAAATAGAATTGAATATACAATAGTATATAGCTCATAGAAAGTACGCATTCCTGCCTCCTCTGACCAGTTTTATTAAATGAATCCATATCCCTTCGGCGTCGTAAGTACTTAAGAATACTGTTCTGTCGTTTTCATTTTGGACGTTTCTCTCCGTCCTTATAGTCCAACAATTCATTTCAGAGATATCCTTTCAGTAGGAGTCAATCTTCTCCAACACATACTACCACTGGCCAGCAGCACTTTGGAGGGGTCATAGACTTGGGATTAGGAGGGGGTGGAAATGTAAACATGGCACAGGAACAAGTGCTACCTTCCTCTTCTACACCTCCTCCATCCAATTCAGTGCCCAACTCTGTTGGTCTGCCTGGTCCAGGCTCTAATTTGGGCGTATCACATACAGCTGGAACTACCAATTCTCCTATGTCAACAACAAACAGTGCGGCACCAGTCAACCAAAATGTAGTTGCAACGGCCAACCCTAGCGGTACTAGTGCTGTGAATCGAGAGCAGGTATATGGATGGATACAGGAACTAAGTTCGCCAGACAGCCGGGAACATGCACTGATAGAACTGAGTAGGAAGAGGGAGGTGTTACCAGATCTAGCCCCTTTGCTATGGCATTCTTTTGGCACTATTGCTGCCCTCCTGCAGGAAATTGTCATGATTTATCCTGTTATTAATCCGCCGACACTCAATGTAAGTACTGGTCGTTTTATCTAAATTATTGTACAGATCTTTTAAGAATCTGCTCTTAAAACTAGATTAAGTCTACAATATGTTAGTGGATTATTATTATTATTTTTTTTTTTTTTGCACTTATATTTACAACTTCTAGTAAGTGAATTGGCAAAACTCTCCCAAGTTTTCTTAAATTCTCGGTTGTAATGAAAAAAAGAAAGAAAAGTGGATAGGCTTTCATGACCATAATTAGCTAGCCTTGTTGTTGTGATTGAGCATGTATGTTGAGAATTTAAAGTAGTGTAACCTGAAATTATTGTGGTATTTAAAATGAGCTTTGTGTAATGTAAGTTTTGGATTTGATGTTTTCAGGCTCAACAATCAAATAGAGTTTGTAATGCACTTGCTCTTCTTCAGTGTGTGGCATCGCATCCAGAAACAAGATCAGCTTTTTTAAATGGTAAAAGTTGTATAGCAAGTAAATATTAGATCACATTATTGTCTAATAGCATTTCAGTTTTTATTTATTGTTACAACAACAGTATGTTTACTAAACTAGTTTATCTTGTCCTTATACCATTATCATATTGATTAGCTCAAGTTTTAACATTACATATATGTGACCGTTATGGAAAACCAGGCACAACGTGGGTGTGATAAAAAAAAATTTCCCTTGTGCTTTCATCGGCACAGGTGCTTTCCAAGTTTCATAGTGGTAGCTTCAACTGTTGGCAAAGGACGCAACCTAATCATTTCCTTTTATACATTATAATAAAGTAAATCAATCTTTACCCGCTAATTATGTGTGCCACATTGTGCCCGATTTTCCCGAGCACAGTCGCATATTGCAGTTACTAAATGTGTGGGATATATTTAGAACAGATGAGGATAAAGCACAATTAAATTTTTTTTTTAAATAATAAAACATCATTGTGGTAAATTGTTGTCAGAAGCCTCCAAGAACAGAGGTCACTGTGTTTAGAATCAAACCAGGACTGAAAGATGAAATCACCAAATTATTCTGTATTTTAACAATCATTTCTAAAGTTGTGGGGGAGGAGAGGAGAGATAAGGGGGAATTTCACTCCCCTCCCCCCACCTGTATGAAACTCTGTGAGCATTGTTGGTAGAGCATTTTGTATGTATTGGCTATGGTCTGCTTGTGAACACCAATGGTTTTTGACTTACCAAATAAACTAATCATTATTTAGAATTTCACATGCTTTGTATTTCATTGCAGCACATATTCCGCTGTTCCTCTATCCTTTTCTCCATACTGTTAGCAAGTCCAGACCTTTTGAATATTTGAGGTTGACAAGTCTTGGCGTGGTTGGGGCTCTTGTCAAAGTAAGACCCTTTGAATATGCTAGTTAGTGTTGTGTCTTTACCTAGCTATCCTTTTGCAGACAGATGAACAAGATGTCATCAACTTTTTATTGACCACTGAAATCATACCTTTATGTCTACGAATCATGGAAGCTGGTAGTGAACTGTCCAAAACAGTCGCTACTTTTATCTTGCAAAAAATTCTTTTGGATGAGACTGGATTGTCATACATTTGCCAGACTTTTGAACGTTTCCAGCATGTTTCAACAGTCTTGGTAAGCTTTGTACTTGTAATAATGTTGAAATTTTGTCATTGTATTTTTTTTTTAAGGCTAAAATGGTTCAGCAACTGGGAAAAGAACCTTCTACTAGGCTTTTGAAACATGTTGTTCGCTGTTACTTGCGACTGTCAGATAATTTGAGGTAATTTCCTTTTCTAGTAGGTCTCGTATCAATGGACTATGTTTTTATGTGTAGAGCTAGAGAGGCTCTGAGGGCGTGTCTTCCTGAGCAACTGAAGGACAGTACTTTTGCCGTAACTTTGAAAGATGACAGTACGACAAAGAAGTGGCTCTCTCAGTTGCTTCAAAATCTAGGCTTGGAATCTATGGTTATAGCAACCACTAGTGGAACAACTTCTACATCATAGTATCTGTTATTGCTGTGTAACTGTTGCATTCATTCCAGAATATTTTTGTGAATAATGTGCGCGCTCAATTTATGACGTCATGATTGAGTTTCCCGCCCGCGCCAAGACATGAAAGAAGGCTAAGGGGCGGATCGAGAGGCACTAGGGTCATTCTATTTATAGGTTGCTGCTATATTTATTGTTTCAAAGGTAATTTATTTCCCGAGTTGCGACGTCATATCTTCCAACGTCTCCATTTTCACCTGCTGTTTGGAAAGGGGATTATTATATGGAAGGGAGATAAGTCAGTATTACAGGCTGAAGTAAAGTTTATAGTGGTTCCCGAAGGTGTGCTAGTTTTGGTGTGCTGAAGAACTACTTTATAGGACTAATTCGTAACACAATATAGGTAAGCCATTAGCTTCGGAAGACCTCCAAGAATTAGACGGTATTGGTACGAGCGTTCTGTAGTGTATACTGAGCGACTGAATATAAGTGAGTACTGATGTATATCTCTTCGGTTTGAGAAGGTGCAGGGACACGAAGATGGTTAAATATGAGTGGGCCCTAGATTTCGGTTGGGTGTGGTGATTTTTTTTTTTTTTTTGAGTAGGTATGCATTATGGGTGTAGTAATTACAGAGGTAATAATGATATGGGCAAGAAGGACTTAATTAGCCAGAGTAGCTTTTCCCACACCTCTTGAAGGTTGATTGCACAACACATTAAGTTTTATCATCATCTGTGGGGCTTTACGTTCTTTTTTTATTTTTTATTTGGACACCCTGAGTCCTTTACTTTATTTTAGTTGAAACTACTGCCGCATTAGATTGAGTTCAACAATTCCATCCTCCCGCAAGTGTTAGAGTTTTTGTTAAGCCCGAGCTTGTTTGCATGTTCCTGGTACATGGGTGCTCTATGCTTTCCCGAAGTGGGCTCAATGCTTTCTAAGGTTACTGTACACTGGATCTCTTGCTGTCTTAGTCTGTGTTACCGTGCTATTCAGTAAGCTATGAGAAGTTTCTCTTTGTCCTTGTGTTATGTTTCTTATTCTTTTGATAGAGGGGAAAATAAAAGACAAAAAAAAAGAAGCTTTGTTTGAAGTGAAGTTACGTAGTGTTATACGGTTGTACATTATTGGCCATACTGTGTCAGATTGCTCTGTAGTTTACATTGACACTACTTATTCTAGAGATATGAGTGGTTATCATGTCCTACAGATTGTGCTGGTCTTAGGGCATCGTGTTTCACTGTCCTTTGTGACCAGTTTCTACTGGACTTTAGATTCAAAGTTGTGATTTATACAGCACTTTGATGTTGTGGTTGCCTGGGTGTGATGGGTGTGCTCCATTTGGAATGGGACCTCCATGGCAACAGATGTTATTGCAGCAGTTATTTTGTGTAATGTGTGCTGTTTATATGAGAGCAGGTGGTTTTTTATACCTGAGCCACTATCAAGGTCTTATTCCTTGCCAGGGCTTCCTGTGATGCCTTTTATCTGCTGTTTGCTTTGTAGAACTAATTGTCACTTCAAAATGTCGTTTTTGCTGTGAAATAATGTTGTGTGTACAATTACTATTATTCTTTTTATTATTGCAGTTATAGATCTGCTTCTTTCCATTGATTCTTGTTCGCTGCCTTCGAAGGTTTTGATCGGAAGCAATGGGGAAGGCTTTAGCAAAGCTGTTTGGGAAGAAGGACATGAGAATTCTGATGCTGGGACTTGATGCAGCTGGCAAGACTAGTATCCTTTGAGCTTTGTCTCTCTAATGTGTAGGAACTAGATTAATTTGTTTTGTGGTGGGTTGGTAAGCACACACACATACTACCCAAGTGACAATTGGTTACCACTGCGGCTGTTGATATAAGGTGAAGTAGTATTGTTGTTTCTGAGGAAGCAAAGTGTAGCATAATCAGGTTGCAAGAGTATGAAATTTGTGGATCATGAAGTGTTTGTCAGTTAAAAGGAGGTCATGTGAGCATATTGAAATTATTGTTGATTTGATGTACATTCTCTTGACCAGAAGTATCGAATAATTTTATTTTGTTTCAGTTAGATAAATTAATTTTAAGTTTCACTTTGCTCGCATACTTTTAAAATAGTATTCAATGGTCCTTGTTTCCTATTGAGTGATACTCATTATCTTCCTTAGTTCCCTCACATGGCATACTTTCACATATGTTGTATTAGCAGTCTGATGTACTGAAGGCATGCATGTTCTGACAGTATCACTTGCTCTCACTCACTATCATTTTAGTAATGATAATATTATTAGTAGTACTGCACATTAATTGCTGAAGCAATAGCAAGCATGTCTAGCTGTTGTGATCTGTAACTTCCACCTGTCACAATGGTGGCTTCTGTTTGACTGAAGCAGAAGGCTCTATAGCGAGTAGGGCATCAAAGCCACTTGTAATAAGTAGAACTTTTCTCCTCCTTGTTCTTCCCTCCCTCCCCCTTCCACTAATTTTCCTACCTCTGTTAAGATCCTATTGCTCTAGTTTGAAATTGCTACTTTTTTTTTTTTTTTTTTTTTTTGTTGTTGTTGTTGCCACACTTTGGGAAGGAGTTAAACATCAATATTGTTCTTTGCAATACAAAATACATTCTGTGAGTCACAATAAATGTGTATGTGACTTGTATCTGTATTCCCTGGAGTAAAAGGCTGGTTAAATAAGGTGAGTGCATGAATATTGTTTCTTGGAAGAGTCATGTATATGGTTCCTGCTGACTCAGTCGGTTATCACCCTTGACCTTTTCCTTCCTCTCTTCCTGCCAACTTCCTATCAGCTATCCTCTACAAACTGAAGTTAGGGCAGTCAGTGACAACCATCCCCACTGTAGGATTCAATGTAGAAACTGTGACTTATAAGAATGTCAAGTTCAATGTGTGGGTAAGTTTACTGTGTTGTGAAGTTGGGTGTGACTCAATTGTTTTTATTTAGTTAGAGCTTAGAAAGCCTAGTCTAACTCTTGAGTATACTTCATAGTAGTGGTTAAACAAAGGGGAGTGGTTAGATACAAGGGGGTGGAGAGGGAAAGGGCACATATGGTTCTATGAGAAGTGTGGTCTGTCGTCATGAACTTTTTGAACCATCATGTGTTCTAGTGGAAACTTTTAATCATTCACTCATTCTGGTACCAGTAGACCCCCTAGATATGAGAGTGGTTTCAAATTGGAAGCATTGGATAATGTGAAGTTCTGTAGCTATTCACATCGGTTGCCACTGTAATGAAGTGGTTGAAAATTCTGACTTGTAGTAAAGGTCTCTTTTACTAGAGTTTTAGTTAGTTGAAGAGAGAGTGCCCAATATGTGTATAGTTACATGTGTATGTAGGTAGGCTTTGCTCAGCATTCTTTCCCCCTCCCCCCAAGTGTAACCATTCCCTGAAATTCTTCACAATCAATTGAGCAAACCTTAATACTACAAGATTAATATTGGCTAAGTGAGGTGTTAGACTCTAATTGCAAACCATAAGGAGTTCTAGGACCATTTAATTACAGGTTCAGCTTCAATCCCCATATTTGCTATTACCCCTGATAATTAGAATCCTAGTGTTTCTATTTCTTAGCAAGTTCAGTCAGTTATTTGTGGTACGTGCTACTAATTAGGGTACAGACACCACTCCTATCCCAGGATCCTCATGTTCGAGGGTTGTCACACGCATGTGGAAATAACATGGCTCTAAATTCCAGAGTTGTTGTTGGGAACAAGATTGTTTGTTATATCTATCTGCTTCCTACCAGTTGATGCCATTTATGGCAATCAAGCTCTGAAATAATGATCATTGAGTGGCATAGATTAGTGGGAGATTTAGTAGTAATTTAATAGATTGCTGCTAATTATTAAACTTTTTTTTTTTTTTTTTTT
>WLWI01005819.1_pt1 | contig 10244 bp, 5 predicted proteins | sample 6701501 | NCBI WGS metagenome assembly WLWI01 (sample SAMN12718690, study PRJNA515312) | sponge metagenome | isolation source: marine sponge | host: Mycale hentscheli | place: New Zealand: South Island, Marlborough, Capsize Point | collected 2014-11-01
GAGGGGAATCCCAAACTCTTGGTCTATTTAGTGATATATGGTTGCTATGGGGTTTTCCCAGCCAGCATCGAGTTAAAAAAATAAAACGGCAATGCTCTATTCCGCGGTAGAAAATTAGATTTTTCCGTGCGCGTCAAAACAATTCAGGAACGAGAGGGTTAAGGCATATAATTAGATACAACTATTTCATTTTATAACTCTTACTTTTGATAAGTACTATTAGCGACGATTGTCAGCTATAGCATACAACAGAATGGATAGATATTATAGCATTGAGATATAAAGGCCTCCTAGGTACTTAGGAAGTACCTGATAATAACATTAAGGAATCCACTACAAAAAAATATATATTTAGTTAAAAGTGGTCATTATAAAGATAAAGTTTATGAAATTAATACAACAGTTTGGACTTGCACATGTAGTAAAGTTTAACTGGATATCCAACAGGAGAGCCATTTAAACATTAACATGCAGTTGCCAACAAATTCAAATTAGTTGCTCCAAACTTAATACCATATTTTAGTGGTGATGTCAGATATTTATATGCGTTAGTAGCACTAGTTGAATTAGAACAAGTTGGGGATAAATCGTTTTATATGGGAATGAATGAATAATTTCATAAACAGAGTGAGGACAATATATCATAATGATGAGGATGACAATACTACTATTAATGATGATAATTCTGCTGATGAAAATTTAAGTTTTGCTCTAAATTGTATTGATGAAGGGAAATCATTGAAAGAAGATGTTGTTAGTTTATGTAGGAAATTCATTGAAGATGTACAGTATAGGATGCAGGATTTTGATATTCAATATTTAACAGGATTGCAATGTATCTGGCCTCAACTGGGCATCAGGAATAATTTTACATACCCAAGAATTATATACTAGATATAATATTACTAGAAAACAATTTTTTGATCTGATCAAATCCATGAAGACCGTTTTAGATTTTCACAATTTCCCTGACTTGCCCAAAGTCACCAAATGCGCAATCATTTTTTCTGTAAAAATAATTCATAGGACTCCAGATTACTTAGTGTATTGTGCTAACGAGACTACCCACTGGAATATTTGGGCATTGTCTTCCAACCAATAGTTCTACACACATGTCTTGTTCTTCATGTAGCTACTGGAATTTTGAGGACGTTTTATCAAGCATTCTTGAGTATATTTAGGACTCTGCGGGTCACTTGTTTTTATCTTTCACTTCTTAAAGTAACACACAACATGACCTTTCAAGCAATATGTACTAGCTAATACAGGCTTGTCAAGTGCAATTCACCTTCTGGAAGTTTGTAACTGAGGCCCACCATGAAACTTACTCACTACATAAAAACTCCGGATTCTTGCTCTGCATAAGCTTTAATTACTGGTTATTTTTTTGTTCTCCCTTACAAATAAGGCACTCTATCGTTACCTAAACGATAGAGGATAATAGAGCATTAACTTTCCATTTCTTAAAGGAAATACCTTGTTTTAGATTCTAAACGAGTCTATATTACCAGTTTGAGAACGAACCAGTATGTGACACAAACAGAGTGATGGTAATTACCATATAAGGAATTAACAGTGCACAAACAGGAACTCAGCAGATTAAAATTGATATATCAGAGAAGAAATAATTTTATTGAGAAACTACTATGGCCTAATACTAGAGTAAAATGGTAGATAAGATGGTTTATTGATTTTCAAATGCATAAAATTAAAAGTGCATTTTAAAATTTAATTATCAGGAAATGCTCAAGATTTTGCAACTGACACTCATCAGAATTGGATTCAGCAGGTATAAATTGACCTGAATAAGTTTAAAAATTACTTCATATAAAAAAAACAAGGTTGGCCAAAAAATCTGGATTTCTAGCCTGGTCTATAGAGCATCTATAATGCAACTTCTTACCTATGTTGTAGCTGTTTCAACAAAGAGTTTTGACAAAATGATTCAGGCTGAGGTATAGCTAATTGCACTTTGTGGTGGAAGACTGAATCATATTTTTTTTAAGTTTCGTGTATTCTTTAGACTCTATGCATATTTACATGGTAATAATATAAACTCTTTTCAGTGGTTATTATTAATTATTAAAAAATGACAGATATTTTTTCACATGTCATATCTGTGATGTCCCTATAGCCAAACTTTATTCTTACATCATATCCTAGCACTACACAAAGTTTAATGCTTTTATCATCCAAAGCATAATTGTTTCATGACTTTTGGAAATATAAGATTTTTCAGGAAATGTATATATCTTTTCTAATGTCTGCAGTTTTCCTGTAGCTATATATTTCGCTTCCAGTGTATATTTGACATTTTTATAACTTGAACTCAGTTATTATAGTTAAAATAAATATAAGAGAATATGAATGATACTTCTTAAATAATTTTTTTAACATACTAGAGAGTCCAAAAAAATTAATATATCATTGTTTTGTAGTTATATGTTATACTAAATGGAAGAAAGTACATTGTATCTATTGTTCTTCCTCCAACAAAGCTTCCATCTTCATAGTATAGTGCGAATTGTAATTTTTGTTCATGTGCATATAATAAATATTTCCTTAGGCATAACTGTCATTATTAACTCAATTGCCAGTGAAAAATAAATCCGCAAAATTGGAACAAAATATTTCTAACAAAGGAGAAAGCAGCCAAGTCACTATATCAATAGTTAAACCAATTGAAAACTTAGGATATTATGTAAATATTAAAACAACTGTAAATTTTGAAATTATGTTAGTTACTATTGTAATTATAGATACTTGAATAGAGTGTCTAAAAGTAAATTTGTAAGTGTTAACAAGAAGTGTGCAGTTAAGATTGATAGTGTAACTGCATAATAATCCACTCCAAATATTTCCAGGGGTGATAGCAGAATTATAATGTTATTTAGTAGCCACACCCAACAGGGATAAACCTACACTGACCGGAATGGACACCTCTACCAATTCATGCTAAATCTATAGAAAGGAATATTGACAAAAAACGTATTCAAAGAACAACTGTTTCGCAAACTCTCCCACTAGATTTTAGTGAGTTCCACAATATTATAATAGGAAAGTAATTAATTACATTATAGCTACTTGAAGTGAGCATATGAAGCTCTTCACACAATGGATCTCAATTACTTTGTCTCATGAAAAGTTTAGCACTAATGTTGTGCTGCATAATATAATTTCTTTTTTTAATTAAAATATTGTATACAAAATAATGCAAATAGAATCAAAATAAGTTATAACTACATACATATACATACATACATACATACATACATACATACATACATACAAACATACATACATACTTACGTACGTACATACATACATACATACATACAAACATACACACACATAAACATACATACACATACATACATACATACATACATACATACCACACAAAAACACTTGACATTAGAAACAATTCATGTTCCAGTAGTAAATTTAATTTCCACTGTGCAAATTTTGGAAGTAGTTAGAGCTTGGCTTTCTTCTTACACAGCTAAGTATCTAGTAGTCTACACTGCATAATGTATAATAATAGAAATAATCACAGAAATTTTCCAGCCTCTTTTAATGTTGCCAAGACTTTCCACTCCAAACTATTGCAGTTTCAGTTTACATATGATTACTTTATTTACATTCCTGACCTTGATGACTGTAGTAAAAACATTATTTACATCATGTTTGTTGATGTAAGACTGGTGGAAATTGTGCAACTAAACGTAAATCACTTAAAACTTGTTTGCTACGTTCGTGTGTTTTCATCTAGTGGCAAGTTTGACTGTAATTAATTGCTAACTGAAAACAATTTTATCTTATACTATAATGTGTTCACACCAATTGACAAAGTTAATAGCAATTAAATTCTAACTGGAAATAGCTACTTTCACATTGTCGGCCATAGATTTTATTTTTTTGTCTGGTGCTGAGTGAACTGTTTGCAGGAAATCTGCATTGTCTTTAGTGAAAGAATACATAAGTTCAATAAGAGGATAAATTTCAGGGCATTAAGTACAGATAAGAAAATGTTATAATTTAACTTGCTAATGAAACTATCTCATTCCTTTTACAATTTTATTGTATATACTTCACTTTTTTGACAATACAACAAAGACTGGGTTATCATATAGGGTAATCACAATCTGATTTTATTAAAGTCAAGCTAATGGGAGGAACTTGAAATATTGTTAAACGAGTACATACTAGTTTATCGTCTTTGTATCACATTTGACATGGATCATAGACCTTCCTAGTAAATTCTATAAATTTTCCCTATCAAAAGACTATTGGTATTACTATAAATTGTATCAGTACTATTGCAATATTACTTTCAATTCTCTTGAGGACCAGTCAATTATAAGACATCAATGTGTATGTGATTGATACTTGCTCTGATTACTACATTCTTATAGCCAATCATTGTGAGGATTACCATTTACTTGTTCAGGTTAACTTACTTTAATATACAAATGTAGAAAAGCTGATGATTTTTTTTACATTATCACAGCAAATAGAAATCCTGAAAGAGACCCCTAAAGTTATTCAAGAATCTAGAGTTTATGCACTTTTACTAAACTTTTCATCAAGTATTATCAACCTATAGCTATTCTCATAAGTTCAATATACACACCTCCTATATACATATTGTATTAATGCTTAAATGATCCTACAACAATTTTGCATACAATAAAAAAATTTCATTGTTGTTCCTGTACAAGTACAACTGCCCTAAATAAAACATAGTAATTGTTAACAAACAACATATTATGGTTCTAATGAACACTTTCATACAGTAGATTAGGACTAGACTGTGATAAAGTGGAGCAATCTGATTTCTTAATAATATCATATGAAAGATTAGTATCACAGGTGAAGTCATCGGTTGATGGAGTAGATATGACATTAACTACACCATATGATACGTTGTTGTTATACTGAAAACAAATCTAAAGAGAAATAGAAAAAAACAATATTTTTATCCTCTCCTTCATATTTTAATTTTGGTTAATAATCTTCTTTTATTCTAGATATTTTTTTAAGACAAAATGCAAAGATTGAATATTTTTGACACATGTAGTTAAAAATTCTATTTTTCATACATAGCTACGTCTGTATTTTTTCTTCTCGTAGCTCCAGATTTTCATACAGTGAATTTTATTAAAAATATTGACAAATAAATTTGTTGAATACTCACTTTTCTATTGTTTTACAACCAATAAGACCTATAGATAACACAACATTATAAATTTCCATTGCCATATCCTTGTATCTTACCATTCCTGATTAAAAGTACGAGAGTAACAGCAACCACCAGTATTACTACAATTATCAAAATAGGCACTAATAATACGACTGATACAGATGTAATTAATATGCTATTATTATTAATTGTTGCTGAAGTGAAAGTAGTTGTCCTGGCACGTATATAAAAACAATAATAGTATGCATAAAATTACCACATAATGTGGTAATTTTATGCATACTTTTATTTCTATAGATTATAGTCACATGATATGTTACATATTCCAGTCCTCATTATACAATTGTTTGTTCACTCTTTCTTTAAAAGTACATGAATATTCATGACTTTCTGACCTGATTCTGGTAAGCATAAATAAATGGAGTGAACATACAATTGTTGTATAGAAATCACATAATCTCCATTGATGACTGTGAGGTTGTAATTATGTGTCTACATCAATACTCACTACCTCATAATTCTTTCCTGTTATAAAACCATTGATATTACTATTAGTGGATGATAATTCATAGGAACATCCACTATAATTACATCGTATGATATAGTCACATGATATGTTATATATTCCAGTCCTCATTGTACGGCAAATATTTGCTCCTTCAATGTCATTTGTACCTAATACAGAATATTTTTAATCAAATGTAATTAGAAGCATAATGAAATCTTCAATATTATTTTTTAAAAAAATTGTGAGTATTACGTAAACTACCTGCAACATAGAATATCAGGTTGATGTGATTTTTAAGACTATTTTAAAGTTTAATGTTACCCAGATTATATCACAATGTATATTGCTTATATTGTATAAATTAATACAGTTGCAGCCTATATTTAAATAATTAGGACATAAAGGTTATAATTAAATCAACTTACAGAAATTAAGATATTTACTGGATTACCCTAGATAGCTTCATTAAACTACACGTTACCTCTGATTCAAATGGTCTGATACAAGAAGTGTCACTAACTGTAATGTATCCCAACTTAGAGTAGTCTTTCCTACTAGCTTATAATGGAATAGTAATTCTTCCTAGCTAGTTTATGTGATTTTAACAATACACCTTCATGTTCCTAAAACCTCAAATGTCTTCCTAGGAAGCTCTTTTGCTAAACCTATACACCCACATGTTCTTCTTAAGTTTCCATAAGTTGCTATTTAATTTTATTAGCGCTGCCATGAAAATGTCGAGTCTATCGAGGGGAATTTGGCTAGATAAGGAGGAGGAGCTACCGGTGCAATTGCAAAGGAAGTAGGTGGAGGATAGTTAATTGTGACTGGTACTAAAAAATCGTCGCCCAAAATGTCTGGCTATTGACTTTCCGATTTTAGCCACAGCTGACTAGCTAGTGTATGTAAAGACAAACGTCGCCAATCACATACTGGAGAGCTGAGCATACAAAGCGCCCGTGGTTATCCTCAATAGGTCTGTACAACACTATGTTAGCACTACTTCTTGGGACTCTCTGCTTCAGTTTGGTGATCAAGGATAACGAAGCACAAGGTAAATGGGACTAGATAGTACCAAGTGAATGATTGTAGTGTAGTCCTATTAGAACAGTTATTACTCAACCTTATATACTAGGTGCAATTATTGATCTTGTTTCTGGTTGTGATGTGTATACCTGGCATACTTTCTTTCTCTTAAGAACGTTCACTCTTTGTAACAAAGGTTATGAATACTATATTTGACAAGTTAACCACATAAGATTATTTTCAGTTCGAGATTTTTCTAAAATACTATATTACTTGACTTTACCATGATTGAGATATTAGGCTGAATCAGTCCAATATAAAGTCTACTTAGAATGATGCTTTTGAACATCACCCACAACTAATTTCCAGGTTCATTTTCTACATGAAAATATCACTCTTTCTAGCACACTTTGCTATTACCCAGGTAAAAGATTTCACTATTAGCCTGAACCTCTTTCAGCCATATGGCTAGATAAGTTAATTATTAAGTTAATGACTCTGAGAAATACATATAACATACATCAGGTACACAATATTTTGTAATATACAAGTGTATGTTGGCTCTTCCTTAAACAGTATTAGGTATAATGCACTTACTCAGAACAAATGAATGTACATACATTATGATGTAGAAAAAAATCTTGAACTTCAGCAGTAGTTGTGTGGTATTGTAGTGAAGTCCAAAATGATGATGGGACAATTTCTCGAGATGTGACTTAGTAGGTGCTTTCTCCTAGTAGTACTTGCTGGCCTGCAGTAATACAACAACTTTGGGGAAAGAGCAAAAAGTAATTAATACATCCTAGCAACCCATGGCCTACACGGATGGGTTTTCATGCTCAGAGTGTGATAGCACCCTTAATCTGTTTATTTGTGTGGTCTGGACTCCTGTAAAGAAGAAAAAAAGATGGATGTTCAACTAGAGAGAGAGAATCAAGGGCATATTTAGAGTGGGAGGGCTCGACTGGTGTCGTACGAGTTCCACTTTTTTTCATATTAATTTCCTTGTTTTCATGAGCAAATTTTTTTTCGTACAATTAAGTGGACCAAAAAGTATAAAAGCAGTAAACGTATTAGCTGATTTTCATCTGTCCTCCAGTAATTGCAGTCTTCAGGTTATTGCATTGCATCTTATTAATGTGCTGTATCAGTAAATATACTTGTCTTTATGAGGTAACAATAGACTGGCCTCTGAGTATTATTGTATTGGTGTCTTTTCAAGTCTCTCTTGGTATTGTAATTGTTGTTTTTCCTTTCATTCAATAATAAATTGTAGCTATTAGGCTTTTTTCTTTGCTGATCTCGACAAATAGCTAAATTTATCCTGTAAAATATTGTAATTTTAATTTAAGAAATCAGTTTCATTTTTCTTGATGATCAACTGACTTATGCACTCATTCCATTAATATGGTACAAAATATCTTTATAAATGTTTTTTTTTGTTTTAATAAGCAAAAATAAATGTCTTCATCATTAGTAGTCCATTCATTTCAGTCCTGAAAAGTCACAGAATTATTGCATGATTAAATGTAACCTTGTTTAGAATGTAGAAGTTGAAATGATTTACAGTTTAGGTGAAGATAAGTAGATTAAGATTGTTAAAAGCACATGGTTTTAAGAACTACTAGCACCCAGATTTAGTCAATATGCTAACCCTGAAATAACTGTATTTAAAAGCCAATGCTTGCCTTAAGCTTTAAAATTGCATTAGTGCTGATGAATTAAGACTATTAAAGTGAAAGTTATCTATAGTTAATCAGTTATCAAAAGAATAATTTGCTAAATATGAGGAATGTATTTTATAAGTGCCAAAAATAATGTCCACCTCAAAGTTAATCAAGAATATTTTCATGTAATGTTAATCCACATTCTTATTCTATGGTAAACTTTCTTTGATTTGAATACAGCTTGTTGACTAATTCACCAATTAAATAGTACATCATGCCAACCAATAACTTTTTCATTATAGCAACATATTTCATTATATTTTACGTCATTTCCAGGCTCTAGGAAAAGGTACAAATTGGCTAAAAAATGAAAAATGATTTTATATTATCAGATAAAAGTCCAGGAAATTACCTCTATTTTGATACCAAAAGAAGCACTTGAATGTCCTTAATTGCTGAGTTACAACGCTTTTTTCTACTAAGGGATAGAAACGTTTAAACCGAGATAACGCGACTTCAATGTAAACTTCCTGTTTTGAACAAAAAATACGCGATACGTCCGTGTCACGTAGGGGTGTGGTTTCTAAGCTTAATCAACAAGGGGTGTGGTTATCTAAACATGCACGGATAAGTAAACAAGAAGTTGGGAGCAAAGAAAACGTTCTAAACTTGTCGCGAAAGGCAGTACTTTGGCTAATTTCTAACGAAGAAAATTATTGGTGAGTTTTTAAAGTAGTTTGTGTGTATTCAGCCATTTAGCTATCTAGGTAAATAAGTCAAGTTAAGGCCGTTTCATAAGTCTGACTTATGAAACGGCCTTAACTTGACTTATTTACCTGGATAGCTAAACGGCTGAATACACACACGCTTTTTCCTGAGTTAGCTTTAAGTATATGTTTACTGAGCTAAGTAAATCAATGCTATGCGATAATTCAGATGGGCCTTCTACTTACAAGATAAATGCTTATTCATCTAGGTAAATAATTTAAAGTACTACTACATTAGCTAGTTACTTAGGCATTCAGTAAAGTTTTACACTCCAAGTTTAAGGTATTGGGATATTAAGATAAGGATCAGTACACAATTCAGTTCCAAGCTTTTGGCTCAGTTAAGTACCAAGCTAATAGTTTTGTCCTTGTTAAGTAATGTTTTTTGTGTGAGTGTGTGTGCTCAATTTTTATACAGTAATGCACAATGAAAAATGAAATACATGCAAAGAGAGTAAACATTGATATGCAGATAATTGTTATTAATTCTTGTTTGGGCAGGACCTGCTGTTGTGGCCTTCCTGTCTGCACAAGCCACAGCGGCGCTTCTTAGGTGGAGGAGAAGCTGTTACAGAGGATTCTGTTGGATGAGAAATTTCAGGAGCTGGGCTGTTTTCACGGCTAATCGGTTTGGGGACATTTGGTAAAGGACAGGTGATATCTTTATCTTCATCAGAGCAGAACTGGCGAATACTATCATGTAGGTACCATTGTCGTGTTGCAGACAGACCTTTAGGAGTTATAATTGCAGGAAGATCTGATAAATCTGGAGACCATGCAGACTTCAGCAATTCCACTTTCAACTCGGCATCACTATCACTACACTGTTTGATAAAAACGCAGCCTGGCTCGGATTCAGCAAAGCGAAAATGTTGCAATTCCTGGAACTTTCTTAAATCTGGTTGCAAAAAAACTTACCCAATCATAAGTTGGCACAATAACACTTCCATCAGTTGAACATACCAATTGAGCTTTATTACACTGAGCAGACTCATCTACTGTACGAGCAATACTATTTAGACTGCTCACCTTAGTCCGTCGAAATTTGCGCTTGAACAAGCCGAAACACCAAT
>WLWI01005820.1_pt1 | contig 10242 bp, 7 predicted proteins | sample 6701501 | NCBI WGS metagenome assembly WLWI01 (sample SAMN12718690, study PRJNA515312) | sponge metagenome | isolation source: marine sponge | host: Mycale hentscheli | place: New Zealand: South Island, Marlborough, Capsize Point | collected 2014-11-01
CTGAGGGACTCTAAGTGACCCTGCCCCTCAAGGCGGGGACACTAAGTTAATAGTGTCCCTCTCTGAAGGACCTAAACAGTTTAAAGTTCCTCTGTCACAATACAAAACCACATCAGCTATGTTCTAATGTAATATTAAAAACAAAAACAAAAACCCCCCTGCATCCTCTGTTTTTGGCTGCTAGCAGTGAACTTTTGATGGTTGAAGTATTGTTTGGCTTTGCACTGAATGTAACTATTGGTAAGTTCTGGTAAATTCTCTGCCCAAGGATAGATTCGATCTCGCTACTCTGTGAGCTCAACAGCACAAAGGAAGCAACCAAAGTCCATCTTCTTTCTATCATGAATCTGACAAAAATTGGCTGTATATATAATGCCACTCTGTTATTCATAAGCTCTTTCACTTCTACTACCACAAGTAGAAATAACAAAATGTTTGAAGAGTAATTGAAGATCGATTAGTTGTAATTTACAAAGTAGCACTAGATAGCCATCTCCGTGGGTTAAAAGTAGCCGAATATGAGATCTGGAACACAAAAATGCAGAGGTCTTATGGGACCATAATTGATAGCTTATCTCAGCAATTAAAATAAGTACCTACATTCTGCTAATATACGCTATTTTATTGGTGAGCGAACGAAGTGAGTGAGACATTTACAAGGTTACACAATCGAGATTCCGTGGTGTTTATTTATTTTTGCTTATTTATATTGTACATGTGACCCTTTCTTTTGCCCGCGCCACTAAAATTACGTAAGTTGGTAAAGCGCCTTGATAAAAGATAAAACAACAAAGTAATGAATCTGTCGACCATAGCTATGAGTTGCTGGCCTTGAAAATCAAGCTACATGTAGTCTTGGGGCAGACCTAAGCACCTGAACTATTGTAAAGGCATAGTGGACCCAACAGCACTTCCTCTTCGTCGTGAGTAATTGAATGGGCAGGTCAAGTTATTTCAACTACTATATAAATTATGCCTTGAGCAGTGACTCATAGTTAGTTTTAAAGTTAAGCTAGCTCACTCGCCATTTATGCTGAAGCACACCACTAATTTAATATATTATGTTTGTAAGGACATTATGTCATTTTTGTACTTTGACCCTGGCACTTTTGTGTTAGCTCGTGTTCAACCCCGTCTCAAACTTCACTAAACAGAATCCTCTGGTTTATCAATCTCTACCCGTATCATCCAAGGAGATTGAATTGTTCGCCACTTTGATTTCTTATGCGGGTGCAGCTAAAATTTACAGGAGCTCTTTTAATTAGTGGCCGCCAATAAAGTTAATGTGCTATTGGTCATAGTTACATGACCAGTGTTGTTCTACTTGAAAATCCATTGTCGAATAAGTCTAAACATTAAGGAATCTTGTGTGCTAGTATGTCCAGTGAACAAGTGCGTGATAAAGTATTCATTTACAGCTACTGCTTAGCTAAAGAACAGCACAAAACTTTTAGCTAACTAACAAATATATTTATTAGTTGCCTTTAGCCAAACAATTGCTGCAAGTAATTACTATGGTATTGAACCCCTTTACCGTATAAACGTAATTTGAAAACTCAACCGTTTTTTTAGTAGCGGGATTGTTAAAAGTTAAAGTTAATCACTAATAGCTAACAGTATTGTAATCTTATGTAACCTAACTATGGAGGCTTGCTAGCCATTTGTGCTCAAGTACACCACTAGTTATTATTATTATTATTATTATTGTTATTATTATTATTATTAGCTATTATTATTATTATTATTATTATTATCATCATCATTGTGGGTCCGGCCTCCCAGAAGGAGGAAAAGAAGAAGAAGAAGAAAAGAAGAGAAAAGAGTGAAGAGACTAGAGAAGAAGAACAGAGAACAGATTAGCTAGAGATTATATTGTACTGTTTAGTTGTGTTTTACATAGATGCGTGGGCGAGCTGTAATAGATAGCTAGTATGTGCATTTGTTTGTATTTAACTTGGGTGTGCGTCGATGAATGCTATATAAACAGCCTGACGCATGCCCGGGTTGCCTTCTTACTCGTGATCAATTCTTGGCTTAAAACCTAAGTGGTCCTTGTTGACTGGATTGGTGAGGAGCCTAGCTAACTCTTCACGTCCTGTCAAGGTCTCCGAGGTACAAGGAAGGACTGGTGGCAGCGTAACTATACTTAAGAGGCCTGGGGAAGTCCAGAGCTTAATCGCCCACAGAGCTAACCAGACGACCTCACCCCCCCCCCCCCCCCCCACAATCATCATCATCATCATCATCATCATTATCATCATCATCATCATCATCATCATCATCATCATTATTATTATTATTATAAAATAGATGGTGTTTGTAAAATGTCATTTCCATTCTTTGTTTATTTCAAGAAAATATTTTTTCCTTCAATTTTTATAATGTTGAAGGTAAAACATTGAACATTGTTAATTTAAAGCAGCACGAAGCTAACCATTACAAAAATGTATTTCCATTGGTCAGAAAACAAGCCCGTGGAGCCACAATTGAGTAAGTGCGACATGTCGACAAGAAGCTTAAACCTAAAAATAAAGTGTTATGGCTCAATAAAAGGTTTTCAAGATGCAGCTGCTAGAGTTACGAATACAATTTATTAGATTCCAGTAAAAAAAAAAGTAAATAAATAAAATAAAATAAAATAAAATAATAGCAAATTTTTCTCTTTTTAACAGCCAATTATAGTTAATTATAACTTAACTTGGGTTAAGTTATAATTAACTGTATATTGGCTGTTAAAAAGAGAAAAATTTGCTATTATTATAATTATTTCAGCCGAGAATGACTGAATCAAGAAAAGAAAAGTAAAGAAAAAGTTCTGCTGATTGCTTTCCAATTTTGAACTGTTCTGACATTACCCATCCAATTGTAATTATTCATGAATGCACACACTACATTGGCACGCAAGCATTATATAAATAACTATGTACTTTTGTGTAATGCTTCTTCCGGTGGAGTGGGTGGAGTGTTGTGTTAGTTAGTGATAGACGAGATTTACCGGTTGCGTATTATATACAGTGGACATCGACCCGAGCCCATGAAGAGAAGTAATTGAAATGTCTGGCCCTCATCGAAACCCTTCACTGTTTTAAAAGGCTACAATTAACGAATATTTCAAAGCTTACTCTGCAAAGTCCCGATAGCACTCTTGACGTCAACCAGCCTGAATTCATGTCCTTAGCAATGGCTCCTCCAAATCCTCAATTTATTTGATGTTTATATAGACGGAGGAAATATCTCGTTACCTGATGTATTTGTCCAGACAAGAATGGACCGAAATTTCTGTATTGACACTGTCCAGTATTGGTTGAATAGAGACTGGAGAAGTGATGGAAGAAGCACCTCTACTGCATATATGGCAGGGATTCAGGGGGGGGGGGGAAGGCGCGGAGTTTGGTGGAGAGACTTACCCTCAACATTCTTTATAAATTTAGCTACATACTTAAATATCTTTCTCATGAGAAAAACAACACCAAGTTCAATGCTCCTTCCCACCTGCAGACTCTTTTCTCTCATATTTCTTGTCATTTGTTTTTCCCATTTTACACCAGGCTTGCCGGCAGGTTATGTATGTTGCAACTAGCCAGCACTGCCTGGATCAGTCTTTCTTAGTTTTATAGCCAATAAAGTTTGTTAAAGATAACTGTAAGTTAGTCTGGCGGAGTCAGACCCACGTAGCGCACAAAGAACACGGAGAGTCTGGGGACATGGCCGTACTAAATTTGTTCTGGAGGAATGTTGAAGGGTGGCTGACATGTAAAGGAATTTCTATTTGTGGCTGACGAGGGGTATTCCCGGTAATTAACCCTCAGCGCGCATGCACGAGAGGGTTATAGTAGTTGTCCTGTCTGTTTGTCTGTTTGTCTGTTTGTCTGTCTGTCACGCTCTGATTTTGGAGATTACTGACAATTAACAGTTGATTTAGATATGAACTTACTCAGGACAAAGATTTAAGACCTTTTATTGTGCTACTTTTTTTAATTTCGGGCTATTCGTTGAGAAAAAGCGAAGCTTTCAACTCCACGTAGGTACCAGCTTTTATGGGCAACGTCATAATCACGTGAGAAAATAATTTCTGCAGCCAGCGGTGTACTCAGCTTTATGCTCAGGCTCCTAAGCGTTACTCCAGGGAAGTTAACAGAGTTGAAAGAAGTGAAGTTTCGCATTGAAAATGTATACAGGTGAATGTTTCTGGCTAGTTTAGCTTCTTCTCTTATGAAGACAGCGTTTCCATGTACCATTTTTATTAGTCGAGCTATTTTGATATCTCATTAAAAATAGATTGCTTGTTCTTTTGGAAGGAGATTATATATTGTAATAGCTAGGTAGTGTTTAATAGCGCTGAGGGTTCGCACCTTTGGTGCTTCATTTGCTAACGGTAATTGACCGCCACAGTATATGTGCGGCAGAATAAAAGTATGGCCAAGTCCCCAGACCCATTCCCAGCATAGTGGTTCGGTAAAGGGTCTGGCTACGCCAGACTAACTGTAAGGCTGGTTGTATTACTGCACCTTGGGTGCTTATCTTAGAAGCTAATTCCATATACTCTAACTCATTCTGATGAAGACTCTGGTGGTAGCCATTCCATATCAGGATGTCAACACAGAACACTGTACCTATACATACTATTAATGCTACATATTCGGTAAGAGGTAATCAATTTTTGTATACTAATGCCCAAACAAGCTCGTCTAACAGTAAAAGCCCGTGCCACTGCTGTACCCATCACTCTTAGCACAGATACTTTCAAGCTTTCCACAGAAGCCAAATCTTCAAGGTGATGGACGGACGCATCTTTGGAGTCAAACTTACTTTGAATCAATCTAAAAACTAACCAAACTTTCTTACATGACCTTTCAAGCCCTCTAGTTAAGGAGGTAGCCAAAACAATGAATTTTGAAAGTTTATCTTCTAAACATGCTACTATAATTTATAGCCTAGTTGGAGGTTGTGTATTATTAGCTATTATCATTATTAGCTACTATTATTAATTATTATCATCACTATTATTACTATTATTATTTATTACCATTATTATTATTAGTTGCATCTAGAAATGACCTTACTAATGCAAAGGGGAATTACTCATGCATACAAATATATTCTTAATTTGATTATAATGATACTAACCTTTGCTATTGTGTTAAACTTCTTCCTTAAGTCTGCAGCAAGAGATATCAAATTTTCTATAATACAAAATAGCTAATTTATTTACAAAGTTCAATGAAACCAATAGTTCTAGCTAGTCCCACACCTTTGTTTTTGACAATGGAAATGGCACATGGGTGTTAAAAAGGTTAACACCTGTTTAGTACGTAAACATAATCACCTTAATTTTACACTTCTAAGCATAATTACCGCCAAAATTTTCTCTTTGATCTACCTACGGAATAATCAAAACAACTTGTCAGTAATATTGCAATATCTGAATCTGCGGAGCACCGAGCTCCGAGTCAGGCTTAGGCGCGCACGTGGTGTGGTAGGGCTAAATGCGCACGCTTGCTGCGCATTGAGTGATAGACTCAAATAGGGGTGGGGCTGTAGTACGCTTTCAGAGTGCTGAGCAGCCGGAGACACAAACGTATCTTAAGGTAATTCAGTCTTTATTTAGCCGGTTCTGTCAATTTGTAATGCGGGGTTGGTAAAGCATTCTAGCTAAGTTTTAGGTCAAGCGGTGCGTGCCCTGCGAGTGAACCTTACTTTGCAGCTGGGGAGAAAGCCAGTTAGTCTTTTCAATCTGCCTTCGTTATTGTTGTCTTACTTCTGTAGGCAAAGCCTCAGCCATGCATTGGAGGAGTGTGGCAGTCCTTCTTCTACTTACACAGCTGATTTCTCTTGGCCTAGGTCAAAATCCGAGTAAGTGGGAGGAGGAGCTCATAATTGCACATTTTATTTATATTGTGTGTATGCATATGCTATTTTATACAAGTTAGTAGTGAGGTCAGACGTGAGGAGGAGGAGTTATAGTAGTCTGGGTGTGTATTTACATGACTAAGATAGGTATATACATCTCTGTCAGTATAGCTGCAATGATTCACATAGGGGGTGTGAACCCTCTGCGCCCATTTAGCTAGCTGCAAGAGGAACAAATTCCAGCCAAACAAACAAACAAAAGGGTAGCATAAGATGACAGATACTAAATTAGCAGAGTGAAAAAAAATTCCACGAATAAAAAGAATCTTTGAAAAAAAAAAGAAAATTCCGTTGGTATGCAGAGAGCAAGACTGTAGCATAACAGTACCCCAAAAAATGGAGACAGTTAAGAGAGCATTTCCAAGATGGAAAGAATAAACGTATAGACTAGAGCGCTACAAAAATAATGAAAAGTGAGAACAAACAGTGATTGAATGCAGGAGGGGTGGGGCAGTGATGCTGCAGGATGGGCGGGGCAGTGATGCTGCATGGAAGAATTGTTCAAGCAGTGTAACTGTTAGCTTGGTTGAATTATAGTTCATTAAATGGGCTATTAGTAATAAAATAATTTTGATTAATTGTTTTCAAGATCTAGTGTTGGATGCCATACTGACAGGTAGAGTAATGCTAACACATGCATGCTGAGAATTAAATACACACGCTGTAAAAAGGAAAGAAAGTGCTGGAACAACCTAAATATTTTTATGCATGCATCAGTAGCATGGACACATGCTGTACAGTGTTAGCTTTTCTCCAGACATTTAAATTCAAACATGACTGCATGTTGGTAAAGTCATGGGCCAATCTCTTTTCATGTCCAAGCAAGTTGTGATTGCAGTTAATCATCTGTTACCAGGCCTACTGGGAATAAGTTGCTACCCATAACTATACAAACCACGGAAGAAGAAGAAAAGCAATTGATGTAGCTCATTCCACTTAACCGTAACATTTGTTCAAATATTCTGCATTTGTAGCATCTGGTGATACAAAAAAAAAAAGAAAAAAAAAAGCTGGCACAAAGCAAGGATAAAATACTGTCTGATATTTGCATGCTGCCTATCCACTAAAACTGTGTAGCTATATGCTGGTATATAAATTAGTATAGTGTCAGATGCTTTGCAATACATACACTCATGCAGCACACAATCGTGCAACACACATACACACACATGCAACACACACATGCAACACCACCCACACGCATACACACCCACACACAGAGGTAAAGATTGATGAAAACAGCTCTCTGAATTTATGTTTGCATTGCTAGAGTTCTGTACCCTACCGAGACTGTTATCTTTATCCCTATTATTTGTGATTTAACCGTGAAGCTAAGGCTTTTTCTATTCAAATAGAATATCAAGCACATGGCTATAAACATCACAAAATAGTTCATGAGTCACATGCTGTTGTGAATAAGACAAACCACCTCCTTAAACTTGCCTAGGTAGTGAATATGCTTTAAACATCCATGAATATTACCTTGGTATGTAAATTTACTTCAAATAATCAATAGTTGCAAATGAAAGCCAGCATGAACATACAAGTCCGCCATTAAACTTTCCTTTCTAAAGTGTTGTTGTATTTGTTTGTTTGTTTGTTTAGACACATGTGGAGGTGGCGGATACACTGCATGCTGCACATCACCCACTGGAGGTCCCACCTCCCAGTGTCAAGGATCCAGTCCAGGCACGTGCTTCTGTGATCCTATCTGCTATGCCTTTAATGACTGCTGCAGTGACATTGAAAATACTTGCCCACTGAGTATGTTTAAATTTAACAAAATTTTGCTCATTTTTAATGACATATCATCTTTGTTTATTTTAATGCAGTGAGCAATCCTTACTTCTCCAACAGTAAGTTTTAGTGATGCAATTTCTTTAGTATTTTGTCAAACTGATACAAATATGTTACAGTACATGGCAAAGTTGTAAAGTTGAACATTCCATTTGTTAGTTGTTGTGTATTGATGTGACTATTGTTTGCTTTAAATGGTGTACAAATAAAAAGTATTACTTATTTACTCAGTGTTCTAAACTTAAGTTATCTAGAGTATGAAAAGTTTTATAGACTGTTTTTTTTTCTTCAGGAAATTTCACCTATCTTCTTTATGCAAATGATCGTTCTATCATATCTGCTACTTTTGGAAGTGAAAGTTCTCAAATAGTCTCCATACCAACTGGAATGGCGTATGCTCTTGATGTGGATGTGGGGTAAGGGTATTTCAGATTGACACTGTTATGGTGTATAGCTGCTCTATTGCGTATGAATTGGTGAAGATTTGAGAATAGAACTCTACTTAGTTGATGTCATGTACATCTTAGAGCTGAAAAAGTTTACTGGAGTGAAAATTCAATGAACACCATCTCAGTGGCAGATTTGGATGGTGGCAACGTTCAGATGCTCTACCAAGCCTTACAGGACAGTGTGGGTAAGTTTACCGAGAGAAAGGTGAAGTTGTTGTAGAGTTTATTCGCGTGTGAAAAGTAAACTATGAACTTCTGTTTCTGTGTTTGTGTGGCACTAACTTAGCATTAGTTTAGCCATTGTAGCTGTGTGTGCTTATTTTGTTTATGTGTGCGCACCAGTGCAAATAACCGTGGACAGTGAATGCATGTGCATGCAAGTTCCTGCAGTGTTACATTGTTTGTACAAACATTCATCAATAAAGTATCTTATTTTGTTTGTTAGTTTGTTTTTGTTTGTTTAGGTGACCTTGCAGTCGATTGGATATCTGATAAACTCTATTGGACAGAATCAAGAGGCAGGAAGATTATTGTCATGGATATTGCATCTCGACAAACGAGAACTTTACATCAGGCTTCATCTAGTTCTGATGAAACATACAAGGCTATATCTGTGGATCCTATTAACCGGTATGTATCAGACCTAGACCTATGGTGACAAACAACAATAAGGGACTAAACAAACAAACAAACAAACAAAAAACAAACAAACGGTTTGACAGGCACGATAAAGTTGTTAACCCCTTCACCGCTGTAACCACCGGCAGTTTGAAGTAACCTCTCAGATAAATTGTGGTTCATTCTCCCCTGTATTACCTCACTTAAAGTCTCTAGAAATTAGCTCAATAGTTAGTAAATGAAGTTCGAACTCCATGTGGCACTATCTCTGAGTTAGCACTTGGGGGTCGGAGTTTTCGTTTACTTCAAAATGGCGACCGAGCAGTCAATTGTTGAGGTAGTAGACCTGGATTAGCAGCATCTTCAGCATTATAGGTGATTCTAGTAGACCAGGTGCAGAAGATATTAATGCCTATGGAATCTATTCAACGACTAAGAGAGAGTTGCTGTGTGAAGGAATTCAGGCGTTTGATAACCGCTTTAGAAGACAAAGCAGTTGTGAAGGCTTGCATAAAGATGAAGCAGTTATACTGAACTCTGAATTAGCTGCAAGTCCAGTAATAGAATGGAAAATTGTTATTCTATTTGTAGTTCTTTTATAGACGCTTAAAAAATTGCCATGACAATGTAGTGGTGAAATTGTTAAAGTTAATTGTTGCTAGATAGCATTGTACTTAATAACATTCCATTATGTCAAGTGAATGCACATTGTTTCTGGTGCCTTATGACATCATTTCTTAATACTCTTATAGCGTAATGTTCTGGAGTACTTGGGGCAGTGTGTCCACCATCAGCTCAGCATCCATGGACTTTGGCTCGCTCCGTCTTCTACACAACGACCTCATTCAACCCAACGACATTGCTCTGGACATTGAGAGCCAAATGTTGTACTGGACAAATGGAGTCAGAGGAACAATACAATATTCTGGCTACACTAGCAGTGTAGTGGGTACCTTTTATACGGACACTTCTGCCTACTTGTTTGGAATTTCACTTGATCGATACATCGTCTACTTCAGTGACTGGAACAGCAATACTGTAAATTACATGCACAAGTTCAATCCAGATGGACCCGTGCTACAATTGAAAGACAACAGCACGGCTCTGGCTAACGGCTTGGAGGTTGTGGAAGATAATAGGCAGCCTTCTGGTAAGGGGTCAACAGACTTATTATCCAGGATATGAATGGCAATGTGGCAGATAGTTGAGCAGTGGTTATGAGTTTCCTATTTTTGGTAGTGCCGTAAAGACTACTTGTATGTGTTTCTAGGTCCAAATCCATGTGAGAGTAACTCCTGTGGTCAGCTGTGTCTGTTGAGTACAACTAGTCCAGATGGATACACATGTGCTTGCTACGATGGATTCACATTGGACAATTTTAACAATAGAAACTGCAATCGTAAGATTTCACCATTCATATGACATTAATCGGGAGGATAATTCCTGCCATGGCCACTCTAACTTTTGG
>WLWI01005821.1_pt1 | contig 10242 bp, 7 predicted proteins | sample 6701501 | NCBI WGS metagenome assembly WLWI01 (sample SAMN12718690, study PRJNA515312) | sponge metagenome | isolation source: marine sponge | host: Mycale hentscheli | place: New Zealand: South Island, Marlborough, Capsize Point | collected 2014-11-01
TTTTTTTTTATTTGTTTTTTTTTTATTTTTTTTGTTTTATTGTGTGTGTGTGTGTTGTGTGGGGGGGGGGGGGGGGAGTAAAACATTAGTCAAATCTGATGAAGTGTAAGTTTTGAAATGAGTTGCCCAATAATGACCGAAGCTGTAAGTCTGTTATTCAAATACTCATTAGAGTTATAGTAGCCAGGCAGTTGTTTTAATGCTGAGAATTTATTAGTGTGAAAAGTTGACTGGGTTCTGTTTATAGTCAACGTAATCCAATGTGTCTCAGGTTTTTTCTTAGTATGAGGATGCCTAGTTCACAATTATTTGATCTTTTGTTAGTTGTTGTTGAGGACTGAGTGTTGTCTGTTGTCTTTGGTCAGCAGGGATGTCGGAACAGGTGTAACTGCGCGGCCATAGCTGCACCAATATTTTAACGAAAGGGGCGTGTCTATAATTTTCTACTCTTTACCTGATCTCGTGGTTGCTGTTGATTAGGTGGTCAAAATTGAGTGGTTGAAATGACTTCTGCTGGGATTAAATATCTAATATCGAGCCTTTTGGAGATTTTTAGGAAACTCCACACCAGCCTGGTCCTTCGTTTAATTCCAAAGCTATATTTTGGAAAAACAAACGTACAGAGGTGTTTCCAACATTGTTGGTCTGCAAAATGGCCATTTTCGCACTACTAAGGAGTCTTCCCATTTAGTTATTTGCCACACATACTTGAAAATGTTTGAAGAAAATAAAGCTATAAATGCCACAAAAGGTGGCATTTGTAAGTTCTAATTATGGTGGATTCAGTGGATTCAGTTTTTTTAAGCTTTTTTTTTTGTGTCTGTGTTGTTTGCTTTATATGTCCTAGTATAAACCTACTGATTGTTATAAAAATCATTTGCTTGTTAATAATAGTAAAATATGGCTTGTACTGAATTGTTTGTGTGATTACAATGGCATTTGAATTTACTAGATGCACAGAGCATAGACTTAAACTTCTTGGTTCATTGATAATAAAAACACTGTATTGTCTTTTCTATAAACTCATTACTTGAATAAATGAGTGGGTGTGGTTAAGTGGGTGTGGTTATAATGGCCGCACCAACATGATCTTGCTTTCGATTCCCCTGGTCAGGGCGGTAGTGGGAAAAGGATGGAGTAATTATGGTTGATAGCAAAGTTGGCAGCGGTGATGTACATGTACTTGGATGAGTCAGTGTTTAGACTTATAGGTAAAGGGTTGTTATAATCCTATGCATTATGATTCACAATTCCTATTAATTAGAGTTCTCTGTCTGAAAATAAGTTGCAATTGTGTGGGCATATTAATCTTCACTTATCCAAGTTGACTCATCAGATAGAGAAAGATGGTGTTGAAGATGTAAGGAGATAGGGTGTACTGAGAGAGAGTAGTTAATTGTATTGGAATTAGGATAGCGAAGTTTTTGGAAATTTTTGATAGCGCTGCATGAGTTAAAAAAGTAATAAAAATGAAATCTGAGTAAAACTTCATAACAATAGTAATGTGAATAAGGTACAAGAAAATTAGAAGAGTGATAAATTTTTCCACTTTTTAATTGTTAAGACTTCTAGTAAACAATAATTATTTTTCAAACAAAATATATATATTACTTGAGGATTACTAGAAAATACATTTCCTTGTGTATTAGCCCACCTACTACTATCTCAAGTGAGGAATTCATCCAGCAAGAAGATAGTGACAAATTATGGAATGAATTAACTAGGTACAAGAAGCTTTATGAAGAAATGAAGACTTCTTTGTAAGTTACTAAATCGTAATTAAAAAAGTTTTAATATGTACAGTGTGTCACGTTTTATTTGCATGTTTTTTTTTTTAGATTACATCATGAAGAGAGGTCTAATTTGCTGGAGTCCAAGTGTGCCTATCAACAAAGTTTACTGACAGAGTATGATTCTAAGATACAGAAGAAAGCTATAGGTAACAATGCAATTTGCTTTCTATTAAACATTGATTGAGTATTTAATAGACTTGGAAGAGAAGTTATCAGTGATAGCATCAATAGAAAGTTGTACAAAAAGTTCTGGTGACTCTGCAAAAGTAAGGAGTAAGGTGTAATTATTTTGTAGTTTTATTGTGATGGTTAATTGTACTATGGCATTTCATTTGCACAATGTTTAAATTATACTTTACGTAATGCTGTTCAGATCGATGAATTAAAGAAATTAGTATTAACTTTACAAGACGAAAAGAAACAATATAAGAACCAAGTAAAGTAAGTTGAAATTCTTATGATTAGTGTCTGTTACAATCAATAGTTTTGTTTTCAAGTGCAGTGTTCACAAGTTAAAGTATCAAGTTATAGCAAAAGATCTACAAACATATAAGGACAATTTTGATAGGGTTAAATCGATGACAGATGCTTCTGTACTTACTGAGGAAGCTGGGATACGCCAATTAGCACAGACTTCATCCCAAACTACTTTTTCCTATTGTGGTAAAAAAGATGTCAGTACCATGACTGAAATAACCAGTACACCTACATCTGCTGTTGCTGTGACTTCATATACTCCAGTCAGTTTGAGAGTTCACAGAGAGAGTCAAACTGTAGACTCCATGCAAAGCATATCCTCAACTAAAACTTCCACTGGACCACTTGGCAGACACAAGAGGTCTTATTCTGATAGTGGTCAATGCCACTCTGCCAGGTCAGTAGAGCCAAAAAGGTGTGATGATGTCAACGCGATTAGTCCTTTAAAGAGTCGGCAGGATGATGAAGATGGTGCTGCAATTGGAAGAAAGTCTGAGAATATGGGGCAGCATAAATGCTTATGGCAGAAAGAAATGAACAGGCTACAGCTAAAACTTAGATCTCTTCAAAAACAAGTAAAGTGTATTTTTTACAAATGTGTGTCATTTTAGTGAATGTAGTAATGAATATTTTTGTTAGTGTACTTGATATCCAGTACTGCTTAATTTCTTTGATTATTTTGCAAGAGATTCAATGATTGATTGTTATATTATATTTTTCTTTGTAAAATCTGTAGGTTGTGGTTATGAGTACATCAAAGCAAGTTCTGGCTCAAGAAGTAAAGCAACAAAATTGCTTAAGATTCAAAGCTGAAGGCAGTTTACAGGAAGCCTTAAAGCATCAGAAAATGCTGAAGATAAACGTAGAGGTATGATCTTTGATCATGAGAGAATAGATATCCATGTAGCTAGAACTATGTAATATATATATATATATTGGGTTGGGTTAGAGATTATACGACCGTGATTATGAGAGTTCTTGGATATGTATTCTCTATTTTAGGGAGGGATGGCAGTAGATAATGTATGAACTAAAGAATGATTTATAGCACTTGGCATGACATAAGTGGTGCCAGAAAAAGGAGGGGGGGGGGGGGGGGTAATGAAAGTAGCACCTTCATGTAAGGTGTTGTTTTCCCCCGTTTATGTTATTTATTATATATTAATTCCACACTAGATATCTTCAAAATTTCATTTTTAGGTAGTGACCCATGAGATAACTCATGCTATCATACGGTGTTATCTTATGCTGCATTGAGCATACTCTTTACCCTCTGACACTCTAGTAGTTATAGCAACCAGCCTAGCTTACCAGTTTTCTGTGTTTTTACAGCTACCTTCCTTTAGTGAAGTCTGCCCGACAGGATTAGAGCAGATGCTAAAATATCAGCTAGGGGTGTAGGGAGCCCCTAGAGAGTTTTATGGCCAACTTTTCAGTATGAGTTACCAACCCTAGTACAAACTACTGAAGTGAAGATATCTAGCATAAATAAACCACTTATTACACTCTTCAGAGTGATATGGTAAGTTATTTTCATTCTCCTCTGGCTCGTAAATTAGCCTGCTCGTAAAATATTGCGCCATGTATCGCACACTGACTCATTTAATAAGTACTATATATATAGAAAGAGAGGCTAATAGATATTTAGATCTAAAAAAATATGGTGTAGCAATCATCTATTAATAAAATTGATGCTGTGCTTTCATATTTAGTGGCCTTTATAGCTTTGTTAACCTGATCATGGTGTTCTGTCACCAAGTCTTTTTAATAATTGTGCATTTAAATTTCAACTGTAATTAGTGAAAGCTTATTCATGGCAACACTTGATGAGTTGTTCTTGTAAAAACATTTTTCACCGTTGATCAACATTTGGTTATTTGCTGAGTGGAGTAGGCTGTTCAACAAGTGATAATTGAAATAATACTTTTAACTGATAGAGTTGGCATTTAATCATGACTATCAACTACTGACAAAATTAAGTGTATGTGTTTTATTGATTAGTGACACTATTATCAGTTTTCACACTAAAATATGTCATATTTTTTAGTCAATGCAGTTAGAAGTCAGCAAACAAAGAACTGAAAAAACAAATCTCCAAGTGAAGCTAAGTGAATTGGAGCGAAGACTAAAGAATCATACTGATGCAGACTGGAAAAGAATGGAACAAGAGCATAAGGTGTCTCTATCTTTGAAACTTTGATAAAATAAGATCCCAGTTTGATAAACTGAAAATATTATATATTTACCTGCATGCAGTTGAATGATTAAAAGAAACCACATAGACTAATATATGCTAATGCCCTTAGGTATATGAATGAACGTACAGTACAAATCAATGCTAATTGGTATTTCCAAAAGCATGAGACTAGGCTAATAGAACTATTGCTGGGAAGCAGGTAATATTGGGGAAAAAATAAAATCGAATTTAAGGTAAGAAACACAGGGGGAAACAAGAAAAATTAATTTCAAGGAGTAGCAACATCCATGCTGAATTGGCCATTGTTTTGATCAGTGAGGTTTCAAATTGACTGTAGTCTATTGGTCAGTCTGTCTGTCACGCTCTGATTTTGGAGAATACTGACAATTAACCGTTGAATTAGGTATAAAACTTTTTAAAAAATACACCAGATTCTTAAATCTAACCTGACATTTCTGTTTCTTACCGAGAACTCTCTGTGGTGATTTATAAACATCATAATATAAACAGCAAGATATAGGTGATTGGCAAGCTTACTTGTATAATGTATTTTGAAGGGTGACCTACATGTAGTAGCATAACAGCCAGCACATAGAAAGCTCCAAATCTATACTTCAATTGTTTTTCTGGTGCTACCTGTATGTGTAGAGCTTCATTTATGTTGAACTCATGCTTCTTGCTTGCTCTGTCTACAACTCTTACTGCTTCCTATTTAATGGAAATTGCTGTCATTAGCAATGACCAAAACCTTCTCATCACCTCTCTTACAGAAACCTTTCACTCTTTGCTCAATCCTTCTAGTTGTGTCACCTATATACATACATACATACATACATACATACATACATACATACATACATATATATATATATGTTTTTCCACAGCAGAGTATGGTATACTATACACTATAAATGACTCAGTTTTATTTTTCAATTTAGGAAGATGTGATCTTAATGTGTTTTCTGACTTTTATTTCGATACCAAAATATCTACATACTCTCTAAATACTCTCACTTAATCCTGCTATATGTAGAATAGAACCTTTCTTTTACTCAATATCCATGGAGTTTTTACTATAAAGCCTGTTGTATTGTTGTTGTTTTTGTTGTTGTCCATTACTTTAAGTACTTTGTGTAAGTGTTTCTTTTTTTCTTCTTTAAGTTTTCACTCATGTTAGTTACCCTCCAGCCCTCTGATGCAAGCCAGTAAAGGAATGTAAATTAATAGTGAGAAATTAAGTGTAATGGTGCTTGTGGTGTTTTGATTATGGGTAGGAGTGGCAGTCTAAATACGTATCAATGAAACATTTGATGAAATCTTTAGAAGAGGATTTGGAAAAGAAAGATGGAGAAATTATGACAATTACACAGAAGTAAGTTAATTTCTATTGTGTCCTGACATATAGAGCAACCTTGTTCTAATATTTTTTGCATTATGACCATGAAATTATATATTTAATTTAAATTTCATTAGTAAGAGTAGGCTGTTAATATCAAGTGATATTCTTGTCATTTTTATTATAGAATTGCATGGAATGTAATGGTTTGGGAGTATATGTGTGCATACATATAGAAATAGAAATCCTAGCACTTTATTGATTTCAGTTAAAACAGGTGTTGGCAATTCCAGGACAGTCCCATATCATTGTAAAGGAGGCACTACAAAAGTATTTTCAACAATGATGTTGATAGTGATCAGCTGGTTTGTTCTGAGTGGCATTTTAGTATGTTCAAGTGCTTCTAACTTATAGCTAGTAAATAAAAGTGTTTCAAGCAATTTGTCGAAGCAGTTGGTTCCATATTTTGGTGAGTGAAGTACGTTTTTAATCTCAATGATATGGAGTTCGTATTAATTACCAATTGTATTGTATTGGGGTAGTTTTTTAATTCTCATATAAAAGGTGTGGCATTTTTTTTTGCAGTAACTTCACATTATATGTTTGTCTCATGTGTCATTTGGTATACATTTGACTGCACCAGCATCCCTTCTAATTGCTTGCTGTATCTACCTACCTGCAGTTTATACAATCAAATTATTTACTGTTAATTAAAGAATTTAAGCATTGGTACTGCTAGATGTATCAAGTACCAGAATACTTAATTCTAGCTTATTAACCCTCAGTGCGCATGCACAAGAGGGTTATGCTAGTGGTCCTGTCCGTTTCTGTCAGACTGTGATTTTGGAGATTACTAACAATAACAGTTGATTTAGGTACAGAATGATGATTAAAAACCTTTTATTGTGCTACTTTTTTTAAAATGTTGGGCTGATTTATTTTAGATTAGCTCTGCATCGGTACTAGCTTTTGTGGGTAATGCCCCCCTATTGTCACATCGTGTTCACATGAGCAAATAATTTCTTGCTTCCCACTGTAGTTTTGCTTTGTGCTGGGAAGTTAGAGTGCTTGAATTGGCATTCATGTGAAAATTATATACCAGTGAGTGTCTCTGGCCTGTTTAGCTCCTACTCTTAATAAGACAGCATTTACATTTACCGTGTTCATTACTGGAGCTATATTGATTCTGATTATAATAGCCAATAAAGCATTTTTTTAGTCTGAGATGATGTTGTAATGGCTAACTAGTGTATAAAAGCGCTGAGAGTTAGCACCTTTAATGATGCTTTGTTAGTTTTGTAGTTCTATAAAATTTCAACCCCTAACCTAAAATATTAGTCACAAAAAGGGACTCACACTTTTGGTTATGTTATACATCAGAGCGAGAGCAGAGCGAGAGATTTAATTACTTCATACAAACCCACTAAGCTAGCCACAGATTTTAGTTAAAGTATTTTTTTTAATCTTCAGATGCACAAGAATGGAACAAGACTTAAAGCGTAAAAGATTGTTACTAGATTCTCAACATCAAAAAGAAGTGGAAGCTACAAATGTAGCACTAATTAAGGAAAAAGAAAAGGTAAATTTGTGGTTGAGTTAGCTTGTAATTTATTTATTAATTCATTTATTTTTACTTAGGCTAAATTAGTGAAGGAGCTGGATTCTATGAATGCAATGGCTGAACAAGATAAATTAAAGGTGATATTTATTATGTGATGTGCTATACCAATTCATGAAAAATTGAGGTTAACAGTAATTATACACTTAAAAATGGGGTGTTTGGATAACTCAGCTTTGGTGTTAAATAGGAGGCGCTGCCTGGACACCCCACTTTAAAGCCTTATATTGTCTTTATAGTTAGTCATTACTAAAAGATATTTGAAATGGAGCAACTAAAGGGTATTATAGTATGTCCAAGTTGAGTTGGCACGGCCAAATGCACGGTAAAACAGGAATGCACTTAGCTCAAACTGGATATAATTAAGTCACATGACTGTAACTAGGACACTACCGCGCGTGCACACCAAACGTGGTGTGCGGAAAAGCAGCGGCAAGCTGCGCGTAGAGTTTTGCTGATCTTTTCAGTTCTGCTGCATCAAGTTGTGAGTTCTCTGAAGTTTTATTGTACATTCGCTATACTGTTCATTGCTATTTTTACCGTTGTATTGTAGTATTTTTCCCTCCTTTTTTTTGCGTAGTGTTTTTGTTTTGTAGGTATGCCTAGAGGGAAGCGACTGAGGAACGAGACGAAGGAGGTTGTGGCCAGTGTCTACAGGTAGAAGATGGATCTCAAGACCAAGAAAAGATATGCTACTTCTCATTCTGCTTTAAAGAGAACCTCAGAAGCCACCAGTAAGTAAAGTTTTACAGATAGCTATAGCTTAGCTATAGTTCTACAGCTATATCAAGTCAAAAACGAAAGGACAGAGTGTGCTTAATGCCAAGGTGTTTTTTTTTGTCTTCTATTCTGGTTAATTTTGTAATATTTTCCATTTTATTCCAGACATACCCGTATGCGCACCGTGTGTCGCATAGTATCTGACAAGATGACCATTCCTACTACAACTTTTGAGTCCCCCCAAAAGCGCTATGATCAGTCCAGGCAGAGAATCGTAGTGGACGATTTTGATAGAGATGCTATACGTCGTAAAATTCATCATCTGTATGAACAAAAACAGCATTTCACTCTTAACGTTATTCTTGAAATTCTTCAAGAAGGCGAATTATTTCATGGTGGGCGGTCATCACTAGCAAGTCTATTGAATGATATGGGATTTAAATACAAGAAAATCAATGACAAAAGGTAATAAAATGGTACTGATAATTTTTTTTTACTAATTATTTATCTCCTCTGGGGAAAAAACTGTGGATTTCATTATTCATATTACACTTCTTTGGAGTAGGAGGGGGGGCATTATTAAGTGTACATCCACCTGTAAAGCATTAAATTTCATTCACATTCATATTTCATCATTTATTCAAATTACATTCAATTCGTTTTGCCACTAATTAACAAAGTATTATGCAAGTGCTTTGAATATGTTCTACACTTTGAATTTCAGACATTACTATGAGCAGCCTAAAGTTATTGAGCAAAGACATGCTTATTTAAGATGAACGAGAGAAGAGAAGAGAAACGGCATGTCGTCTACTTAGATGAAACCTGGGCAAATTGCACACAATGGGAAAGATAAGGCATGGGTGGAAAAAGACACTGACTGGTGGTACTGTTGGTGGTGTTCATCGTCCTTCTGGTAAAGGTATGCAGTTTTAAACATGATGAGTACTGTAAAACATGTTACTATACGTGTATATGCTGTGTGTATAGGTTCTCGATTACATGCTGGATCAGAAAATGGGTGGGTACCAAACTGTGCTCTAGTGTTCAAATCCGGAAAGAGTACAGGTACATTGCACGAGGGAAACCTAATACTTATTTAATGAATTGTATTATTGTTTATATGTATTACGTGAATTATTGATATTCTAATTCCCACACTGTACGTGTGTTGCACATGTACTATGTAGGTTACTATCATGATGAGATGACGTCCAATCGCTTTGAGCGTTGGTGGGAGAATAACTACTACCAAACTTTCCCCGTAACAGTATCATTGTTATGGACAAAGCTTCATATCACAGCCGTTGAAGTGAACCATATCCTGTGAAGAGTTGGACAAAGAAGAATATGGTCGCATGGCTCAAACAGAAAGAAATAGTCTATCCTCAAAAATATCTCGAAAAGAAGATTTGGGAGATTGTCAAAAGTCATTGACCTATTCATCCAGAATATGCAGTCGATCAAGTGGCTAAATCTGCCGGCCATGAAGTTGTTCGCCTCCCTGTTGCCCATTTTGAACTTAACCCTATTGAAATGGCATGGGCTCAAATGAAGAATTACATCAGGAAAAACAACATTAAGTTCACACTAACTGAAGTAGAGAGATTAACTCATACAGCTTTCACTGTGGTTACTCCTGATCGATGGAAATCTCTAATCACTCACGTCCAACAAAAAGTTGAAAACCACTATTGGGAGGTCGATGGACTGCAACAGGAGCTTGTGGAAGAGTTCATTATATCTACAGAAGGGGACTCTGAAGCGGACTTAGACTCTAAGGCTGACACATCTTCAGATGACTCAGATTAACTTGATTGAACTTTGACCTTGCTCCATTTTGTGCACTCAAGTTTGGGTAATGAAACAGCCAACTGGTTACTACTACTGGTAGATGGCTTGTGAGTAAATACTTGCCCTTTCTTGAACAGTGCCCAAAACGAATACTAACACTTTTGTATCCATGATTGATAAACATATCAAAACTATTCTAGGCAAAATGTCAAATAGGTACAATAGTCATGCAGCAGCTGCTTTTGCAACTAGCTTGTAGTTTGGCTGAGGTGCTCCCAGTAAATACAGCTGATGAATATCATTAAGT
>WLWI01005822.1_pt1 | contig 10242 bp, 11 predicted proteins | sample 6701501 | NCBI WGS metagenome assembly WLWI01 (sample SAMN12718690, study PRJNA515312) | sponge metagenome | isolation source: marine sponge | host: Mycale hentscheli | place: New Zealand: South Island, Marlborough, Capsize Point | collected 2014-11-01
TGTTGTATAATAATTATCTGTTGATAGGTTCCGTTGTTGTCATACAGTGTTTTAATTAAATGCGTGGGTGTAAACGCCTTTAAATAGCACATAATTTGCTGTTCCATGAGAATGATAAAATTTTATCGATGGCTCCTAGGTAAACATTATTAAGTATGTTTTAAGGAACTCATGTACAAAATTTGGTGGTTTTATCCACCCGGTAACAATAATTTCACTAAGCCACCTCACTATAGGTACAATCTTGCTATTGCAACTAATATTCCATATAGTATGTTTCAAAAATATCATAGCAAAAAAAAAATGTTTACAGAAACAGAATACACATAAAAAAGAAATGAACAATATAATATGTATATCTATTATATATATGGTGTGGGCATGCCAAGTGCACATTCCTTCTCTAGTGTTACTATTCTCCTTTTATTTCTCAACAATCTATGAAAGTAGTGTTTCATGGGGTTCAGTTGCCGGGTCATAGAGAAACAACAATTATCAGGTCCTCATTCCACACAAAGTTTACTGGCTTTCTTCTGATTGTTTTTCTCATTTTTAGTAGTATTTGGATGGTATTTGACAGGTAGCAACAGGCTCTCTCAATAGTGAAAAGTTCTGAGTCTGTTTGTTCATCCACCTCACTCACAACTAAGCTTGCTGCGTTGGGGAACCGTCAGTGACTGGAGCGGACAATATATGATGGCAATGTTTGGTCTAGCCAGACCATATTTTACAGGGGACCAAATTTTTCGTGACAAATCAATCCCTCCTTCCCATCGCAATAAGCAAAATCACTTCAAAGTAACTAGAAGAGCACAACTCTTGCATATTTGCCACAAACTTACTAAATTAAAAAAAAAAGCTGATTATAGGAGCGACTCCATTCATCATAATCTGGATAAGATTGCCGTCTTACCAACTTTTAAGTTAGCATCTAGTTGGCAGAGATGCAAGGTCCTGGGAAACAGCCATTAATTTTATCAGATGTTATTTATCTATTCTCTTTATTTGTGTATTTATAGATTTTTAATTTATTTAAATGGTTGCAGATATAAATCTGGGTGTGATTAGTAACCAAAGAACGTTTGCCTCATCTTTTAATTTCTAGTTTTCCTGCCCCCTGTATTTCTATAACACTCTATTTTGAGTAGCTCTTGTGAGCTGAAAATTTTGGCAGTACTTTCTTTTAGCAGTACTTTCTTTTAACAAGGGAGGGGGGAAGCATTGATACAGTCAAAAGTGTTCTATTGCAGTGAATACTAATTCATGAAACAGTTTATATGAGTAGTCAGTGTGCAGTAGGACTGACCATGTGTATTATATTGTCACTTTTCTTTCTCTTATTGTCGTTGTTACTGTTTGGACTAAATATTATATTGGTTCACTGATTACAATATATAGCAAGATTTGTACATGGAATATGCACTTTTTTACAGTGAGGGGTTAAGGTGATATACACTGTAATCCAAATGGCATCTGATCATCATCTAGCTATCAAAACATGATATGCAATGACAATACTGTATACAACAGTGTAGCTATACAGTATTATCACAGTGGCTACAAATTATGACTAAGATCTTTCTTACATATAAATACGTCACAACTGACACATTCCAACAAGATATCATTTCTCAATCGTGACCTTATTGCAAGGTGAAAAATACATATTGCATTGTTGAGGTGATAATATATAAATATGCTCAATAATCTATAATCGAAGCAAAAACATAGTGCTGCATGTATAAACTGGTGTGCTATGTACACTTCTAAAGAATATTATTCAATCCTGATTTTGGTAAGAGTTGTTCCTTGACAACGTAGGATATTAGTAAGGGAGTTTAGTATTTTAGCTAGTCATAGCATGAATATTGTTTAAAATGTTTCGGTAGTCAGTGAAACTGAAGAAGGTCCTCGGGCCGAAACATTTTTTTAACAGAAAATGCGTGCTATGACAGGCTAAACAAACTTCCTAACTAATTTATTCTACATGGAAATGAGTCTATATATTAACATAGGATATTGTCATTAATGAATACTTAAACATTAGAGTAAGCAGTAATAAAAGGTTACTTTCACAATTTTTTGTCTGAAAAAAGGATGTACAACATGTAATCCAAACTAAGTTAAATATTATTAGTAGAGAACAAGTGATGATAAATTGAGATGAAAAACATCTAAAAGTATTCAAAGAAAAAAATAATGAATTCAATTGTATTTTGTGATGCCTCATATGTATACTTCACTTTTTGCCATGCTTAATTTTTGTTTGTAAATTTGGGATAAAATAGTGTGGGAAGCTTAAATTTGACATACATGTGGAGCCCATTATTTATGAGAAAGTTTTTTTTTTCCTGGAGAGGTTGACTAGCTAAATGTCACCTAATAGGTAACTTCATTTTCTCTAGTGGAGAAACATGTGTATATTGGTTTTATTGTACATGATTCAACTTTTCCTAAAAAGCTGTAGAATTCATGACCATTAATCCCGCTACTTCACTCTTGAAATGGTCATATTTATAACATCATTGGAATAGCCACTCAGATACAATTATTAAATATTGGCGCTTGATTACATGCATACAAATTTGTTCAAAATTAATAAAATGATAATGAGTTGCATAAGTCATTCAAAGGAAGTCAAAACATCTACTACAATGAAGACAAGTTAGAGGAACATTTAAATAAGAAAGTTGACATTTCAGACATAGTTTTCTGTACAAAGTCATTGAACATCAAAAAATTATTCAGCATTTATATAGCTATGCATCTGTTTTATTATGGAGTTTCAGAAACAGGTAGTGGTCTATTATAACATCCCCTCCCACCTCCAGCCTTGTATTACACCCGACATTGTCTCCTTCTGTCTCAACTCCAACTGTCAGAGTTGTTTGTGAACTTGGATTTTGCCTATGGGTATTTTCTTCACTTGCTTGTGTTACTCCATTCGTGACAGCTATTGTTATATGAACAGAGAATACATGAGGTGGTCAGTGAGCATGCCCCAATGATGAGGTGATAATGAGTTAGGTGGACATGAATTGGAGTAGTTCAAGTGAATGACTTAGGAGTTTGTAGAGCATAGGTGATAAGAATGAAGTTAATGGAATTACAGTGAGACTTTACTGTAATCTTACCCACGAAAACAACTTTAATTACATGGAGCGGGGACTCGGAGGCCGGAGAGGACCAGCTCCATGTGAACCTCCAAGATAGGCTGGAGGCGCCATGTTCAAGAAGTGTATATGTAAGGGTGACTGAACTAATAAGATGAGTAAGGAATGAGTGAGGAGGTTACGTGGCTTTGAGTTGTAGAAATTATTCTGCTGTGAGTGCCTTTCTCCCTCTGAAGTTGTATCTGTGTGCTTCTTCCATGGAGGGCGTGGCAGCTTTGACGAGCAACGAAGCATGGGAGGGCGGTGCCCTTCTGGCAACGATTGGTTGGAAGGGTAGTTCCACATCTGTGAGTGCCTCTCTGATGGCACTGGACTTGATGGCCGGGTGGTTCTTGACCGACAGTATGGTGATACAGTCAGGTAATGATCTGTTGCTCGAGTGTTTGAGGAGCTCCTGTCTGTCTGTGTATTTGATGCTGTCTGCTGCAGTTCTGAGTCTCTGCTGTAGCCTCTGTCTTTGAACCAGATCTGAAGTTCTGCAATTGCTGAGGCGTAGATTTCAGCGGACGAGCTTCTTCTGAGGGCTCTGACATATTCCCCCCTGACCAGGCCAACCAGTACTGATCTGTTGTGGCCAGAGGAGAAGTGAAGGTAGGCGTGGGGGTCAATCAGTTTGCAATAGGGTCTGATGTCCAGGATGCCTTGGGACTCAAATCTAGGGCCTTTGAAGATGATCAAGTCCAAAAAGTCTATGGACTCTACCGTTGAGGTGGGCCAGGAGTTCCGTCAGACAGTCTTCTGTGTCTTCCAGTAGTAGCAGTATGTCGTCAATGTATCTGAGCCAGACGATTGGTTGGGTGCCTGGCCAGGCGTTGAGAGCATCAAACTCTACTTTGCCCATGAAGAGATTGGCTAGAGTGGGCGCTACGGGGGTGCCCATGGCCACTCCTTTGATCTGTCTGAAGTTCTTTTTGGCGAATTCAAACGTGTTACGTCTGATGACGTGGAGCAGCATCTCCTTGAGCATGTTCTTGAGCGGGTGGCTGATGGATGTTGGTGAGTCTGTTGGCAGTGCCTGCTGGAGGGCGAAGTTGATTCCCAATGCTTGGGGAATAGATGGGTACAGTGCTTTGACATCTAGAGTGGCGAGAAGCAGTTGGTTTCTGCTGTCGATTGGGACGGTGAGAGATTCTATCACTTTGATTACTTATGTTGATGAGGCGATAAGTGACGGCACAGAATGTAAATAATCTCTGAGCAAGTTGTTTGCGAGTTGGAACAGCTTCTGGGTCGGGCGAGCAGCAGGAGACAATTGGCCTCAACTGGTGAGGGGACTTGTGAACTTTCCTGAGGAAATACATTCTCTGGGTCCTGACATCATCTATAGAGGTGAAGTATTTGTCACGGGTATATTTGTTGATCATACCGATCCCGTGGTACTAGTCTAGAATGGCATTGGAGGTGTCCGTGATCTCTGCTGTGGGGTCCGACTCTAGTTCCATGTAGGTGGACTTGTCTGCCAGCTCTTTCAGTCCTTCCGACAGGTAGTCTTTATTGTCCGTGGGTTTGATGGTTAGAGATTTGTCTAGTCTGAGTCTGCGTATGGCTTGCTAGTGTTTGGTGGAGAGGTTGTTCCACTGTTCATGTGTCTGGGCTTGGTTGTCTTTCTTCCCGATGACTGCCAGATGGGACAGTTTGTCTTTGATCACAACCAGGTGTTCCTCTATGAGCTTGGGGAGAGGTCTGTCTGCTCTGACGTGGGTCAGTTTGTTGTAGGTTCTCCTACACTGTTCATGGTAGCGGTCAAAGTATTACAGTGGGTCCGAAACTCTCCTGGGCGTAGGGGCGAACTTGAGGCCCAACAACAGGACCTCATGTTCTTCCAAGGTGAGCTGGCGGCTGGATAATACAAGAATAGGATGTATGTTGTTATCATTGACAGATCCATTTGATTGAATTGGCAGTTGCTCTTTGGATTTTCCACCGGTGGCGGGTAAAGTCCATCTGGGTCCTCCTCCACTGGTGTCTCAGGGACTGGTCTACTGGCTCCCATGGGGGCAGCTGCCGGTACTAAGTCCTGGCAGGTCCCGCGCAGGTAGGGAAGTTGGGGGAGGTGGTGCTGACCAAGTTCTTTCTGCTGGTACAGGGGGGTCCGGGCTGGCTGCTGTCACTGTAGTGGGTGGTGGTCGTGGTGGATCTGTTTGTGGGTTGTTGTGTAAGTACCCAGAAGGGTATGAACCCACGCAGGTGCGCAAATATAAGTCAAGAGATAGTTCAATTCAAATTCATAAATTCTTCTGCCTGTGCTTTCTCAGCTTCTGTATAGTAGTGGCCAATTTTATCATCCTTCTCTTCCACCTCCAGCCTGGTAAAATGGACATTGTCTATGACTGCACCTTTTATCTCAAAATCAACTGTCAAGTTTTTGTACGTGGAGTTGGACTTGAGCTCTGGATATTCTCTTACGTTACTCCATTGACAATAGCATCACCGTTCTGATAAAGAATATAAAAAATGAAGAAATGCTTTCATGCCAGTTTTAGATGAAACTACATATTTAATATTAAATACATACATACATATATATATACAATGATATTTATTTCAACCTTATTCCAGAGCATAAATATAAATGCCAAAAAATCCTAAAATGGCTGTTCTTTTATGCCACACAATCACTTCAGTTGAAGTTATCATTCCATTAATTTGATTAAAGTGTTCAAACCTGTTCAATATAATAAAATTCCCTGTGGTATTATTAGTCGTCGTTATCATCATTAATTGTGTGTTACTCCAAGTATCATCTGGTTCTGTCCAATATTGTCACAATGGATACAGGCTCTGTACTGTCTGAGTTTGCTGGTAATGTCAGTGTGCTTGTGAGGGACTCTTGAATGAAGTGATCTGGTTCTGGTTTCACTTCCATCAGCAGAACTTGCCTCATTTAGTAGGATTAGTTGGACCACCACTCTTCTACGCTTAGGCTGCATTATCTGCTCATTGAGAAGGTGGCAAAGAAACATGGTTTATCTTTTTGAGATTAACTTGGAAGTTTTCTCCCTTCACCACCACTCTTGCGCACATTGATGTGAGATCAGTGGACCTTATAAGCACATTTCCACTTAATATACTGTTGCTTTTAAATGCAAGAATACAAATCGTCCTTCTCCTTCACTTGCGGTTATAAAGCCAAGCGGCCTCATGAAACTATGTAAGTAATTAAGGGCTCCACAAGTACCTTTCAGTCCATTCTGTTACTGTATCTATTTGCACTACCTCATCATATTCTCACCTTAGCCTCACTATCCCTAGAGCAGTGCAATTCATTGTATGATCATTATTCATTTTATATCAAAGATAACTCGTCTGGTTTCCCTCTTTAGTATGCTCAAGTCAAAATGTTATTTTCAATAAAGAAGTAGTTCAGTCTTTTGGTAACACTTATACTCTACTGTGTTGTGTTAGGTGGTGACGAAGTAAACAATGTTTCAGTCTGCCCCAAAGTTCCTACCCTGTAAATGATTCATTAGCTGGGCCAGGATAGTAGAGCGCCAACACAAATTGATGGTTAACCCTTGTACTGTCCAAGACTAATATTCTCGGCATTGCCACTGCTCTCGATTCTCCAATTTTTTTTTAATTTGGTTATCTAATATAAAGTTCCATTGTTTTTCTGTAATAAATAAAAAATGAGTACACTGGTATTTGTTGTTGTTGTTGTTGTTTTTTATGATTTAAAGTACGGCTACTAGAACACTTACCATTGAGCGTCTGTCCACTCAATTTTTTTTAGTATGGGACTCCGGAACTCAGAATACAGCAACTAGAAGGTGAATAGGCTGTGCATTCTGTCAGAACTCCGTAGAAACTCTAAGATAGTCAGAAATTAAGCTTCATCTAAAATACCGTTAGAAACAGTAAGTCCGAATTTAGCTGTTCGCTTTGCGGACTATTATACTTGAATCATCTAGTGCGCAATTAAGCATAGCAGTTGGTTACTCAGTATAAGCAATACAACTCGCACTTGAATCAATTGAACATTGCACTGGGGATGTCGCTTCCTGCACAAATGTTTCGCTGTATGCTAGCCTAGAGTAAAGTTAAACAACACCCCAGACAATCAAAGTAGATAGGTTTTGAAATTATAGTAGGATGATAATACTACGATGAGCAAATTAATAGAAAGTCGAATAGTATTAAAGAAAAATACAATGAAGAAGAGATGTGATGCAATAAAGTAGAGTTCCAGGCTAATGGCTAGAAGAGTTGAAGAACTGAATAGCAGACTGACTTGAACCACAATTGCAACTATGACAACAACTGTACTGGACTGAGCTGGGCCTGTCCACTGTATACTGTAGCTCAGTCTAAAGGGGTGTTTATGTGAAGATAATGTGTGAAGAAGTGTGAATGCATGTTTGTTCTCAAGTACAGTCATGTGTTAATTAATTGTTTACTGTTTGTGTCATCTGGCATTTTTTTTTTTTGCTCATTCTGATATATTTTAGTTGTATTTTTTGTTTTCTTTAGAGAAAGACCACCATCAGTTGAGGCTTGTCTAAAAATTGGTATGTCACATCAAGACAGTGGCAGCATCTGGGATCACTCCAGGACAGCGGCAACCAATTCATGTCTTGGATCACGGCAGAATGTGTCTATTGATATGAGTGGAATTTCTGGATATCTGATTTGGGGATTGTTCATGCAAGACGAACATATTATTGTAAAGAAACAATGGTCATGTTGTAATGTAAAATGTCATCAATATTTTTGGCTCACATTGAATGATGTTGTAGAAACGGCACAAATATTATAATATTAATAAAGGCCAGTTAGTGGGGGCAAAGATCTGTGATTCATGGGCGCAAGATTACACTGTTTATGTATTTGGAGGAGGTGATCGCCCAACTGATGCTGGGGTCAGATGAAATCCCAAGAGTTCTCAGACATGTGCATATATAATCAATTATGTAGTGGTACCTCCGAAGTGAGAACAATTTGGGACCAAGGCTATCAGTTCACAACTCAAGGGTTGTTTGAAGTTGTTTAAAATAATAGCATGCATTGCATTAGTTATTGTTACAGAAATTAAACATTTAGATGATTGCTTTAATTGATTGAACTGTATGAGTCAGCTGTGCACTTTACAATGTTTGTGACTCTGTAATTCCAATTAATAAAAAATTAATTATTCTTTGGTTTTTTTAAATTTATTTTTAGTATTTCTGAGTTTCACATCTATAACTGATTGAATTATATACTTTCTCATCAACAATATTATTATTGGGGCACAAGTAATTAAACACAACACAAAAAGGATGCAAGTTCATAAAATCGAAGTAAATAAAAAAAAAAGTGATCAAGAGCATGCTGCATGCACAAATAATTATGAGAGAACCTAATGTGCCCGCCTTTTTTTTATTATATTTAGAGAGTTTCCTACAATCAGGACAATACCATTTACCTCTAGGCACTTTGCTAATTTGTAAACACTTTGTGTGAAACCACTCAATCATACACTCGGAATTGTCACAAGTAATCATTTCTCCTTCATCTCCACCATTGCAGTAGCAATGGCTATTTCTGATGTTCGCTTGAAGAGAGGTCGATGGTCATTCATCTGTTTTGTCTCTGACTGGCTTGAATGGCCTAGTGTACCATTTGCCAAGTAGCTCTGGGAGAATAGAGGCAAAGAAGAAACTTTCTGCTTTCTTTGTACAGGTGTCCCATAGGTCTGAGTCTTTGGTAACTCGTTCTATGTGAATACTCTGGACGTTATCACCATTAATAATGTGCACACACAGAAGTCATAATACTCCTTGCATCCATGGACTGTCTGCTTGCTAGCAAATATTGGCTCTGTGAAGGATTGGCACTATCAGTACTACATACAGCTTTCATTCTTGATGCAGTTATCCGGCCAGCTGGGTAGGAGAACCACAGCCGTGAGCAAGATTGGAGCCTAGTCTTTTTTTCTATACTAGAAGTCATTTCATTAGTTATAGTGAGATCTTGAGATTTACTAAGCTTCAACAGGTTAAGGTAATCTAATTCAATATATTCTGACTTGTATAATAGTTGAAGAGGTGGTGGCATTTTTGCCACCATCCTTTTTGGAACATATGCATTGGAATATTTAGGAATTAAGGATAAAATAGCTAGTTTTGTGCCAGTTTCACTGAGCTGCTCAAAAAAAGATTCATAATCTGTCTCAGTGGGAATCAACGTACTTTCGGTGTGCTGATCGAACGTTTCACCATTACTATCATCACTAGGCAAATCACGCTCTATTGAATCTTCCAAAATCTGTGTTTTTTTCCTTTTAAGTACGAGACTGCAGCAAGTGGTACTACTCAACAGTATAAAGGAAAACTGTAAGAGTCTTGGAAGTCGAGGGTTGTCGTAGCTCAGTGGTTAGAGCACCGGTGGCTAAATCTGGTGGCCTGGGTTCAAATCCCCGGCGACAACTAATATTTTTTCACATTTTTTCCTTTGCTATTTTCCAGACCCCTTTAGCTAGGTGAGAAAGTTTCAATCTAGTTTTTATGAAGGGTCAGAACTTGATAATCATTGGAATAGCGGAATAGCCACTCACCTACAATTATTAAATATTGGCGCTTGACTACATGCACAAATTTGTTCAATAGTTACTAAAATGACAATGAGTTGCATAAGTCATACAATAGTCAAAACTATCTACTACAGTGAAGACAAGTTAGAGGAATATTTACATTTGAAAGTTGACATACAGACATAGTTTTTTTGTACAAAGTCACTGAACATAAAAAATTATTCAGCATTTATATATGCATCTGTTTTATTATGGAGTTTCAGAAACAGTGACGTCGTGGTTTATTATAACATCCTCTCCCACCTCCAGCCTTGTATTAAACTTGACATTGTCTCCTTCTGTCTCAATTGTAACTGTCAGAGTTGCTGTTCGTGAAGTTGGATTTTGCCTCTGGGTATTCTCTTCACTTGCTTGTGTTACTCCATTAGTGACTGTGGGGGCCTCGCTCTTACGTTCGAGGCCTTCGCACAACAGACTCTTGGTGGACAGCTTATAGTCCGCTGCCACCAGAGTTCAGCGACAATAATGTCTTAGGTTATAATTCTTAGATCACAAGTA
>WLWI01005823.1_pt1 | contig 10242 bp, 6 predicted proteins | sample 6701501 | NCBI WGS metagenome assembly WLWI01 (sample SAMN12718690, study PRJNA515312) | sponge metagenome | isolation source: marine sponge | host: Mycale hentscheli | place: New Zealand: South Island, Marlborough, Capsize Point | collected 2014-11-01
TGGGGTTCCTCTCTCTCTTTTCTTTCTCCATTCTTTTCTCTTTCTCTTTTCTCTCTCTTCTCTTTTTTCTTTTCTCACTCTCTAATTGATGCCCTCAGCGCGAGGCCTTTACCTCACTCGCGCATGCATTCGCCCGGCCCCCTCTGGCCCGGGCTCCTTCAATGTCTTCCCCATCCCTTTAACCGCCGGTAACCTCGGTCCGCTCTGCTTCACCTGCCGGATGCGTTGCCTGATCTCAGCGAACATGGACTCTCTGCTAATGCAGTTGAAGGCGTTGGAGAAGTCCAGGAAGAAGCACCAGCACTGATCTGGGTCATCAGAGGAGGAGAGCAGATGTGAAGTGGTGTGGATGATGGCCTCGCAGCCGCCTTTGACTCCAACTCCCAGTTGAAGGGGGGTGAGTGAAGAGATAGCAGAACGGCGGGAGGTGGAGGCCAGACACTTGGAAGTGAGCCAGCACAGGACTTCTCCTACGGTGATGGGGCGGTGACCACCGCTCTTCTTGGGCGAGGCAAGGAGGGTGGCCCCACAGAGGTGGGGGAGGCCGAAGGAGGGGCTCAGCCACCAACAGCTAATAGATTGACGAGGCTAGTGAGGGTGGTAAGGGCCTGGGCAGCACAATCTGGGGAGGGGCATCGAATAGCCTCCTGAAGGTGACTAGGGCGCAGACCGGAGGGCCCAGGGGCAGAGGCATTGGGAATGATCGCACTCCCTTGAGGACTGCAGGCTCGGAAAGGATGGCAGATGACGGAACTGGGTCCAGAGGCACAGAGGGAGGAGGTGCCTGGGGGTGTTTCTTCCGCATCTCATGAAGGATTTCCGGAGACAGGGAGGCTAGGCCGTCAGATGTCAGGCCTTGGATGGCCTTGCTGTACCGGCCGTCCTGCACAGCACGCCAGGCTCTCCTGAAGTTGCTGGTGGAGGTGGGGGCAGATGAGCGTGATTGCCTCCTGGCAAGGGACCGGGCATCCCCGAGAGCCTCGGACCAAAGGGAGACCAAGTCACCATCTGCCCAACGCTGAAGGCGAGACTTCACTCGCTTCATGATCTCACGCCAACGAAGCCGTTGGCCTGCAGCAGGGCTGATAAGCACACACTTAGCTAGAATGGAGAGGCAGGACCACTGGGATAGCTCGTCAGGATTGCGTTCAACAGACCTGAGACAGGAGCTAGGAGCAAGGGCCCAGCCATCACGGGTGCCCTTTGGGACATGCTGCAGAGTGGGCACATGAGATTTGAGGATGGTTGGTAGGGCTGGTAGGGCTGACAATGGAGGGGAGGCAGGCTGGGAGGAGGGGGGAGGAGAAGGGGCAGGTGATGAGCTGGCAGAAGGGTTGGCAGCAGCTGGATGAGGAGATGGGGCAGGTGTTGTCACGGATGAGGAGGGGCCTGATGGGGGAGAGCGGCCACGTGGCCGGGTGCTGTGGCAAAATCCCAAATCGCCAGGCAAACAGCGGGAGCATGGAGCTCCACTCCGAACACAGGCACATCTCAGGCACTTGGCTGTACCATTACAGCGGCAGCAGCGAGTGCTCCAAGCGTTCGAAATAGGCATCCTCCTTACCAAACTCCAAATAGTGCGCAGCAACCCTTGAGTTTGAGTTGGTCTGTCTACGAACCTACGACTTGCTCTACTGGTGTAGCCACTGTATTACACCCGTATAAAACAAAGACAAAGCAAAAACAAAGCAAAAACAAAACCAAGAAAATCCCTGGGCAAAGCACATGTCCGAAAAAACTAGGCCAGACTGTACAGAATTTATACATTTTACCTAACCGTTCGCGCGCTGCGCGGTCTGGCTACGCCAGACTACACTTCACACTGACACACAAGAGGTACTCTCTCTCCCTATCCCTACTCCTTCTTCCACAAAAGAGCGCGCGCAATGGATCAGCACATACGACGATCGCTGTGTTTACCTAATCACTGAATCTTAGCCTATTGCGCTAGCTATACTAGCTAATTCTCTTGCACTACATCTGGCCTAGCCCCGTTCTCCAAACGTAAAGGGAAAAGTACTACTATTATATTTTGTTGCCAGTGATTTTAATACATAACTTAGTAAATTTACAGTCTCCTTGAATTAAGTTAACATTGGCAACATCAAGTGAATATAATTATATCTTACAAATTCAAAGAAGATGATTGTGCCACTATATACTTGTATTTGTAGTTGTGTAATTTGTAGAGAATTTATACAGCTATTACAGATATAGCTAGTGGACTTATGATATGGATTACCATAGATGCTGGTGTTGTTTTTGATAGTAGTGGCATAAACGGGTATAAAAGTGTAGTGTGTTGCTTTTACATGTGGTGCTATTATATATGTTAAAACATGCACTTGACTTTTTCCTGCTTGCTAATATAAGATGATGCTCAATTCCCTATTAATGCAAGGTGTTATTTCTGTGTAGGGTATCATAAACCTTACCTATTATAGTAGTAGATACTGATACTATAATCTCATGGGTACCTAACATAGGGTTGTATATCCTATTCAGTGTCTACAGTATTGGATTATCTGGCATTTTCAGTTTGATCCATGTAGGTTAGGAAAAGTACTTGGAGTAAAAGCACTTGCGCAGCTGTGTGCATCAGGACTGTTCTATTTTTGTTAAAGGAGTTCTTATCTCACAGCTATATAGGTAACACTTGTTGCTATTATACTTATAACAAAAAAATGAAGTTCAAAGTCTGGTTAATAGTCCCATGCCCACTCCAAGACTGCTGCTGCATACCAGCCACAAGATATAGGAAGATACTGGGTAGATAGCTTTCAGTGGTGGCAAAAGACACTTCTTAGGATTAACTGCACCTGACAGTTTAATGACAATTAGCTGGTTGAATTAAGATGGTGGGTCTCTCGACAACTATTGATAACCCACTTCTGCACTCGAGTTGCCACTCTGACCAGCTTTTCACTGTAGCATGTACTTTACTACACAAATGTCTCAGTGCTTGCCCAATGTTCCATGGAACCAGAATCCCATCAGATCTCAAAAGACAAGATGATACTGTACTTGTGACTGTATAAGTCTGATAATTTTAGTGCTATTTTCATCATTCACCTATTTATGTATGGCAGAAGAAATGCCTTTTTAGCGGAACACATGTAAAATGGCATACATGTCTTTAATTTTAATAACAAATAATATATTAACATATAGGTATATATATAAATAAATTATACCATAAAAAGAACAATTCAGTATTGACAATAGTAGCGATGAACTTGACAGGACACTATCCCACAGAACTAATGGTACTGCTAGCTCCTGCAGCTGATGATTCCAAAGAGCCATTTTCAAATCGCTAAAAAAGAAGAAAGATTTAACTGATATTTACTACCTATACACACAATACTGCTATATACAGCCATTGTAAAACAGCTGTTGTGTAGCAATACACATCCATTGCACAACACGCTCAAATAGGAGCCATCAGAAATAGAAAGACTACTGTACACACAAAAAGAGCCTAAAGAAGTGAGTACAACAATACAGTGCTTGATACTGAGGAGGAGGAAGGGGACACTAGGACTCCACCGTCCTGCTAAACTGGGTTCTCCCTCCCCCAAACAGAGGTGTCCACCCCCTAACCCCCTTTCTCCACCCACAAAAACCTCCTCAATATCGTTTAAAGTACTTATTGTGGGGCCAGGACTCAAGGATGAGGGAAGGAAAGTAAAGAAGAAGAAAGACAAGATTTCAAGGTAGAAGAAAGAAGATGTAGCTGGAAATAGAACGTGTGTGTGTGTGTCAGAGTTATTTTAAAAGTGTTAGCAGTGTTGTTGTTTGCATTGTGCCCCGGCCTAAGACCGGATGTGTAGTCATCTTATGTGTGCGCGTATGCGTGACTTTCGGAATTAAATGACCAGTCACACATGTGCAGATTCAGTTCTCAATTTTTTCCTAATTATATTAACGTGGTTTAAACACTGTGTTGGTTGGGAGGATCTGTTCTAGGCTCAGGCATAATACCCTTTCTCCCTGGAGCAGTAGAGAACCTGGTGGCAGCGTACCCTGAGGGAACAGCCAGTGCCCGTGACTACCTTAGCCAGTCCCAGCAAGCGCCGCGTCCATCCCCTTAGATCGAAATACCCACACTTATAATGAATAGTCGACAAAAAAAAAAAATATATATATATATATATATATATATATATATATAATTATATTCTGCAGCTACAATGGAATGTTCTGGTTTAGATGTCCAATAACATTAAAAAGTATTTAATATGGGTAGTGGGTTAAGAAGTCTGGATCAGAAACTCAAATTGGCGAGGTTTTTCTCTTTTCTCTGCAACAAAAATGCACTGGAAGTGCAATAGCAAAGAGATGGTAAAGGGTTAACAGGACATGGGGTAGGGAGCATGTGTAGTAGAGAACGTGTTGGCCATGGGTTGGGCAGCTCCAATAGAAGCACAGTGCATCCCGCGTCACACAGCAGTGGGAGCTAGACAGCTAGTGGCAAAGAACCCCACCCACCCACACCACAGTAGTTTCAATAAGACTAGGACATAAATAGGAAGGAGTTGGTGCAGTACACACCACTGGAGAGAAAAAAAGAAGCAGTCAAGGTGGCAGGAAAAGGACCACCTCTCACGGTGCCACCAAGCAGGCATATAATGGAGCGCCAAGTAGTAAGTGGTACGACTGAGGTTAGCTAGGACTTACTAGACAGTTCATTCAATTTATCATTGAAATCAACTCTAATAACATGACCCTCACATGACCCCTTACTGAGCATGACTCAGCAAGTAATTAGGCGTGGGTGACATAAAAATAAAATAAACGAATGAGATGAGTGTACAAATGACATAATTGATTAACTTTTATAGTCTGCAGCATCATAGAAGTGTGCATGTGTGTGAGTCTGTGTAGTGTCCATTTGAGTATTGCATGTGTGAGTGTGTGCATGTTTATGTGTACGTGTGTGAGTGTGTGTGTGTATGCGTGTGCATGTGTGTAGTGTCCGTGTGTTGTGTGAGTGTGTCTGTTGGTGGGAGAGGGGGAGGGGTTTGGAGGGTTAGACGTCAGAGTGTTTTGCAGGAGTAATGAACACTTGCCATCATTGGGTGGACCAGTCATGTGGCTACAAAGACTATCATAACTATTCAATAACACAGAGGAATTACCAGCTGAAACCAATTCAAAAATAAAATAATAAAATTACATAAGTGGATCACTTCACAGAATATTTTAAAGCCACCACAAATGATAACATGTCCTACAATGCAGTAGACAGGGATTTTTAGGCAATTGTAAGGGGTTTAGGCTCCTGCCTCCTCCCTTCCAAAGTTGTTATAATCTTAATGGAGAAATTTACTCCAAATATTCATCAATTTCCTGCAAATGACAAACCCCTTTGAAATGTTGACATTGCCTTCCTAAAATTTCATTTGGGAACGCTCCAACACATTGCCACACCCACCATAGCAAAACACCTGCTTATGACCATGCCTACCATAGCAATACTCCCACACATGACAACAATCATTAAATGACCACACCTACAATTCTACTAGGCAACACTCTAAAACATTGCCACACCCACCATTGCAATACTCCCCCCATGCCCCATGACCTCACCTACCACAGTAATACACCCATACAGACCACACCTATAATTTGACTATGTCAATGACCATACCCACACAATAATGATTACACCCCTCCCACGCATAGCCAACCATCTTGGTGATAATTCCACTCCTCCAATCTGCAGCACAAGCATAAGAATGGCTACAGCTGGGACAACTTTATAATAAAATTAATATGATGTTGCCGCAGGGATCAATTATGGAAGAGGAGGGGGGGAGGGGAAGGGGAGAGGAACTTGGGGAGAGGAACTTGGGCAGTAGCAAAAAAAAAAAATTATTAATTGCTATAAAATTGGGGTTCAGCCTCAATAGCACACTACAAAATTGGGGGGAAAAACTATTCCTCCCCTCCCCCACCACTAGTGAACCATGCTTGGTCCCAATTACAAGAGTTGTTGTATGTACACAACACACACACACACACACACACACATAGTACATGGGAAAACATAAGAGTACTAACACACATACATTAAATGACTCGCCTACTTATCGACATCTGGTTCAACAAGAATTGTAAGTCGACTGAAAAAATATGATGTGAACATCGTATTGTGAGCATAGCTGCAACCGTTGATTATTAATACAATAAGCTTCTTCATAGACATCAAGACCTCTACCATTCCTTAATATTAAACACAAGTAAAAACAAATAAAAATCTATTAGGGTAAAAAAAATATTCAAGCCCCCTCCCCACATTTATACTTGCTACGAAGAAATGTTTAAATCTATAGTAATTATCACTGCTGGTACATAACCATCTCCCCAACCCTTGGTACGGTACTTATGCCAACATGTAACATTTCTTGTTCCTCCAAAGCCTATCTCAGGTGTAGCACGCACGTTACTGTATTTAGTTGCTCTCTATTAAGAATGTCAGTTTAAGAAAATTATGAGGCTTGCACACTTATCAGGGTTATATCTAAGAGATTTTTTCTGGGTGGGAGGGGGAGGGGTGTGTGTGTGTGAAACTTGAGCAAGTTTACCTGCCTCTCTCTCTCTCCCTCTATGTATGGATGTATTTGTATTAATGGTACATTCAAACTGTCCAATCAGATTGCTCAATTCACAGTGCCATATTTCATACTCACCTGCTACGAAGTGAATAAGTGAATTGTCCAATCACAATTAGTTTTATGCTTTTCCTATAGCACCTAGAGCCATGGTGTTGTACCACTCTGCGTTTGGTCAGTAAGTGACTTACACTATCCTCAGGCCTTTGGCCCTCAGTTGTGTAAATCCAGTAACGACATCCACGCCATTATGTAACCTACATATACATACATATATTTATTGTCATTAGACCACTGACTATTTTCGCATCATGCGAGCTTTCAATATTCTCCCTTGAACGTTCCATACGGAACGGTTCAACGTGCATGAATGTAGTTCTGGACAATTCCCGGCCATGCTGGAATGTTCAATATGCATCATGTGAAGAGGAAATACTTAAGGTGCTCAAGGGAAACATCTAGGGAAAAGTCCCATTCAATTCAAACATTATGCTAACTTGATATCGTGAAGCAAAACTATCATATACATGTACTGCAAGAATCATTAGCTCACATGATTACAATGTGACGAAAGGGGCAATCACCAAGAAAAGCTAGTACCTGAAATTAACTAAAACAAGCATAATAAAAAGTCTAAATAGTTGTTCAAGTAATTCCGTATCTAAAACAACATTTAATTGTCAGTAATCTCCAAAATCAGAACATGACAGACAGACAGATCGACGGACAGGATGACTACTTTATCTCTCTCACACACGCATGCTGAGGGTTAATTACACATCTAGTCTAAGCCAAATAAATTGTGGATACAATATTTCTCAAATGTACTTTACTTTATTCCTCCGAAATACAAAAACAACAACAACCACAAAAACAAACAAAAAAAACCCAACAACAAACAGAAATAATAATAACCCCCTCCTTCCCCCCCCAAAAAAACAACAACAATAACAACAAACCAACTAAAACAACATCAAACCATGGATAAACCTCCTCTACTCAATATGGACATCTGAAATAGTCTAGTTATCAGGGAAACTCAACACTCCAACAAAAGTGCTTCAGCCATATCACAAGTGAAATGAGAGTAACCACTAGGACAACTGAGGAGAGGCTGGCCAGTCACTGGAAACTGAGAGTATCATAACTTCAGAATACGTGTTGGATGGAACACAGGGACAATAAGAATGCTGCCATTTGCATAAAAATGATCATCTAAATACACACACATAGATTATAGAACAGACTTCATGATAACAATGTGGCTTCATCCAAATGATCATCCAAAACTTCTTAACCAAAACTTAAAACCTGATACGTCACATTTTTTATCCACAGATAAAAAACCAACCAAAAAAACAACAAAACTAACTAACCAACTGTGTCAACTTCGACTTGATTTAGTATAACATTTGGTCATGATTGATATTATATCAATTATATATCACAGCAGATATGTCATTCAATAACATTTTTCATTCTTGTACTTTAAAAACGAGCTGATTAAAACTGGGTAGGTTGCGACAAGTATAGAAAATACTCGCAAGCAGACATTACACCATTGACAGAAGTCCTACAGACCACAGTTCAAACACTAATAAAACTTCTTCACTCTGACTTCAGGAAGGGTAAGGTGGAGGAAAGGAGGTGGCAGGAAGGGATAAGGGGAGAATATTATGAGCAAAGGTTCTCTTCTTGTAGTGTTCTACAGGAATGAGAACTATCTGCAAGTCGCCTTATTGTCATGGCATAGTAATGCGAATCTAATTATTGCACACCACAACTGTGGAATTAGGGTGTGGCTATGTCTCATCCAAAACATACATCACCAGCTCATGAGATTATATTTAGGCTACTAACACTTAAAAATTACCTTCCAGTCCTTTGGTTTATGAAATGTTACTCTCCAGCTGTGTAGTAGCACTGTTTGCAAAGAAACGCAACTGTTTGCACCCTGCTCACACAGTAATTCAGCATGGTTAGAACATAGAAGATGAGCAGATTGGGTCCAAAAAACCTCTGGCAATGCATCCTGAAATTCTTTCCTATAAATCGGGAGCTTCAGTGCCAACTAAGTGGAAGAGGTCGAATGGACACTCAGAGTAAGGAACAATAACATTTTTTGCAGACTAGAAGATTAAACGTGAGCTTTAATAAAAGTCTAGCTAGGCCAGACCCTTTACTGAAAGCTCGTTTGCGTTTGGTAACGGAAAACACTGGCTAAAGGGCTATGGTTGTAAAAGCCGTTATTGTTTGTGACGATGCCGTGCCAAACATACACTCAATTTATTTATTAATATATTAATTTATATTTATTATTATTATTATTATTATTATTATTATTATTATTATTATTATTATTTTATTATTATTATTATTATTATTATTATTATTATTATTATTATTATTATTATTATTATTATTATTATTATTATTAGCTATAATTATTACAACTACTATTATATTTTATTATTAGTATAATTTAGCTATTTGCTAAAATATAAATTAATTAAATAAGAAATAAAGAATGAGTAAAATGAAATTAATAATTTTATGAAAGATAATAACTAATTAATAAATTGAATAAATAATTGAGACCATGGGTGCTGTGAGTCAAAAGTCTATGGCTTGCTGAAGGATGTGGGACACCGCATAATGGTGCAGACAGGAGACCCATGGTCCCAGTGTCTCTCAGTGGCTGTGCAGTGAGGGAACTGTGCCTCTGTCCTGGGAACAATCACCACCTAATCCTTAGTATTTATTTATTGAATAAATAAATAACAATAAGTTAAAATACATGAGCAAATGAATAAAATATAAATAAATATTTAAATGAATAAATAAAACAATTAAATGAATAAATGAAACAATTAAATGAATAATTAAATAAATAAAATAAAATAAATACATAAATAGAATAATAGATAAACAAATAAATAAATAAATAAAATGAATGAATAAATAAATAAGTAAATAAATAATTCATAAATAAGATGAACGAATGAATGAATAAAGAATAGAGATAGACCCACTAAAATTTGATGTTTTGTGTGTCAAATATTTAAGGCATAGTGTTATACTACTGATATTGGCACATTTTTTGTGTGGTGTATACCACTAGAATAAATGTACTGTTAAAACAGGAGGATTACTTAGTAATACACGAGTGTGTATACGTGTATACTAGAAGTATCAACACTCAAGTATAACAATGTTATAACTTTGTAATACACATGATGTATTTGCATGGTATAATTCAAGTATATAAGCCTGAATATAACAATGTTATTTCAGTGATATACACATGTGGTAAGCATGAGTGTACTACATGAATACATTATGTTTGTATAATAAAAGGATTACTTTAGAATACATATCTTTTACATATGTGTGTACCATTGAAATACACATGTGAGTATAACTCAATATTATTCTAGTGCTATACACTTCCCAATTACACATCAGTATTCTACTCTTTTGCATGGTGGATGTTAAAGTTAAATCAGGTACACACACGTCCTAATATATTCCAGCTTTTGTATTTAAATGGAGAGTTCATTTACTCTACATGTACATCACTTATTGTAACCTCCTTCCTATGGAAATAGTTGCCTTAAACCCT
>WLWI01005825.1_pt1 | contig 10241 bp, 3 predicted proteins | sample 6701501 | NCBI WGS metagenome assembly WLWI01 (sample SAMN12718690, study PRJNA515312) | sponge metagenome | isolation source: marine sponge | host: Mycale hentscheli | place: New Zealand: South Island, Marlborough, Capsize Point | collected 2014-11-01
TTTAGATATCATCCAGACAAAAATCCCGATAATGAAGAAGAATATGAAGAACTTTTTATTTTTTTAAAAGCTCAAATTGTTCATTTAGAAAGAGATGAACCATTGGATGATCCAGAAAGAGAAGACCGATTTCAAAGAGCATCCAGAAGTAGATCCCAGGATACTCCCACTACTACTTGGACAAAAGATTTTGACGACTGGAATGCTACTCTGGGAAGCCAAAGAAGCAGAAGTAGACGCCAACGAAATTGTGATGAAGAAATGCACTTTCCTTTCAACAGAAATGGTGAGGATATAGCCAGGCCTAATCCATCTGAAGGAAGGCGTTGGATACGTCAAGCAGAACATGAATTTGCAGTTTTGAACCTGTGTCTGCTTCATTCTGATGATACTAAAGGATATGCCCATGTGTGTTTCCTTAGCCATGAAGTAGTTGAAAAAGCTTTGAAGGGAGGATTGTATGCTCTGTGTGGCCTTGATGCAAGAAAAATTGACAGTCATCAACTATCAAACAATGCCCACGCATTACGGACGATAAGACCGCATGAAGCATGCCATCTTCCCGGCCATTGCATTCCACTGGAAGAGCACTATTTGAATACACGGTTCCCTAACAGATGGCCTGGACGTCAAGACGCTCCTTATGATCACTACCACCTGCAAGATGCTCAGGATGCTAAAGAACATGCTGAAGATGTCCTTGATATTGTGAAGTCCATAATGCCTCAAGAATAAACAATGGATCTATAGACTAGTCAGTTAACATGCACTACACTTTAGTTGAGTTTCAAATTTTTCTACTTCTAGTGTCATATAGCTATTACATGTGTGAAAATTTTCTTCCAATTAGAACTATGAAGGTGTGCTGTAGAATAATTATGTTGAGAAAATTTTTATTATTCATGAAAAGGATATATTTATCATGAAAATGATTAGAAGCCTTGATCATAAAGTAACTTATCAGGTGACCAAATTAGACACTTAACTGCTGCGTGCATGGTGGTTTGTGAATTGATCTAAAATAGACAAATAGTATGTAGCTACTGTATAAAAAAAAGATCAGGTTAGCAAGATCGTTATGGTGGTTACACACTCATAGTTAATTGTATTATCCTGATACCTCACTGGACCTACTGTATCAATTCTATATAGGAAGTTTTGGCAGAATTGAAACATTTCATTAAAATCTAGTTTCTATTATTTCTATTAAGTTTAGTATTGTCACTTTTTATACTTCAAGTATATAACATCTAACAATTCAATTTCTACAAATTTTCCACTGCAATATTAGATTCTGAGTTCTAATTCAGCTATTGTTACCAGGGCAGGAGGAGATCAGGCAGTCCAGGCAATTGCCTGACCAATTTTAAGACACAAATGGGTAAATGATTCTCAAGGGTCTAGGTACTTGGCTTCCACAAAAGAAATTAAGTTTTTATGCTGTAGCTTCATATTCATTTCTTGGTGAGCCAATACTACTGGAAAAAAAATACAATAACAATCAAATTGAGACAAAGTTACTCCAAGTTGGCATATAAAATGGCACACATAAAGTCTCCTCTATTTAAAGTGAAAAATAAACTTTGGTTAATGGTAAAGTTACAGATCTGAGTAGTCAGAAATTGTAGTGGTCTGTCTTCTCTTGAAATAACTCCATTGAATTCATATGGAACTTTCTCCCATTATTGTCCTCAGTAAAGAATATTACAAACTCGACTTTTGATAGAGATCAAGGACTGTATTGTGTATCGATATGTCACCCAAAATTCAAAACAGTATGAGCGGCTACACACTACACGTAAGGCAGTGTATTTGCATTAAGCAGAGGTAAAAATTATAATGTGACTCAATTTTGTCTAAAACCAAATGATCACGTAGTCCAAAGTTATACTGACACTTTATCTTGTGAATCTATTTTTATATGTATCTAATTATTGTCATACCGGATTAGTGAGTCATTAAAATTGGTTATACTAATAATATTGAAGCACTACTCCACACTCATATGTTACATGCACTTCCTTGATTGGCCACTTCAAATTTCCTTCATCTGGTCCTGCTTACTGCCTTTATAACCCTTAGCTCCTTATTTATTATGTACTGAACCAGGCCTAATACCTGTTGCCACATTTATAGGAAATGTATTGAAGTAACAGGATGTGGCTTAAGGCAATATTTCCCTGTATCACCTGAATCCACAGTTAACACATTGTCCCCCCAGGTTATACAAGTGTTTATTGCACAAGAAACCCATTACTGTGGTGCTCACGTATGTTCATTGGATATAGCTGCTATCACTTGTCCGATTCGTCGACTTCATGAGTACTGCATATCGTATTTTCCAAAATAGGGTCTTTTTGAGCCTTATTCTTTTCCTCTTTGCTTCTAATGTCAGCAAAAACTTTCAAATTCTTTGTCAGTATATTATATGCAATAATATTTTTTAATCATATCCAAGCTTCTCGCTAGCTACTAAGTTCTTAGTATTCTTCATTTTACTTTGTCACAGTCATCAAAGGAAATCCTCATAGTTCAGAGATAACTCCAATATAATATTTCAAAAAATTCAGTTGTCCAGAACTAAGTATAATATTCACGGAAAAATATGCTTGAAAGTTCTTTTACAAACCAGTGCAGTGACTTATATACAGAGTGAGATATTAAGTGGTAATGCAAGGGTGGTAATGGAATGTATTATGACATGACTACAAGTGAAGGGATAGAGTGAGTACATGACAACATATAACTGCAAGTAAGGTGATGGAATGTGAGAAACATGACTATTTATAAATGTTACACTATGCACAAACACATTAGCTAAAAGCATTCAATTTGAGAAAAATATTAAATGTTTGTATTATATTCTTTCTCTTTCACAAGCTTTTGTAACAATACAGAATCAAAAATATTTGGTCGCCACTGGGAATCGAACCCAGGACCGCTTGCTTAATGCACAAGCGCTCTGCCACTGAGCTACGACAACCAACTCCTGTATACAAACTAGAGCTCTTAGCTGTATACAAACAAGAGCTCCTAGCTGTATACAAACAAGAGCTCCTATTATACAAACAAGAGCTCCTAGCTGTACAAAACAAGAGCCCCTGTATACCAACAAGAGCTCCTCTATACAAACAAGAGGTGTTTACAAACAAGGTCTCCTATATAAACACAAGCAACTCATGTATACACACAAGAGCTCCAATTATACAAACAAGAGCTCCTAGCTGTACATAAAAACAAGAGCTCCTCTATACAAACAAGAGGTCCTGTATATATACAAATCTCCTAGCTATATACAAACAAGAGCTCCTGTATACAAACAAGAGCTCCTAGCTACATATAAACAAGAACTCCTGTATACAAACATGAGCTCCTATATACACAAATAAGAGCTCATGTATACAAACAAGAGCTAATAGCTAAGTACAAATAAGAGCTCATGTATACAAACAAGAGCTCCTGTATACAAACAAGAGCTCATGTATACAAACAAGAGCTCATAGCTAAGTACAAATAAGAGCTCCTGTATACAAACAAAATATCCTATATACTAACAAGGTTTCCTATATGCGAACCAAAAGCTCCTACAAACAAAAGCTCATATATACAAATAAATGCTCGTATACAAACAACAAGAGTTCCAATACAAACTAAAGCTCCTTTATACTGCAAACAAGATCGATATAACCAAGAGTTCCTACAAACGAGATCTCCTAAATAAAAACATGAGCTCCTAGATACATTATAAGAGCTCCTATTTATGAGAACTTAACGTATTATGTGCAAACTAGAGTTTCGATTATTTTAGCGCTTGTAGTAACCATGAATTTTTATTTATAGGTAGTTGGGAACTACACAATTATATAAGGGCCCATTTTGAACTATATGGCATCACGTATTTTAGTGAGAAACACTGTACCACGTGTTAAAAAAAAAACAGTTCAAAAGCTGAGTTATATTAAAAACAAAGTGAGGGAATTATGTATATCACCCACACTTTTTGACTGATCACATTAATGAAAAGTAATGTCAAGTATAGGTAGCACTATATTATAATCACTCTGGATGATAATTTATTTGTAATAACTATAGTTAGTTAAATATAAAAGTAGCTACTAATCAGAAACCATGACAATCACATTCATGATACACAACTAAGAGTTCTTACTCCCACTACAACTAAAATATTTTTGGTGATACTCATAGCAAAACAAGTGGTACCTCATGAAGGTAGAGAGTGCTACTGGCAGGACTGTTATTAATTTGGAGTTGTATAGACATTCCCACTCTACCTAGACTAGAGGTGTGGTCCTGACATGCCAGTGACTATGAGTGACTAAATCCAATCATAAGTAGAAATTAATGGTATTTTATAATGTTGTAAGAGGAGATAATTACAAGAGGGTGAGCTGCGGTGAAGTAATGGAGGAATCAAATTACCTAATTAAACAATGTTATACATTCTACAAGTATCATGCAAATAATGCACAGATTGTATAATGATGTTGCCATAGTGTTTACATGCCTAAGTTGTAGTTTCTAGAGCTGATAATCGACATTTTTTGGTGATAATTTGTAAATTTCAATGTAGTAATAATGGTAAAAAATAGTAACCGTGGTAACCCTCAGAGCTATCGCTAGCTAACCGCCCTCTCACTCAGGTTTCTTAGGACAGTTATAAGAGATAGTTTCTCAAATGTATAGGTTTAGCATAGCTATGTATCAGCTGTTTGCATAGAACTTGAAAGTGTAAGTTAACAGGGTCTAATAAATTATAAAAAGATGTTTTCAACAAATTACAATAGTATGCATTTGTAACATATCTTATAACATCAAATAAAATTAGATTAGATCATCAGGGCAATGAGTGTTTATATGTCTTTCACGAACTAATGTTTTATGGTGGAATCCCTTTTTGTGGCAAACAAAATTAAATAAAACGGTTATCCTGCTTTGTAAAATAAACTGTGAAGTCAATGTAGATAAGGAGGAAAACACATGGGAGTGTGCAGAGTCATATAAATAATTCCAAAACATAATAATTTAGAATAATGAATGTCCATTATAATTTTTCCATAAAATTTTTCCACACTCACTACGGGGGCTATAAGGTTAAGGACCAGCCAACCCGACCACGTCCAGGCGAATGAGGAGAGCACAACAGCCAAGGCACGACCAGTTGATGCCAGTATCCAGCTGATAATCGAAGCCAAAGCTGACCCGAGGTTGAGTGAGGTTGAGTTAATTGGTGGCTAGCCTGGACGACGACTCTCTGTTACCAGCAAGATGGGAGCTGCTACGAAGGAGCAACTCGGTGAAGAAATCCGTTATTGACAAAGTCTCCAGTTACAAATATTATTTCCTTTTTGTGAACAGGGCAAAAGTGAATAGATATTGTCTGTTTATATAGAGAGTGAGATGTGCTAGTTAATGGATCGATAGTGATGGAATGTATGCATTATTGTAACTGTGAATGAAACACTAAAAGGTTACTATGGAAATGTTTGTTGTTGTTTCTGTGTGCCAGACTAGCTGTCTCCAGTTATAGAGGTAAGGGGAGGGGCTGCCTGCAGCAGAGGTTCCGACACAGCCGTCGTTCAGGGAGCTACCTGAACACCATAAACTTCTTAATTATTTCCAAAGTAGAACAATAGAATTACATTAAAGGCAAAAGTGACAAATTCTTTCAAATGTGTACATACAAAGTTCCTACTACCACGTGACAAAAATTTGATGATCAGTGGAGATAATCAATTACTTTGTTCTTTCGAAACATAACAGAAATGTATTAAATGTACTTAAATAGTACGTTCACTGTATGTTTATCATCAATTACATCATCAATGACAAAAATAGTGAAAATGGGCGAGGATTAGAGGTGACACTGAAGTGTAGGAAAGAGTGGGGCATGGTAAGTTTAGTAGTTGCAAGGGGTGTAAGCAGGATTACAAATAAGGGGTTCCATTTGGCCACACCCAGATCACACCCATTATTATTATAGAAATACCAGCAATGCTTATTTAAAAGAGACGTAAACATAATTTTAACACAGTTAACATAAAACCTGTCTCCATCAACTGTTTTTAATTAAAAAAAGCAGTATAAATGAGAGGTAATGTTTTTCTCCTGGATTCGATTCCCAGATACTGCCAAACAGTTTTTATGTATTGTATGTTTAAATAAAAATCCTGTTAAAAAAGAGACAATACATCTCATGACAATGTAATAGTATTAATATCCAGGTGTCCTCTGCACAGGGTGAAAAGAGTCTATTTACAACCATAACAAAATCCGTAAACTGTCTTGATAATAAATTAGAGTTAACAAAAACATTTACAGGCTGTAGAGATTACTAAACTAGTTTTCAACACAATATTATGCACTAATTTAAGATTTTGTTATGGTGTCAATGGACTCTTTTCAGGCAGCGCTGTTTTATAGTAGTCTATATATCACTCTCAGAAGCTAATGCACCATCAGATGCTGACTCTGACTTCGCTAACTTCTGCCTTAATTTGTTGTTTAAGTACATGGTGCCAGATTAGTGAAACATTGAGTGTTGCCTTGCACAATAATAGCATAGTAGTCAACATCTCCTGATGTGCAACTTACACCTTTGTCTTTTATTTCTAGGCTAAGTAAAGTTTGAGCCTCACAATTGGACAGGCCAACTTGAATTATTATATGAAATTTGTACAACTATAAAATCGTACTAATGTTATTATAAATATCAGCACAAGCCATTATTACCTCATCATTTTACACACAGGGTATGTCACGTCATCTGTATTTTCAAGTGCTAAAATTTCAGTTCCAATAAATTCAAATGGCCATGTTAAAACCACTGCACAGCATAATTATGGTAGTTGCTTGCCTGGCTCTTTCCCATTTTCATATGCCATTTCATTGGCTGTCTCACAATACTGATTCATTATTTCACTGGAGTGATGCTGGCTTCTCAATGAAGGTACAGCATACTTTACTCCAAGGCAATGTCTCAGACTACTAATTTTGTCTGAAATCCATTTATTTACTGCAGAACCTTGAATAATTAGTGGGATTTCAGTTAGTTCATTATCTTGATCAGACAATTTCATTATCTATCAAGGATCTATAGAAACTATAGAAGGTGTAAATTATTGTTGTGGGTGGAGCTACAGCCAGCAGTGCAGCAACACCTCCTGCCCATAATTAGCCCTCTAACCTTTTCTCTTTCCTAATAGGGCCATGAGTATTCTGCACAATTGAAACTAGAAAAATCAGCAGGAAGCGAAGTTTCAGATAGGAAGTTTGATTCAAGTCCTTTCCTGGTTTTAGCTAATTAATGAAATAATGTTTCTTGCAAGTAATTTTCTGCAATTGTGCAATGTTATATAGTTTCCACATGAAATTTTTTTAACTTGTTGTAGCTACTTACTACAAAAATACTGCTAAGAGTATAAAACTATAATACAAACATGCTATAAATGTATCAGTACAGCTTCAGAATAATGTGACAAACTTGTTTTTATTATGAACAATTTATAAACATGACTTATAGTAAATCAGCTAATCATCACTAAGAGTGTAATGTTTATGGATACTTCAGAAATTCCCAGCTAATGTGTTACTTCAACAGAAATATTTTTCAGTTCAGCTGAAAGAAGTTCATCTTTAATTGACCAAACTGTGGATCATTTTTAATATAGTAAGAACTCTGTAAGCAGTCCCTCCACTGATAGCGGTAGAACACGTTGAATGATTTGTAATCTCCGTAGCAATTTTTAGCAAAATTTAATATCTCATTTGCACATTTGGTACAGGGACTGAAATTTGTGTACAGATAAATATCATGGTTTTGAGTCCAGCTGCATTGAACACTGTGAGTTAGGTAATACTCTGAATGTTTAGGGGTTTGTTTAGGGGTTTTTTTTTCACCTTGAAGAGAAGCGATCCAATCATTGCCAACAGTCATCCATCCATTAGGCACTTGTGCTCCGAAAGTTTTGTTCAAAAATAGTGTATGAGGAGCTGTAGCCTGGGTAATGTCAGGTCCATAGTAAACAACGGCATACTGATTATCATTTGTTCCAGAGCTTAATTTGTAATTATCAAAGGATTGCTGGAATTCATTAATAAATACTTTCATGTTGCCTGGAAGGCTTTGATTAATATTTGGAGGTGGATTGTCACAAACTGGTACTTGAATCACTATCAACCTGCGTTTTATAATGGTTGCCGGTGTATTATTTGGAGGGTTCCCCAAATAACCTACCACGTAGCTGCGGAACTGTTGTGGAAGTTGATTATCTTTACAATCGCTCGCCAAATCATTCAAGTCATTGATTTCATTAGCAGTAGGGTATCGTGGAATTAGAACATAATTGTTGAAAGTATTAGGGCTTTTGGGTTTATAAACTTTAGGTCGGTGGCAGCCGAGATCACGTACAGATAAACTACTGTGTATAGCATAACTGTGAGCGAGACCATTAGGAAATTTTAATGACTTCACATCACGTGTTTTCATTGTACCGTAGTACTCGATAGTAACTTGATCATTTCTATTATCTCTATAGTGGCGAGATAAGAGATCGAGTCGAGATAACATGAACTTGTCATACAAAGTTGGGTTCTCATAGTCTCCTAATACATAAACACAGCCGAGCAATACAATGACAAGCACTAGTAATTTCATTTTTGTTACCGGGGAGAATGTAAGGACTTTCGAAATACTGTACTACTTTTATAGATGTTTCTGTCCAATCAAATGTGACCGCCTACGGGAAAACCTGGCACAATGCGGCGTGCGTAAATGTCGAGAAAAAATCGATCGATTTCTTAAAAAATGTATTGTTTCAGCCGACGGATGGGAACGGTTAGGTCTACCATAGCTGGAACGACTTAAGCTAAGATGATGAAACTTGGAGAGCCCAATATCTTTACGGCGACAACTCTGTAAGTGCAAAAAAAAATTTTTTAAGGGTGCCGCGTTGTGCCTGGTTTTCCTGTAGAGGGTCACAAATATACATCTTGTGGCTATAGCTGTTAAGGTTGATTTAACTCATTTTCAGTTTATTTAAATGATGTGTAAACTCACTGATTTTTTTTTTTGCTGTATTGTAAATATTATATTATTTTAAAAAGTATTATTGTTAACTAGAAATGCAAATTTAGTAAATTAAAATTGAGTTGTAATATTTATCACTGACTAGTAGCTAGCTTGATCGCAAGTTAATGGATGGTGAGTGAAATATTACTTGTGTTATTAGACTACAACTTTGGCCAGTTTGTTGATGGAAATAATTATTGAATGTTTACAATTAATGTGCATATCATTATGCTGGTCTTATCTGGTTCACAATTTAGTGGGCAAGATTCTATAAGCACACTTTATGCGTCATTGTGCAAGCTATATTCATAGTGGCTAGCTTTACTAATTTCAATTTAATGTTTTTATTCACAGCACTAACAACGAGGAAGCTGAAGAGCTTAAAGTTCTAATGAAGAATTTCAAGGCATGCTTGGTAGCTAAGTTTGAGAACAACACAGCTAAATATGTATATGTGGTTATTTCTAATAGTTATTAAAATTATATTATTATGATGTAATGAGTCTCATTGGTTTCATCTGCCAGGGATAGTCTTGGCTTAAAAAAAAAAGGAGACAATTAAATAAAACCTGAGATTGCATTTCTGCTATGCAGCTTACATCTTGATAATATGGTGTAAAGTAAAAGTGTCAACGCAATTCAAGAAAGTAAAAACAGCATTTGTCTTTGCACAAATCAACTTACCATAGTAATTGAAAAGGTGACGCTTTACCGAACCACTTTGAGAAGCCGTTTAAGATGAAATCGTTGTAAACCCCTTTACCCAATTAATTGATTAGCACAGGTACTAGGTGCGTACAAAAATCCTTGAATATGAACTCAAAACAAACTATATATTAGTTGTAAGACACTAGGATCATCCGTGCATTGGGTAAGAAGCTGTAAGCTTAGAATTTAAATCAACCGCTTTGGGTTTGTGTAGGCTTTACTCACTGTTCTGTTACGGTGTTGCTACCAAAACTGAGTTCAGTAATCTAGCTTTTTTTTTTCTTTTTTTAATTATATATATACACTACAATACAATACACAAAATAATATAAACTGAGTTACAGTCAAAAAGCAAATGAATTAAATCAGTTTAGATGTGCTTCTGAGGTCACCAGGTCTACTGCTGCTGGTATTCTTACAGCATGTCCAATGGATGATCTGGCTC
>WLWI01005828.1_pt1 | contig 10239 bp, 3 predicted proteins | sample 6701501 | NCBI WGS metagenome assembly WLWI01 (sample SAMN12718690, study PRJNA515312) | sponge metagenome | isolation source: marine sponge | host: Mycale hentscheli | place: New Zealand: South Island, Marlborough, Capsize Point | collected 2014-11-01
TTGCACCATGGAATTATTTATAAACTCATCATTGGTCCAGACAAGCCAGAAAAACTCATCTCCCATCCAGGGTCTTGATCTTGCTTATTTCATTGCAGTACTTTTCTACTCTAATTTCTCTCATCTCTAAACAAATAATGTAAACTCTCACGAGAAGAATCAGGGAGATTACCGCGTGAAAAAATGGAATCAATGACGTTTTCTCCCAATCCATTTAGTTAGTTTTGAATAGGCTAAACTAATATTGTGAAAAACTTTTAGCAACTATAGGCAGTAAAGTAAGTGCAAATCTTAAGTAGCTACTATAGAATGTTTGCAAGTTAGTTGGCAGCAATTGTGTAGATATTCAGCAATCAATTATATTATGTACAAATAGCTATAGTTGAATATTGCTCGCTACAGTCTCACAATTACGCTAACCACCAGGAAACGTAAGCCTCCTCGTGGGGCGAAGGTCTGCTCGACCTAGCTGTAGCGTTTAAAGTTCGTACTTGACATTATTAATGATGAATTTTGTATTATAGTTAGAGATACTGCAGGCAGTCACACAATTCAAATAAAATCAGATCAATTATTAAAGTATAGAAGAAAAGCTGATCGAATCAATTAAACAAAATGAACAGCTATAACAATGATAGCTTAGCTTTTTTTCAAACAGTTCTATTTAGTGAATTGTTTTACAAATCGCTAGCTATGCTAGGAATTTAGGAACAGGATCGTGGGTGTCCCATAACGCTGCTGCAACTGTGGTAGGCGTCAAGACTAGTCAATTAAGTGAGAATGAGCATGCGCCAGTACTCACAAGTAGCGTTTGTTGAAGGCAACGCTATAGTGCTAATCAATTTACAGTTGTTGTAAATTAAGCGGTGCAATGCTGGTGTGGTTGGTAAGAATGTTTCTGAACAGGTGGAGGAAAGTTCTCTGCCTTTGGCTATTTATCTCTAATGGAACTCCCATAAATAATTCTGGGGATAATATTAGTGACAAACTCTATGGCAATATCGGTAAGGAAATACATTCTGAAATTGTTTGTTTTAACAATATTATTCTGAAATTATTGTTGAATTGATTCTATTTATAAAAAATATATTTGCAATAGCCATAATATAGGGCAATACTGACATTTCTAGAGTCTAAATTAACTAAAATTTATATTCATAGCTAGCTAAATAATTAAAAATTTAAAGAACAAGATTTTTGTTTATTAAATGTAACATTATTTCAAGAATTTCTATGTATTTAGACTATTTTTCTCATCCCAAGTATGACAGAACGTTAGAACCTGCAAATAACTTCAATATGTATTACAGATGTCCACATTTATGGAAATTTGATGTAAGTGGACCCAACAGATGTCTTTAGTTTCTTACTAAGCTGTAGCAGTGATAATAATATACAATAATTTTTATCAGTAATTGAATAGCGTCTACCCTCGGCTGAAGGGCCTTGTATTATGCACTAAATTTACAAATTTTTTCTAAAAATTGTGTCATTATTATAAAACAACGATGGCTATTTCATAAATGGACTGATTAATCTCTTGTTATTCCAGTTAGAAAAAGTGATATAAATATGATTGCAGTAGCTAAAAATGTGGTAGGGCCTCCTTTGCAGTACAGTGTTTTATTGGTGTTTAATTAAATATGTTTAGCTATATAAAGTTTTTGTATGATTATTTTTACTAGCATGTTACCATTGATTCCCAAACAAGATATGTGTCCATACTATCAAATGTGACACTGCTGAATATTGTGGATCCTATTAATGTAAGCATTCCGTTTTTAAGTCAAACTATGTCTATTTGAAACTGTTTACCTTGCAGACTCCAACTTTTGGTTCTGTTTTGATGATGACAGTCATTTTATGTCTAATGATTGGAGATAAACTTGTGAGAACAATTTTCAGGAAAGCAGTACGTGGGAAAAGTAAGTGATATGAATAATGTTTTACCCACCTATAATAATTTATTAGCTAACCGCTGATTACCTAAACAATTAAGAAGCAAGCAAGACAATGGTGAGGGATCGTAACTAAGATCAGGATTATATAATGTTTACTTACACATAGAGAGTTCTGGTTTGCTAAAATGAGAGTAATGTGTTTGTACTTGCAAAATGAAGTTTCAGTAACTCAGCTATTTGAATACTTTCTAAGACAACTTGCTTGAAATTTTGGTCCCAAAATGTTTCAGTGAGTTTGGGACTAAACTCTTCAATAGTTTCAACTAACTAAATGTTTGAGGTTGATTGTTTCACCATGCAAAATATTATGGCAATGAATTAACATAGGTGTGTTTAAATGTATAAACAAAAATGATATATTGCCAAAGCATTTTTGGTCCTTTTATTACATCCATCCACTTGAGTAAACTAGAAGCAAAATACAGAAATACTTCTGCCTATAAATATAGTAAGAGAACTTGCTAGAAATTAGGTTTGACAATATTTTTTAATTATAACCGTACAGATCAATGTGTTTCAACTCAAGAACATGATAAAAAATCAAAGGCAATTTTTAGCGAGCAAATCCAATCTTTCAATGAAGATATTCAAGGTAAATTGCTATAGACTTCTATATTTGATTTAGTTCAAGATACGAATAACATAGGTGAATGCAGTGATATAACTGAAGATGATAGTTCAAATTTAAATTCAAGAAAAATTATTACAGAGTGTATCGAATCTCCTGATGAAACCATTAAAGGTAAACATTGTTGTGGCATTTCATTTTTGTATAAAGATAATTATACAGGTGAACATGATGGTGTAGTGAAAGAAGATGAACTACTATTGAGTGAAGTTGCTTACAACAAGATTGATGACAACAATACTGAAGGTAAATCATTATCATATTTAATTCATTTTAATAATAATTAGGGTAGTATAATGGATGATATTCGAGATTAATAGTACGAGTAATGTGATTGATCTCAAATAACACAGATTACCCATGATATCTCGCTAATAGTAAACGAGTATTTTAAAAAATCATTTGCATTTGTAATTACACAGTATTGTTCACTCACTATCTCATTATTTACAGATTAGCTCCCTCTGGAACTTCGCTTTCAATGTACAGTTCCTCCTAATCTGTTAAAAAACATTCCGTCTAATAAGTGAAGAGTTTCTGTGGTAAAGAATGAAACTACTAGAACTGTACATTTCCAAGTTTAATTCTGCACGCACGTGTGCAATTACCCGTACTATTTCTCTTAGCTACCATGGTAATTCACCTTCTTTCCACTATGTTACCCTGCTATTTATTAATTTGCTATTTCAATTTCCTCGTACAATTTCAATTGAACAGCAATTTTTCCCGTTCATTTTATAATGAACAATTTACGTGTTGTACTAATAATATGGTAATGAATATAATGATGTTGTTTACATTTAATTCATTCATATTATAAAGGCTCGAGAGAACAAGAAAATCAAACTTTGAATATACTTCGAAGCAAGCTCCCACAACCTTGTAATGAATATATTGAAGGTATATAATAGATATTGGAATCCATCTTTATTCATATTATTTAATAAACAATCATACAGGTCAGGTTCAGGATGAACAGACCTTTATATCCTACAAGCCCAATGTGCGCTGTTGGAGATATTGAAGGTAAGAAATACTATTCTACCTCTTCCTTGCTCTAAACAATGAATTATATAGAACAAGAATATGGAATAAAACTGAAAGAAAGTAATTTCAACAATAATTCAATTATTTCAGAGCTGATTGACTTTTCTATTAAAAACATTGAAGGTAATTTTTGCAATAGATTTTTAACAATATGACATATATTATTAATATATGATACAGGCATGCAGTTGAATCAAGAAGTTCATCAAAATCTTAGTGATATGCAATCAAGGATTCAGTCATGCACAATATACAATCTTTTGAAATCTATTGGTCATTGGTCATCGAATATTGAAAGTAAATAGCTATAAAGTAATGATGCTCATTGTTGTCTGTATGATATGAAATACATATAGGCCCATTGAATCTCCTGATACAGATATATATCTATAAGGGCTAGCTATATCATTTCTCTAGCATAAGTATCTAGTTAGAAATACTGTATGTTTAATCTTAAATACACTATTCTTCCTTGTATAACACTTTAAATACTCGTATACTTTTGCCAGTATTAAGGATTCAGAAGTTTTTATTGACCAAAACTAATTTGACAATTAATTTTATTCACTTAAATACAAAAAGACTTGGTAGAGATTCAAATAATAAATTTGTATAGTATTTGAATGATTAGATTTAAAATACACTTTCAGATCATTGTGCTTTAGCACAACAAGAAAATACTATTACGAAACCCTTTCTAAGCGAGCTCATCCCGATCAAGCCAATCCAATCTTACAATCAAGATGAACATATTGAAGGTAAAGTGTTGTTGAATATTCTATTCATTTTAAAATAATTGAATAATATATAGGTCCATGCAATGAATTATCACATGATGATCCAATTTCCAGTTCAATTATAATAAACAATCCTGAAAATGAAATACATTTATCTATAGGTTTAAAGTTCCTTTTTTATATTCCATATTTAATGAAAGTTATTAGTCTAAACAAAATAACTTTCAGAACTCTACCACTACTATCATGTTGACTTATATCATGGCTATAATTTTGATAGAAAGTGAATATTATTATAACTACATTTGTATTCACTGCGTGGGTTAGGAGATTAGATGGACTTGTTAATAACTGCTATAACTGCTATCAAGCTTTCACGTTATATGTAATAACACAGCCATTGGCCTTCTTATTCATTAAAAAACAGAAAAGAAGAGTTTCAATGTTATCATGAAAAATCCAATTGGATTGCATAGAATAAGCCTTGACTACTTCTCTGTTAACTAGCATAGCCATTATGAGAAATAATCACGATAATAACTGCTTAAACAACTTCCCTGAAAATGTTTTTGTCTTAACTGATGCATTATATACAATGTAAAATTGTACAAACCAAAGATTTACTCGACTATAATTATGCTTATCTTCTGAATTAGTGTCACAGTAATAATAATAATAGTAAATCATTCATATATGCTCTGTAACAATCAATACAAAGGCTATTGATAAATTCGATCCTGTCATGGAATTTTTTTTTGCACTTTGTTCTATTATTCACTGTTTCTATTTCTGTCTTATTTAGGTGCATGCTTTGTCATGCCTAATGTGGTTTATAGCCACCCCTAACAAAAATCTGACTCTTATGTGATATAATTTGTGTAAAATATTAATTAAAATTTTTGAACTTTGATATTCAATTGTTTGTGAAATGAGAACACTGGAATTAGGAATGTTATGCAAAATTTTCGATAATGCTGTTGTAACTAGCTAAAGTATGTTCTAACCCCTGTGAATTGTTTGAACACTTGCCTTGTTATGATGTTGACCAGATCAGAGAGGATGTAGTTGAAAATTCTGTAGTAACTAGTCATTTGGATATCTTCACGCAAGCTTGAGGTAAACATATTACAGGTATCTGAGTTAAGTAAGACTATACAACTCAACATAATTATGCTAAGCAGAAAGCACATGGGTATCAATTCCTCCTTAGCAAGTAAAGTAATAAGTCTGTACCGTAATGTTGTTATGAGGGGATAGGTATATATAGCATTAATATTGTGTAAGTTAGATTTTATTAAGTTATAAATTTTAGAATCAACGTGAATTGATGATATGAGATTTTTAAAATCATTTTAATGATTATTGTTCATGTTGCCGTGCTGATCTCCTCATTAAAAATTAAAATACTGGAGTCGGTAAAAGATCCAGCCCCCTGACAAAAAGAATATGTGAGAGGTGCAGGTTGGCTGTTATGGCTTATACTATGATCTTTTTAATGTCAATTCCTCTTCACACACTACTATCAGATTCCTAGCAGTTGTCAAGGATACTAGCTACCCTGAAGCATGCAGAGGTACCCTCATGTGAGGACTATTGACATAATCAAACTATCATAATGGAGTTAGAGTTAAACATAAAAAAAATGTAGCAACACATGTCTTCTCACAATAATAGCGTAACAGATGCATACACAATAATATTATCTCAAAAAACACAGTGTCTTGTTCTAACTTGTTATTTGAGCACCACAATAGATAATGACTGTAATCTTGGTAGCTCTCAGTAAGTAAATCTGTGTCTTTGACTTATAAACTTTGTGCCAACGTACACCTGATATGCTGTACACCAAATTATAGATGTGATCCATTTCCATGATGTAGTTAAAGCCATTTTAGCACAGAATTAAAAAATAAAAGCATTGTGCATAAAGAATTATTGAATAAGCCTACAAGATAATTAATGTTCTGTCTATTTCTATGATTGTATCTCTGGCCATTGGGGTAGAGTTTGTGTGAGGCCACATAATTGTGATGTGATATGGTATTGTGAAATTGATTATAATATGATGATATCTGTAGGTCTGTTAGAAACTATGAAGAAATGAAATTATTTTTTCAATAAAATAAAGTAACTGATCTCATTCATCTAGCTACATATATAAGTGAAATGCATACTGTCTGCCCAGGGCATAATATCAGAATAACTAACTATAGAAATACATTCTTCAGCGTCAAATTTTGCAAACTTAAGAACTTCAGAACTTCTTGGTTGTCTTTGTCGTATGCTTGAACAAACTGGAATAACTTTGCAAATGAATTATTCAATGAACCTGCCTGAGTTGATTGGAATTCTTTATAAATTCTTACGCAAATTTAAAGTAGCAAAATAGTCATAAGTTCACAGATCTTCATAGATTAGTGTGGAGGTCTAGCAAAACATCTAAAGTTACAGACTATATATTATTGACAAGGGTATCTTTTGGAGTTGCATCTTCCCAATTTGTTGCGGTTAAGGCCCGACAGCAAACTGCTCGTGATTTTGGTGACTTGTTTCCAATAGGCTTCATGTATTTTCCTTTACGTAGATGAGTGCCTTGCAGGAGCAGATTCTACCCAGGAAGCTCTTGATCTCTACAACCAGTTACGACAACTATTACTCAAAGGAGTTTTTGATCTGAGGGAGTGGAGAAGTAATTCTCAGGAAGTTCTCAACTCTATAGAACATTCACTACATGAGCCATCTATCACTAAGGTATTGTCTGACAATCACTCATCTCAGTATCCTAAATCCCTTGGTATGATCTGGAATTCCCACACAGACTGTTTGCATGTATCCATAGGAAGCACTAGCTCTTCCTCCTGTGCTAAGAGAGGTGTCATTAGTGACTTAGCGAGAACGTTTGATGTGCTAGGTTGGATGGCCCCAGGTTTAATTCCCATGAAGGTATTGTTTCTGAAAATTTGAGAGCTCAAACTGGGCTGGGATGAGGAGATCCCTGCTGAGCTATCTGAACAGCATCAGCTCTGGAAAAAACAGCTGCCCTTGCTGCCACATGCTCAGAGCTAGAAACACATTGAACAAATTTATCACACTTGAAATTGTATTTCAAAACAGAGTTTTAGAAATTGAAAGTATGATAGTTGCAGCAGAATCTGAAAAATATGAGGAAGAAGGAGTTGTGGCTGTTCAGGTAGCTCCCTCAACAACGGCTGTGTCGGAACATCTGCTGCAGGCAGCCCCTCCCCCTTACCTCTATAACTGGAGACAGCAAGTCCGGCACCCAGAAACAACAAACATTTCTATAGTAACCTTTTAATGTTTCATTTATAGTTACAATAATGCATACATTCCATCATTATCTATCCATTAGCTAGCACATCTCACTCTCTATTATAAACAGACAATATCTATCATTCTTGGCTGTTCTAAAAGTAATATTTGTAACTGAGGACTTTGTCAGTAGCAGAATTTTTTCCGAGTTGCTCCTTCGTAGCAGCTCCCATCTTGCTGGTAACTAGAGAGTCGTCGTCACTCAACCTCGGGTCAGCTTGCGCTTCGGTTATCAGCTGTATACTGGCGTCAACTGGTCGTGCCTTGGCTGTTGTGCTCTCCTCCTTGGCCTGGACACGGTCGGGTTGGCTGGTCCTTCACCTTATAGCCCCGTAGTGAGTGGAGTTACGCCCGCTCAGTGGTCACGACCTGTCTTACAGATAGATTATTCACTGTTGGTGCTCTGGATCATTTTGACCATAACCCAAACTCGACAACTGCAGTGAAGTCATTTCATGGAACTGGAACTAGCCTTATTCAGTTTCCTATAGTGCAAACCCTGGTGAAATTAGACCTCAGTTAAAAATATCACTGGAAGCAATCAGCATTAATTACCTTGCAGCTCCAATCACTTTCAAAAGTTAGAAGATTAACAGTTGTACCATAGGACAAAACCAGTTCATTGAGTGCAGTGATGAGGCCAGAGAGGAATGATTTAGCCATAAGAGCCTAAACATTGACAGAGTAAACGAGTAAATACCAGGCTAGAATATGGACCTATATTATATTTGACCCCACCAAGTAATTTCAGATCCAAGTGAATTTGGTCAAAAATTGCTGCTGCACGGTGTAAGGAACTGGTCTGACTTATCATACCAGAGTTTTTAAATGTGCCTGCAAAGGAGATTACAGTAGATATAACTGTGCCAAAGTTAATCAATGCAGCTTACCACTGTGTAGTTGCAAATGCGACCATAATAAATATTTAATTATTATCAATCTATGTATTAAACTTGAAATTTAACATGTTTACTAGCTAAACAATAACTCTTGCATAATAAAGTTGCTCCTTAAAACAGAATACTAATAATAATATTAATTACACTATAATCAGGAGTGACAGATGTTGCTCAATTATAAGAATGAAAATCATTTTATTTATATTTTATTGGATAAATACTTTATATGGACAAGTTATAGTGAATACTGCATGGAAAATTACTTCAAAACTATGGGGTTAAGTTTAGTTTAGTTAACTAAGAAATCTCTATAGCTATATACTAAATTTATAATGCAGACAATCTGCCCAGGACTTAGTCGCAGATTGAATGTGGTGAATATTGGTGGCTGTGTTTCCATACTATAAATAGCTAATAGCACTAAACAGGATCAAGAACAGAATAATATAGCATCAAGTGATGAATTTATTCTAGAACAAGAGTTCACCTGAACAGTTTCATACAAAATCAATAATGAGGATCTAATTGTGTCATTCCATCATCTTTTGGACACTTTTGAAAAAATGCAATGTACAGCTTTGTTAGTATATGCATTGCTCCAATGATAAATTTCCTCAAGTTGCCACCCCTATAGCTACCTCTCTAAATAATAAGCCTATACTAACACTGTAGTGTCATAAGACTAGCCATGACTTACGTATGTGGGAGACAAAATACATTCTTCAAATTTGTTTCTGGAACATTAAAAATCTTTTGGTTTTCTGTCGTCTGGTACAAGACCCGCTGTTGGGATGGCGACCTTGCGGCAGTAACTTTCGTGGACGTTGGAGTACCGAGTGGATGACTCGGTCTTAGCTTAGGTGCGAATAATTGGCTAGCTGGGATGGGTGTGTAATTACAACTTCACTGGTTTGATAATTTCAAAACTATAGGAACAATAACTGAGAACTAAAATGAAAGAATACAATACTTACAACAGCTGTTGTCATGGGTATGAACTGTTTCTGGATGTGTAAATTCCCAGAAGCCGAGGTTAATGATCTTGATCTGGAGGACCACCCCACTAGCAGGGGATTGTACACAGCAAGCTAGTATCAAAGGCTGTGCGCAACTTTCACTTGCTCCTATTATGTCTGTAAGCTCCTCAACCTCACCAAAGACAAAAGGAGGGAGGACCACTCTAGTTACAGTAACTAAAGCTATTCCACAAACAGGATTCACAAGGATTGTTACAGATTAATTTGAAGCATTTGTTTTTAACATCTTAAAAAAATTTTACATGTGACGAATTGTTCCAAATAACGCACACTAGTGTGCGTGTATTAGAAATAATAAGTATGAATGTATGTTTATAAACAAATAATTGCATGATACAGAAGTAATAATTTACTAGCATGATTAAGGTGAATAATTAATTAGCTGAACTTAGTTATTTCAGGCGTTTGTTGGGGTAAACCCAAACATGCTGGGGCCCAGGGAGCTTAATACATCAGAGAATGAACTGCAATTGGAAGTAAACAACTTGAAGACAAACAGAAGACATGATGTTGAAAACGAGCACATATTAATCTTTGCAATCTTGGCTGTCATTTTCCTCCTCCAATTCCAATGGAATGAGCATATGAATTGATCTTTTG
>WLWI01005829.1_pt1 | contig 10239 bp, 10 predicted proteins | sample 6701501 | NCBI WGS metagenome assembly WLWI01 (sample SAMN12718690, study PRJNA515312) | sponge metagenome | isolation source: marine sponge | host: Mycale hentscheli | place: New Zealand: South Island, Marlborough, Capsize Point | collected 2014-11-01
GCTTAATTTGAACCCTATTGAATCTGATTCAATTTTGTAATTAAAACTATCACATAAACAACTGACTGTTTGCAACTAGAATGTGCTAATTAAGACAGTAATATATTTTTAGGATCAACTATAGGAAGTGGATTTCAGGTCACCAGCTTCCCCTTTCCTTTCTACTACTTCACTACTGGCATAGAAATAATTCTTTCTTGCCACCCCCCATATGCCGCAGTTTTCAGTCACTGGACAAATCCTTCTGGCAATTCCATCTCTGCCTCTGCTGGAAGGTTCGTGGTAGACACTATTGGGCTCATAAAACGCTTGAAAGTGAAGAACAGCACTCAGTTAGATGGAGGAACTTACACATGCCATATTAGTAAGTATATGAAATTATTTATCACTGTTATTTTCTGAGAACAACAAGATTCAGAATACCTTTTTTTACATATCCAATACTATTAATATTTAATAATAGTACTTGTATCAGCTTCTCTAGACAAATAGATTTAAATATGTACTATTATTGTTCTAGCTCATTACAGTTTCTTGTTGCTCTAACCTTAAATTTCAGTCATAAATGGATTAATGGAGTCAAAATCTATAGAAGCTAATTATGTTGATTTGATTGAGGTGCATTCTTCTAATGAGAATGTGACAGCTTATGTTGGAGACTCCCAAAAGTTCTCCTGTAATGCTTCCAACACTTTATTTCGCCAGTGGCAGTATAAAAATGGCTCATCACGTCCAGTGGGCCTGAGGAACACAAGCAATGGCAGGATCAGCATCACGCCAAACTTTGAACTTCTTTTGACAAATATTACTGTTCATGATGAAGGAATCTACCAATGTTACTTGTCTAGTAATCTTGAAGTTATATATCTTGTCCATTATCTCTCTGTTCAAGGTTTGCTCTAACTACATGTGTATGTGAAGTTTTTGGTCTGTTCAGAAGTAAATGTACATGGGGGGATTCAAGCAAGAAATAGTCGCATAATTGCAATAATAATTCCAACCATCTTTAGAAATTCTAGCAGTTCAGTTCTGACAGACTATAGTATCTTTCATGCCTAGGATGCCTAACTCGTACCATGCCTAACTGTCCAGTTACTTTATGGGATAGCCGGTTGTAACTGTCTAAAGGGTTGTGAATCTGTACAGATCATATATATGTTCTTGTTTTTGTTGTTACAATTATATACTCACCTTTAAGATGGGTAATAAGAATTAATCAAAATTAATGTAATGTATAAGTATAATATGAGACATGACTGTCAAGTTTTTCTTTGTGGCTATAAATCACATTGAGGATATTCGTTAAGTGTCTTAAATAAAGAACCCTACTTTGCATGAACCTCATCTCATGTGTTTATATATTTTTTTAATTGTTTTCTATTTTAACTGTTTACTGAAATCAATTCATTTTCTGGTTACTTCATGCAGTCATTGTTTCTGTCATTGTCTTGCAGAATTGACGACTAATTTTGTGAATGTAACCTTCCACCCGACAGAAGGTATGTATATCATGGTGACATTAAGTTGCTGATACAGTCATTATAGGGAGAAATGTCATTCTGGAATAACTAAACAGTGGTAGACCAGACATTATGGTGTTGAAAAAATGTTGTGAGACAATATTATGGAATATGATGAGTGTATCTATATCAGATCTTATTATTGGCATGCTTTTAATGTGTTTCATAGAATACAGGAACACAGTCTTCACTAAAGATTATATAATACCTAGTAAGAAATAAAAATGAATTTGAAATTGTTGGTCATAACTGTATACTCTATGCAATTTTTAGCTTCAACTACCAGTAATCATGCATCATTACAGAATCTTTGTAATCTCAGTGCCAATGGTAAGGATATATTTATATTCATAGGTAAAGAATGCATTTTCAGAGCAATAAACAGGACATTTCTTTCCCACACGCATTCACTTACTCCTTCACTTGTCCACTAAATAGCAAATTGCAGAATTCATTAACCCATTATTCTTAAACTCTCTATGCTTATGTTTTTAATGACTAACATTTATAATTGCTAAAGCAAAGAATTTACACCATTACACCATCAGACGGGTTAGATTTAATAACCTAAATTTTAGGCATTTATTATTTACATATGAATTTATGAATTCAAGATATAAATGAAACTAACACGTGGATTACTCTAACAACAGTGTCTGTACTGCTCTCTACAGTGATCCTTTTCCTTATGGCTGCATTGACTGTGGTGACTTTACAATATTGGAAATTACGAATAAGAACAAAATCCACAAATGAAGAATTACAGAGGTGTGCCAGTTGCAAAAGAATCAACACTTTTCCAGTTTCCTGTTACCCATCAGTAAACCCAAGCATGCCATCTCCTTCAAGAGGTACCAATAGAAAAATATTCTCATTACAGTCTTTCCTCGATTATCCGGACTTCAATTATCCGGACTTCAATTATTCGGACCCTCAATTATCTGGACACCACCAACCCCCACCCCCTTTCCCTTGTAAAATAAGGCCCACCCACATCATGTAATTTGTGCCTACAGCCACGTGGCAGCTGGTACAGTACTCCCTATAGGTACAAATGTCTGACATGATCACAGCATCAGCCTGAGGCTGTGTTTTGATCTCACTAGGGAAGAGAGTATTAACATACAAACAAACTACTTACTTAGTTATACACACACAAAATCCTAATTTTATGCATACTTTTTGAAGAATGTTAATGAATATAATTAATTTGACAATCAATATCATTATTCACGTATCCAGACAATTTCACGTATCCAGACACCACACTAGATTAACTGACCAAAGGTGTCTGGATAATCGAGGAAAGACTGTACTCATGTTTTTGCTGCCATTTAGTAAGTAATACAATAGATAACTATTAAATTAAAACATTAAATAATCAAAATGGAAGTATGCATTGTAACTCATTTGTCATCAAATTGAAATCCTTATAAATGTACAAACCTTCCTCCAATTGATCAGGTGCAGCAGTGGCTGAATATGAGGAAGTTCAAATCCCAAACAAAGTTAGTGCTACAAATGATCAGTCCTTCCAGTGTGACGAGGACCTGACTATGACAGAATGTGCAGCATATGGACACTTTGAAAATTAAATGAGTACCAAGAACACATTAGCTATAGCTATATATCATTACATGCATTAGATATTGCTTGTGCATTTAAATTATAGAACAAAAAGTGTGTTTCAACCATATTTGTACTTTTACTTGTAAGTATAAAGCAAGATATGCTTATTTTATACGAATTTTTCAACTATTTTCTTGTAATTTATTCACAAGGTAGAGATAAATGTATATCAACATATGGGAGAATTAGCTACTAATTGGCTAGCTATGTAATGATTATAACATGAAACTTACAACTTATAAATACAAAAGAATAATTATATCAACTTTCCTTCAGCCAGTGAATGCCACATGCAAAATACCACAAATTAAATTAGCTAAAATATTATGTGCACTAATTAATTAGTTATGATTCCACATGGACAGACTCAGACTCTGCAAGAAACAAACTAGTATCTATGTATAATTGTCTGAAAAAAGTACAGTGATATGGTTTCATGTTTACTAATCTTTCATCGCCGTTTTGCAGTGTAGCAATTATTATCTAACTACAAGTAATGATATCAGTTTCCAAAAACATGTTTTATGGCACACCTGTTAACTGATATCATTACTTGTAGTTAGATAATAATTAGATAATAATTGCTACACTGCAAAACGGCGATGAAAGATTAGTAAACATGAAACCATATCACTGTGTAGTCATCTTAATTTATTTCCGGATTTCAGTCTGTATTGCAAGTTTCGACATTCTGTCCGATTTCGGTTATCACTGAAAACAATTACTGTACACTACAGAGTCCAGGATAGCCCACAGCATACCATTCGTCAACTCAGGTGGTGACTTGTGCTACTCCTCCCTGCCAGATAGAATTCTCTCAAACAGTAAGTCATTAGAGGAACTTAAATTGTCCAGTGCAACATTTTGATGCTGGTTATGATCCTTGGGAGGTGCCATCTTCGAGATTCACTTTTTATTGTGTGACAGTATAATTGATCGACTAACAGACTAACTGAGTATTGTTACCCTCTTACACGCTGAGGGATAATAATAATAATAAAATAATAAGTAAACTTATGGCTAATGCCGCTATTCACAAATTTTTTTTACAGCCATGAGACTTAATACTTGTTATATATTATTATTGGCATATTTTATTCTCTTAATGCTCAGTAGAAATATTATGTCACAGAATGCTTGTAGCTAAATGTTATTATTGGTCATTGTTAATTGTTTTTTAATTGTTTTTTGTTTTTGTTTTTGTCTACAGGTATTACAGAATTCCGTGCATATAGTTTCCCATTTCCATATTATCAAAGTGGAGATGACGTCATTCTAAACTGCAGGGTGCCCAGTAATTACATGTTCCAGTTTCGGACCCTCCCCTCCAGTGAGAATATCTCCACCCCTAGTGGGTGTTACCACACTTTTACTGAGGAAATTGTGCAGGAATCTTATGTGACTTTGTCTATCACAAACGCATCTTCTTCAAATGATGGAATATTATGCGTGCAATGCATGTAAGATATCAATACCAGTTATTGCATGCTTGTAAAATATACAAACAAAACAAAACAAAACACTCCATTAAAATTGACTAGATTCTCATATTTACTATTTACATAAAAGAGAATTAAGGAAACATAATGATAAAATGGTATGAAGATGATACTGACCTAATGTGTCTGGAGCAAGAGGTAGATTGTGGTAGTCAGATAAAAAAATTAGTTTGTGTTGTGAATGTGAATGTGTGCACATGTGTGGACAGTACTAGGTGGAATTCTTCATACCTCTTCTGTATCGGCCCATTTCACTGAGCCCCTAGTAATCTTATCATCTAGTGTCAATGCTACAGTTGATGTGGGTGGAGCCTACAACTTCTCCTGCAATGCCAGTAACTACCTCCTGCTCCAGTGGATATTCCATGACCCTAACAATTCTTACCCCAGAGTTGTGTCCAACACTTCTGATGGTAGGAGAGTCATCACACCAGACAATGAACTCCGCCTCACCAACATCCGGTTTGAGGACGAGGGAACGTACGAGTGTAGACTTCGCAATAATCTGGGAATGATGTCACTCTGGAATAACCTAACAGTTGTAGGTAAGATGAGTACTGTGTAGATTGCCTGTCTGTTGGCTATTACATTCTATTTGTGGAGCAATCAGTCACAGGGTTCTATATAGGGTACAAATTAATGTATTAATTTTGATGTAATAAGAATAGCCTGTGATATAAAACTTGAACATTGAATCTTTACACCCTTCTAAATATCAGGCCCTTTAGAAAATATTATGGTAAGGAATATAACATAGGACAATACATGCAATCATCATTTTTTGTCATTGTCCTGCAGAATTGACTACAAATTTTGTGAATGAAACCTTCCACCCGACAGAAGGTAAGATATATAATAATACATGATGACGTTAACTTGCTGATACAGTCATTATATAAGGGGGTATTGCCACTCAGAAATAACTTAACAGCGGTAGGTCAGGAATTATGGTGTATAGAAAATTTAGTAATGGAATAATATGATGAGTGTAACTATGATTATAATGTGTTTCATAGAATACAGGAATACAGTCTTCACTAAAGCTTATACAATCCATTGCAAGATTTTGAAATTGTTGGTCATTACTGTATACTCTATACAATTTTTAGCTTCAACTACAAGTGATCAAGCAACTTTACAGGATCAGTTTCAGTGTTAATGGTAAGGATATATTTCCGTTGATAGGTAATAAAATGCATTTTCTTAACAATAAACATCACATTTCTTTCCCTCACTTATTTACTCATCCCACTCATCGTCCACTAATCAGCAATTTGCAGAATTTATTAATCCTTTCATTTGAAGTAACTCTATGCCTATTATTTTAATGACTAACATTTATAATATTATTTTTAAACCAATTATTATTTTATACATTTCAATTGGACAGATTAGATTTAATAACATAAATTAAGGAATATTAATTATTTATGAATTATGAATTTCAAGGTATAAATGAAACTAACACATGGATTGCTCTAGCAACAGTGTCTGTACTGCTCTCTACAGTGATCCTTTTCCTTATGGCTGCATTGACTGTGGTGACTTTACAATATTGGAAATTACAAATAAGAACAAAATCCACAAATGAAGACATACATATAGGTGTGCTAGTTGCAAAAGAAGACATACTCTTCCTGTTTCCTGTTACCCTTCAGTAAACCCAAGCATGCCATCTCCTGCAAAAGGTACTAATAGGATGATAACCTTATTACTCATGTTATCCGCTGCAATTTATTGAGTAATAATAGTTAACACTATTAAATTGAAAAATTAAATAATCAATATGATAGTATGCTTTGTAACTCATTTGCCATCAGATTGCAATCTTTATAAATGTACAAACCTTTCCAATAGATCAGGTGCAGCAGTGGCTGAATATGAGGAAGTTCAAATCCCAAACAATGTTAGTGCTACAAATGATCAGTCCTTCCAATGTGACGAGGACCTGACTATGACAGAATGTGCAGCATATGGACACTTTGAATATTAAATGAGTATCAAGAACACATCAGCTGTAGCTATATATCATTACATGCATTAGATATTGCTCTTAAATTGTATAGAAACCAGTGTGTTTCAACCATATTTGTACTTTTACTTGTATAAAGCAAGATATGCTTATTTTATATGAATCTTTCAAAAAATTTCTTGTAGTTTATGCACAAGGTAGAATTAAGGTATATCAACATTTAACTTACAACTTTCCATACAAAAGAATAATAATAATAACTTTCCTTCAGCCAGTGAATGCCAACATGCAAAATACCACAGATTAAATTAGCTTAAAGTTACTCTGATCAATGATAGTATTTGTTTTTTATTATAACAGTGGCATGACTGGCCAAATGTTAGTCATTTTAAGTCTATACCTCCTTTGGGAATATGCTAGTTGTATAGAAAACATAATAACATTAAAATGATAAATGAAAAGTGAAAGATTTAAATAGTAAACATTAGTATCAGTTACAATTTAAAAACACTATGTACTGGCATGCTTTTATAAGTGAAGTTATAGCTGTTTAGAACTTTAGGTAGCAATAAAAGTTTATCTATAGACAAAACGTATGAAAAGGAGTGTCTCTATAAAATATCTAAAGTGAACTGTGACTGATGTGGTAAGTTTTTGCCTTCTGATGTTTTTAACTAGCTATTCATTGCAAGAGTCATCCACTATATCATGTAATATGGTAAGCAAGGAAATACACAAATTATTGGTCTTTTGTTTCTAAAAGAGCATGTCTAAGGCAGTGTTACCTCATACCTGATTAATTCTCATATACTGTGAATGACTTTTTCAATATTTCAATAACTTATGAGCCTAAGCTAGACTTGAACTACTTTGTACATATTATGTAATAGCTTCAGAATATTAATCAAATGGCAACTTAGCTAAATTTTTATTAAAGGAATTAGCTATGTCCATGCAATGTGTAAATCGATCACAATTCTCAAAATTACAGAGGAAATGGTAGGAATCAAATTAACTCAATAAATATCCACTGTCAAAGTTACTTATTGTTATTCGAAGAAGTGAAACAGTGATATGACTTGCCAACTGATCATATCCTGTTGCTCTGCCAGTGGGAACAAGGTGACATGTAGACTATATAATTATATATATATATATTTAATATCAATGAAATAATTCATTTGAAACGGTAAATAGTAAACCTTGTTTTTAAGTTCCTTTTCAAACATTATTATTAACATGCTTTGTTTTGATCCTTTAACTTTTTATGTAATATAGTAATTGGATCCCTATGTGGTTGAATGAAATATGTAGCTTAAGTTATCAATGTTTTTTTATGACTTGATTGACTATTTCAGACCTAGAGACTTGAAATAATATATCTTTCCAACTGTGTAATGCACCATTCTAATTCTCAAATGTCTACAGCTAATTATGATTTGTGTTTTTAGGAGATGTCAAGATTCATCAACACTATAATACTCGGACTGAAAATAAGTATTCTACTCCTATTTCATTTAAAAATCTCAGGTTAAGAAATCAATTCATATAACTTCTACAATTACACTACTAAAGTAATGTGACGCTTGTTTAGAGTTCATTTCAACAAGTTCAATGTTGTTTCCATTCTCAATTGTGCCAAAGTATCCTAAGAAAAATCCCGTAATAGACCGTGCAGTAAAAACAATATAGTGATAATACAATAACAACAAAAAACATAACAATAATAATGCTAATGATAATACTTAATAATAATAATAATAGATAATAATAATAATAATAATAATAATAATAATAATAATAATAATAATAGCTTACAGCTACTGCAGCTATTACAAGATTTTTTTGTCATGAAACTTGTTACCTGTTAGTAGGATTACTTTATCAAAACCTCCAAAGTGCTTGCACATTACTCTGCTCAGTAAAATGTTACATTTCATAAAATGCTGATAAATATATTGCTGTTGCTATTATATATTGAGGTAACTCTGGTTTATTTCTTTGTTGGTTCCATTTTTTTTTGTTTTAGGTACTACAGAATTCCGTGCATATAGTTTCCCATTTCCATATTACTATCAAAGTGGAGATTACATCATTCTAGACTGCAGAGTGCCCAGTAATTACATCTTCCAGTTTTGGACCCTCCCCTTCAGTGAGAACATCTCCACCTCTAGTGGGCGTCACCACATCATGACTGTGGCATCTACTGTGACCTTATCTATCACAAACACATCTTCCTCAGATGATGGGACATACGTGTGCAATGCATGTAAGATATTAAGTCTGTGACATACTAGTTGTTGTACTAGTTGTAGACCTTTATAGACCTAGACTGTCTGTATTCAAGAAGTAAATTAAAGTAGTCAGGTAGAAATTAGTTCTTGTGTGTGCGCGTTTGTGTGTGTGAATGTGTGCATGTGTGTGGACAGTACTAGGTGGAATTCTTCATTCTTCTTCTGTATCTGCCTATTACACTGAACCCCTAGTAATCTTCTCCTCAAGTGTCAATGCTACAGTTAATGTGGGTGGAGCCTACAACTTCTCCTGCAATGCCAGTAACTACCTCATGCTCCAGTGGATATTTCATGACCCTAATAATTCTGACCCTAGAGTTGTGTCCAACACTTCTGATGGTAGGAGAGTCATCACACCAGACAATGAACTCCACCTCACCAACATCCAGTTTGAGGATGAGGGAATGTATGAGTTTAGACTTAACACTAATTTGGGAATAATGTCACTCTGGAATGACTTAATAGTTGTAGGTAAGATAAATGTTGTGTTGATTGGTTGCCCTTGGTTATCTCAACTTTTTTGAGAAGTATAAACACTCATAGACCTCCTATTCTTTGATGGTCAGGCCTATCATGCATATCACAGTTAGATATAGCATAAAAAATACACAACAATATTATTATGATCAAATAATGCAATTGATTCTTGTAATTTGAAATGAATGTATTGCTCATAATATGTGCAGCAGTAAATGTATTCATAGCAATATATGACCTCAAGACTTACTCAATTTTTATGACAATAGTTTTAAATTAGCATTCTTCATCAACAATCGGCACCTTGAGGAAATGAAGAGTCAAAATGTATGGAAAGGATTGATGAATGTCATGCACACAGCTCATACATGTTATTTTTTGTGGATAGGACTGGATTACTTACTTTTGTGCCAATGGTTTAAGATTTGCTTTTTTTCCCTTCATTATTTGGTATCAGTTAATTTTACGCAGCCTGGATGGCAAAGTATGGAATTGATCACAGGTTTTGTAAATGAATCCTTCCACGGGACACAAGGTATGAATATAATAACATGACATTGATTGTTGATGATGTCGTTAATGTAGCTAACTCTATAGTTACCTTAGTTACTGGGGTCTCCACTTCAACTGGAAATAATGATGCTTCTTCAACCAACAGTAAGTTCATTACATCGAAGACTATTCAATATTATAAAGGGTGTAGATGTGATATTCACACAAGTTTAGTGTCAAAACTGAGAACACAGTGTGAATTAGAGTAAAAGATTTAGAGTATTCTCTAATTATTATCAATTCGATATACAGAAAAATGTACTTTGAGTTCAATTCATTTATTTGTCCTTCCATTA
>WLWI01005830.1_pt1 | contig 10238 bp, 9 predicted proteins | sample 6701501 | NCBI WGS metagenome assembly WLWI01 (sample SAMN12718690, study PRJNA515312) | sponge metagenome | isolation source: marine sponge | host: Mycale hentscheli | place: New Zealand: South Island, Marlborough, Capsize Point | collected 2014-11-01
TGCTTAAAGAAAACTCTGTTTTTTTGTCATTGCAAATAATCTGTCATTCACCATAGCTCTACATGCAATTCATTAGCTATCTATTCTATACACATCAGAGTATTTAGTACACTTACTTGTTATCACAAAGCATAAGTGAATTCCTGCTGTTGTAGTCCTCTCTTCCGTTATCATCACTCACCAGTAGCACAAAATGCAACCTAGCCAACCACGAGCAACCAACCACCACCTACTTCAATCTTGCAGGGTCACCGACTTCCACAGAGGTCGAAGGTGAAAGCAGGCACCAAGAGCGCGCGCAAAGACATTGCGTGAGGTCAAAGGTGAGGGTCAGCCGCCGTTCTGCACATAACGTCTTTCATTTTGGACAGTATTCCCGGGTAAAGCCTTATAGGTCGATTTTTTTCGAAAATTTTTTTATGGCAGATGTGGATAGACACCAGTTAGCTCTAGCTTATGACGCAGTTGTAAGCTCTGGCGTGCTCTAGAACTCACACTAGGAGGCAAGAAACACTAGCGTGTACGGAAAGTTGCTAAGAAATTATTGGCGGGCTTTTCACTAAAAAAACTGTAGCTAACTAATTCACTTCCTATTCTACATAATTCACGGCTGCCTACTGGTAGAATTAATTCTTGGCCTTGTAGAGGACCATGAGTCGGGGTTAGGCTGAAGATAGTCTGTCTGATAGTAGTGAAACATGCTTGGACTCTGACAGCCATATTGAGACAACAGAAAGTTCTGATGAGATTGCAGTACTTTCTACTGCATCACCACCGACAACATTAGAACCTGCCCACCATATTGCCAAGAACCAGAGGATGACATCAACTGTAGTACCTAAAAGTTTCAGGATATGTGGAGATAACATTGACAAAACAGTGAGGCCACGCTTTTTGCATTCAGACAGGAAGAATGAGTCTCTACACTATTTCCATTCATACGCGGTACAGAATCGCGTTAATGTCTCCTCACTCTCTGATTTGATGAAGCCAAACACTTCGACTCCTGAAAATATTGCACCGGCAATTTTTCCTTCAAAAAGTGATGACAAATGTCTACGACAAAACATTGCCGTACTAATATCAAGAGTTCTTGTATCTTATCTTTCTTTTTGGGGGTTTTCTTTTGATTAAGTTGTTGAATCAGAGCATCAGTATTCTCAGGAGATGTCCCAGAAATCTGTAGTGGTAAGTTGATATGCACATACAAAGGTGATGATGTCGGCCAATATGTAATTTGCCGATTCCAGTTTGTTTATACACTTAATGAGTTTGCCTAAAATGTGTGCTCCTAATAATATAGTTTACACTTTTATTACCATAATGGTAATAACTTACTTTATATGTAACAACAATTAGATTATAGCTCACAACACATTTATTACTTGCAGGTACCTTTGGGTGCCATTCCAAAAAATGAGAACAAGAGTGGTGAAATGGTGGAAATTATGACACATTTACAACAGTATGTTCCCTCGTTAAGTACTTGCCTAGAATGCACAATCAGCACTGGTGAAGTGGTCAAAGAAGAAAGTGCTTCATTTTACTCGATACTTGTTGGTGGAGATCAGCAAGGGCAAGATCTGTCATTAAGGGGAAAATGAATGGCCATACTCACCCTCAAGCACTCTCAGGAATAGTACCAGTTGCTGAAGATTGGCATGCCAAAGCAAATTTCTTGGGTGTATTAACCACTTGGTTGTGTTATTAAAGCTCATATTTAGGTATTATTATTCCACTCAATCAGCTGGTGATCACGGGTCTTTGTTTCATATATATGCGAAAAGGATTTTGAGTCTGGGCTGTTTCTACATGGAATATTCAGATGCTATCAGAGAAGGTGACGGTGGCCGCATGCTTCGATGTTGGAGATATTTGCTGCCTATGTTTCGTAGTTCTGGGCGAAAGAACTATGCCTTGGAAAGCTTAAACCTCCTGGTGCAGCATGACTTCACACTTTCACCAAAGCAAGCCACCAAATTAATATGGAGTCGCTTTGTCAACACCATGGGATTGAAAGGAACCAACATTTCAAATGACCTCCATATGGAACACCTGAACAGGCTCATTAAGACATCAATCAGTGGACTTGGTGCCAACAAGACAGTAAATTACATTATGAAGGTTTCAAAGGTTTTGCATGTACTATCTCCAGTGCTAAATAATTTTGACACAGAAAACGAAGTGGCACATGTAAGTGGAAGACATCAAAAAGCAAGTGAAATGAAGGACATGAGAATTATCTTGAATGAGTTCACTTCTGTTTCAAAGTATTTCCCAATCGCTGTCATACATTTTTTCCTAATCCTAGGTATCCAACTGCATGCACATTCAACTGTTGCTATCAAAAAATGGATCATGGCTCATATTAAAAACTAATTATAATACATCAATTTTTCTGCATAAATAAAAATAATTTCTTATAAATGTTAAATAATAATAAAATCTGATTGTTTTATGACCCATCTTCCGTACTCACATGCTTGAAAATCACAACACATACAGCCTACCACTGAATTTTCATGTACATAATTGTCCACATCATTGAATAATAGTCTCTCCGACAAATGTCATAATTTGCTTGGTAGTCTCTCATAGATTTTTCTGCATGTCTTGTCACCGACTTGAGTGATACAAGAATGGCTAATGAGGGCTTGCCATCTCTACCAGCTCGCCCAGTTTCATGAATAATAATTTCTCTGACATTAGGACAGTCCACACCCATGTCGTATGCTGATGTTGCACATACCAATCGAAGAGGTGCTTTTTCGTCTGAAAATGAGACCACAATTTGACTCTTTACTTCTTCGTCAGTATGAAGTATACATATCCACTAGGCGAAACTTTGATTGATCAGGAGCATCAGGTGGTACAAGGAAACTGTCCCCAAGCTCATATATATCAGCACAGTCAACAATACTTCGGCAGTAGATTATCATGCGAGACATATTTGTTCCTTCCTCTTTTAGCTTCTTCGACAGTGGTTCAAAAGTATTTTTCAATGAAGTGTGAGATTTTACGGAATACATTATATTGTTCTTACAAGGTGGCACTACAATCACTTTGGGCAAGTACATTCCAAGAATATATGCGATTTGCCTCTGAAGTGTTTTAGTTGCAGTAGAAGTCAAAGCCATTATATTTACTCCCTTAGGTAACAAACTTCTTACTTCACCAATGTGAAGAAGCGCTTCACGGAATGATTCACCCCTATAAATTATAACAAAGTTTTCTTAATAAAATTTCATGGGTACTCTTTGTTTAGAATGTAATCAAACTTTTGGATGAAAATTGTAACACAATCTATTTTATATGAAATTAAAATCAATCAATAAAGACATCTTGTTATCCATAATATGAGTAGTAAAACTATAACACACTACTTTTTTACTGTGTGAGCTTCATCAATTATGAACGCTCGGACTCTGTGCTCATATGGCTTGTTATATAACACATCCCTCCATCTTCTCTCTAACAATAATTCTGGTGTAAAAAAAACTAAGCCATACTCTCCCTTAAGAACACCAGACTTCACTTCAGGTGTAGTGGCACTATGAACTGCTGCTACTGAAAGTCCCTTTGTTGACCAGCACAAAACCTAGAAAATTTATGAAAGCTAAAAAATACTTGCATGCCTACATCAGTTCCAACTTGCCTGGTCTTCCATTATAGCTGTCAATGGGGTGACAACAACTACAATACTCATGTTTGAATCTTCATGCAACTTATCATAGAGTATTAGAAGGCAGGCATAGCATAAACTTTTGCCATACCAAGAATTGCGAACACATCCTGACCCATTACGAATTCCACGATCACCTGCATCTGCAATTCCTTCAAATTCCTATAACCTAAACGCTCAGAGGAATGTACAGCAGCAGCACGCACAGCAGTGTCAGAAAAGGACATGACGACCAGAGATTGTTAGCAGCGCAGGATCCTCTTCAGACGCCCACTCATGTTGGCCTAGGAGACGGCCAAAAGAATGTTAATGGACCACCCCCCAAAATCGTGGGGCTAGCTCTAGAACAGCCAAGGTACGTGATTGTCCCCAGACCCTTTCCCCGCGTAGCGGTTGGGTACGCCAGACTAGGTTTCTGCAACACGAAATACCGCCTTTCTCCGAATTCCCTCCGGATAACCACCTAAGTATGTATGCCTCGCACTTCCGTAATCTTTAAATTTACAAACTATTGGTGGTCGAGGATTGATGGCATGTGATGATATTTCAGTGTGTATGAGGAGAGTGTGTATGTGTGTGATGATATTTCAGTGATGGGTGTGTAGTGTTCGTGTAGGAGCAGCCAATACTTCCAATGATATGCAACATGCATTCAGATCTTTAACTGTATTGTAAGTAGCTACATTCTCCATTAGTTACATATTGTAACCAATGTCAGAGGTAATTCCTAATCACTGAACTTTTCTTTGCCTTAATTTGATAGAATGAAAAGTCAGCAAGTTACTCTTTTATGTATATAGCTATCTATATAACAAAAAAATGTATTATGTGTCGGGCAGGACATTATCAACAAACAAGGGAATCCATTAGAAGACTGACAGAAACACTAAATAACATTCCATGTCCATTTTTTGCATATCAACAAGAACACAAAACATATGTTCCACATAATTGTAAAGGTGCCAGGTGCCTGGAGCGCCTGCTGACCTTTCACTCATATATATATGCTTAGTTATTGCACAGTTGTTCAGTTGTACCAACCCAGTGTTTCGTGTGCTTCTCCCCTGTACTCTGTTGTTTCCTGAATTAAAGTTCTTTAACCGACTTATTTAGGAAAGGGTATCCTGGGCACTATCTGCGTACACTTCAAGGGCCACAACTCTGGTGGCAGCAACTGAAACATCCATCAGTGGAAGAGTAGCTACTGTATCCTGCTTACTCCCTTTCCAACTCCAACTCAAACCCCCACATTATGAGTAACTGCTCTGAAAAAGAATAAAAAGAAAACTACTTGGATGAGAAAGTTAAAGAAAACAGTGTCAATCACACACTATTTAGAAATAATGGAAACATTCACTAAAGTATGTCAGGTGCTTGCTGAGATGATGTATCTGTGCTAGCATTTTGGTTATCATCAAGAGGAGATGCAGACAGAAATTCATCATAAGCTGGTAAAAATTTGTGTTTAGGTTCATACTTGTTGAATTTATCCTTGACATCGCAAGCTGTAGGACGCCTCTCTTGTGCCTGGTGAACCATTGTCTTAATAAGAGCACAAATATTAGGAAAGTCTTTTTCAAAACTATTAGGAACATAGTTACTTGAAATTCTTCCTAAAATCTACAAAATAAAGTAAACGAATAATTAACAATTGAAATACGTCTAACAATATACAATAGTTTGTAGCTAACAAATTTATTTTATGTAATTTAAGTCTGGCACAGGCAACATTCTCTTAATAAGAGTCACAGTGATGTATACACATACAATCCAATACGTAAGTGTGATCTAATTGCTGATATGCTTATTATGTACTGAACAGGGCCTAATACCTGTTGCCACATAGGAAATGCATTAAGTAAGCAGGATATGACTTAGTTAAACTATGGATTCGAGGGACTATTGCTGATAACCGCCCTGATCTTGAGGGCAAAGCCCTGGGGAAAGGGCAGTTATCTAGCGATAATCCCGAGAGTTGCCATGGTTTAACTATATTTTATACAATAGTTACCATTTTGAACAGAGTAAAAGACTAAATAAAAAGAGCAGATATTGTCGTTTTGAGAGAGCAAATATGCCCAGATATAATGCAGCGAGGGTCCTTCCAAAACACTGACAACAAGATAAGTACATTTTGTTCCCTTTCTGACACCTTTAAACAAAAACAGTGGTAATTGAACACTGATATCCAGCGACATCCACAAGACAAGAAATAAATAATTCTCTGTGTCAGTTATACAGGGATGGAGTAACCGCTCATGAATGAAAGTTTATAAGTAAATAAAGAAAGAGATTTTCATTTGTAGCTTTAAAAAAACAAAAAAAACAACATGATACATCACTTTATATCCTACTTATTTATGCATCTCACTCTATTTCGTACACAAAAAAAACATTCTGTGTGTGATTTAAACTCTTTTTGCAGTACTTTTTTTTTTTCCCCTTCTGGCGATTTGTAGGGGGAATAACAATGTAATCCATGGCTGTTACCACAGCAACAATGGTATAAAATATAATATAGCTATATGAACACAGTGGCATGTTATTAGTAGCACATGCAATGGAGTATGAAACTGGGTAACTTTCAAACAGTCTTACAGTGCTGCAAACATTGAATGCAACTCATCACAGCACCCTAAAAGTATTGCCAAAAGACACTACTTCTTTAGTAATCCTTAAAAAAGTCAATACATGACTTAATCATGCTGTTAAAAATACACTTCAACTTCAAAGTGCTGCAATAAAGATAATAATCCAAGCATTTCTACTCCATGGAGCCTTCCTCAGTGACTTTCAAATAACTCTAAAAAATGAGAAATGAAAAAAAAGTTTCTCCTGTATAGAACCAGGTTGAATGTAACCATGTTGGAACAGGCAATGCTAGGTCCACAGAGTTACATCAATGTCCCTATCACACCTTAAGCCTGTCCCTATCAAGTAAGAAAATGAAGATAATGACCCTACTAAGGCTGTGAGGTATACCGGTATTAGTAATTACCAAGGTATCAAGTCTCTGGGCCAGCGATATTTTTCAAGCCTACCAAAGTTTGTGATATAGTTGAACTACTAATACCTTTACCAAGGTTTTACCACCACGGTTTTGTACTTACCTGTGGTTTTGTACTTACCTGTGGTTTTGTACTTACCTGGTTTTGTACTTGTAGGCCTTTTCTACTTGGTAGGTTACCACTAGCTGCTAGCTGCTCTATAGCCCTGGAAGTATTTCTATTATCTACACTAAGCAGCTACAACTTGTAGCAAGTTGGCCGGTTGGGTAAGCTCCTCCCGTTTAAGTTAAATACTTTACCAAGTGTCCCACGTGGTGTAGTTTGTTTGTTTTTGTCATGGCTCCGGCCTGCCACAAGTACCCCCTCCGAGCGATTATTTAGCCGGAGTGGCAAAATTGTAACTCCATTCAGAGCTTCATTGAAGCCCCGATACTGTTTAAGAACTAGTTTTTCTTTCTGCAAACCTTTTATACTTGTATAATATTGTAGTGTTGAAACTTCAATATTTAGTAATACCTAGGTACTTCAAAAATACCTTATCAAGGTATTATTTAAGCAATACCTCACAGCCTTAGACCCTACTGACTTTTCATTTGGGTTGGGAACTATGCAACACTAATTTAAAAGCCTAAATTGGATTAAAATGCCGAATCAGCTGTTGCTGAGTCAATTTAAGAAGTGATGGAATTATGACTCGTAATGTTCCCGCAAACATATCCTGGGATAACAAAGACAGGAAGTTATGACTCACAATGTCCTGCTTCCAATAGGATACAATATATTAGGTGGGAATAAGTTTAAGATATGCCACAATGTGGAGGTAGTTATGGAATTTAACAAACCAAAGACTGAAGGCCCGAGATTTAGTGTAAAATATGTATTGACCAAACAGAGGGTGCAACTGACTTGTACGTGGCTCTATAGAACAATTAAAAACTAATTTTTGATTGGACGGTTCACATGTTCACCTCCTAGGAGGTGGGTATGAAATATATTCACCACTGGTACAAGTCTTATTATAACTAGCTCTAGCTCATATTTGCTCGAATCTTGTGCTAATAAGTCTATAGAGTGAAAAATAGAAATAGGTACTTCAGATGTTGGTTATATTGATCACACTTGTGGAGAGTTTCTAGCTTCATTTATCAGAACTCGTTCATTCACCAGCTATTTGCAGTGTGACAAAAATTAAAAGAAAAAAGATCATGTAACGACACCATTTGGATGATAATAGTTCAGCAATTCTAAGAGAAACACCCACCATTGGTTCAACTGCAGGAAAATGAATTCATAGTTTACCTCATATCTACGTTTACAATCCATAGATGTGGAATAATAGAAAAGTTCAAAAAGAATTTTTCCAAGTGCGTATACATCAGTCTTGCTGTCTACTTCACCTTTTAGATACTGCTCAGGACTCATGTACATGCGAGTTCCAAGACCTTTAAATGTACTTGGATTATACAACTCCATGTCTACTGCTGATACAAGATAGGATAAAAGTAAAAATAAAGAGCAGTACATTTGAGAGTAATTGTCTGCATAGTTCATGTCAAATATAGCTTATTACCATTTTCCTTGACCAGTCCGAAATCTCCAATTTTCAAATCATTATTGATTTGTGACAATAAAATGTTGGATGGCTTCAAATCACGATGGACATAATTATTTTCATGAATATAAATTACTCCTTCAAGTATCTAAAAATAAGAGATTTTTATTATGAATCATTAATGATTACACTATTTACAATTATGATCATATCTGAACAAGTGAAACCCTATTAATTTCAAGGGTTTATTATTTCCATTGAATTGATCAAAAAAATTTGGGGAGTCGGAAAGGGCATTTTCAGAGAGAAAACTATACCTACTAGAAAACAATCCCCCTTAGAAATAGCCTAAAAATTTCCCTGTATATATAAATTGATTTGTGCAATATAACAGCTACCTGAAGGTAAAAGTTCTTCATGAGTTTATTGGGACGACAATCCTTTCTGCAATGAGAGTCCAGCCATTGGGATAGACTGCCACCATAGCAGAATTCAGTCAGAATGAACATTGTCCTATAACAAATAACAGCTTACAATGACATTTACATCTAAGAAAATTCACCAAAACACAGCCATATCTTCTAAATAAATGGAGCTTTTTAAGTTTATTATAGCTTCATCTTTAATGATATTTTTACTTCACATTTCTTTTTCAGTCTTTTTTTTTTTTACTCAGATGTATTCTCTCTTTCACAGCCTTTTTTTTTAAACAATACAGAATTTTAAAATGTTTGGTCGCCACCAGAATCAAATCCACAAGCGCTCTGCCACTGAGCTACGACTACCATCTGACAACCAAACACAATTCAATTCTGTATTTATATGGTTAAGGGGTATTATGTTACAGTCTCACCCTCACTGACCAACGAAAAAATTTTTTTCAAATATTCTTTTTACTCATAGCATTTTTTTACTCGTAATCAGTAGAACCCAGATCCTTATTTATATGTGACCCTACAACAAGGATACTCAATATTAAACAATCATGTCTTCTCTGTCATATCCTGAACTAGTTTAGACTCGTAACTTATGATTAGAGCTGAAAATATGGTGTGTAATATGCAGTAGTACTAAAGTATAGTTGTCTTTATCTATGTATAAAGAAATCGTTAATGAAATTATTGAGTATATGAAAGAAAGCCCATCGTAATTCTACCATCCCTCCAAAACCATAACACCAGAGCAAGGAGGGTTTGAACTTTGAACTTTGGAATCAGCTGTTAATTGTTGTTTTGTTCACGGTTATGCCTCATAGATTTTTGCAACATGCACCTCTTATCACTAACAAAATAATTGTCACCTATTCACCTTGCTGTGTAACACTATATGTAGCCTTGTTTTTGGACAAATATATTTTTTTTCAGTCAGTCTTAAGGGTGCTGCGACATAGCAACGCGCGCGCACCCACCACAAATAACCACAAAAATCCGCCTTGCTCGCAATAGTAAAACAACCGCTAACTTTGCTTGCGCGGGCAATTCAAAGCTCCCGCCTACCAATTGATAAAACTAACCGAGGCCCCGCCCCCGCTATAAGTTGTAAGAGCACAGCTGTTTGATATTGTATTTCTTGGCTTACTTTATCAGTATTGTTTCTCCCTAGAGCCGACACTGGCTCGCAGATTGTATCCAAGCTTTGACAGGTAAATAATACCTCAGTAATGACTCCATTATTTTAATTTTTATTCTTGTGCAAAACTTCTTCCTGATATATCACTCATGATTTTTTTTATTTTACAGTATTGTGATGACCAGTGATAATTTTTTTTGAATGTATACAATAATAATGATACTTATTTTATATAAAAAATATTTTGAAATAGCCAGCTAAATATAGATGAATATTTTGTGATGTAGCTAGCTAAGTAAAGATGAATAAACAAATGAAGTGAATAGCTAAGTACAGAAAACTGTACACAAACTGAAACTGTAGAGTTTTCCAGCAGCAAAAATGGTTCACTAATCTATTATAGGTACATACACACACTGAATATGCA